>Ga0208321_1000018_pt1 | contig 302406 bp, 236 predicted proteins | sample June2015DPH_4_15_FD_184692 | JGI IMG/M metagenome (GOLD analysis project Ga0208321, IMG submission 184692) | Peatland microbial communities from SPRUCE experiment site at the Marcell Experimental Forest, Minnesota, USA - June2015DPH_4_150... | ecosystem: Environmental > Terrestrial > Soil >...
AACGCCCGGCCGGCAACCAGACAGCGTTGGGGGAAAGTCAGGGTAAAATCCGATCCTTGCGCACCGACATGGTATTTCTCCAGCCAGGCGGTTACCGCACAAAGACCGAGGGCCAGGGCGAAGAAGGGCAGGGTCGGCAACACGTCCGCACGCCACCGGATTTGTCCCCGTTGCCACCAGCCAATCAACAGAATGGCCGCCGGCAGCGAAAAGGTCGTCGTCTTGGCCAGCAACGCACCTAGAAACAGGATGAAAGCCAGACCGTAAAAAAGTGACGAGCGCCACGTGCCCCGTGACAGGATGGAGTCCGTTCGTGTCACTTGACACTTGCCTGCCGTGCCGACTTGTCTCGTCGAAGCCGTGTGGAGACGGAAGCCTGGCGAAGGCTGGTCACCCGTCACACCTTGCGCGTAGCGCAGGTAGGCCAGCCAGGCGCCGAGGTAAAAAACCAACGAGAGCACATTCTTGCGTTCAGTGATCCAGGCGACGGATTCGACCATGACCGGATGAAGCGCGAAGATGGCGCTGGCCAGCCAGGCGCCCGGCACCTGGAGTCGGAGCAACAACCGCCAGAAGAGCAACGCGGCCAGGGCGTGCAGCAGGATGTTCTCCACGTGATAGGGCAGCGTCCAGAACTTCCAAAGTTGATAATCCAGCCAGAACGTCGTACCCGAGAGCGGATAATACTGTTGCAGGATGTTGGGCTGGAACCATATCAAGCTCAGGCCGGAGGGGTCGCGTAACAAGCCGATTTTACTCGTGGTCCACGAGTCATCATCCCAAACGAAATCTCCGTGCAGTGCCGGGAAATAGGCTAGAAAGATAAGGAGAACAATCAAGCCACCCTGCCAGACTGGCAGCATTCGTCCACGAATGGACATTCGCCCGGGAATGGTCTTTTGTGACACACGATTTTTTTACCCGCAAAAGCCGGCCGAGGCAAGTTCCGCTGTAATCACCAGTGCGACATGCCACCAGTGCGATATTGCAGTGTCAGTCCGGCTTGGGGCATGACGCTTGAAATGCCGACACTGTTCGCGATGCTGACTGACGGAGAAAAATTCACCCCTCTCCTGTCCGGCAGTGAAGGAGAAACGGGCTTTGGTCAAATCTGCGATGTTCAACAGAACTCATGGCACTGTTGGGGCCGGCTCATGATAGGGTTTGCCGGCCCGGTAGAGCTCAAGCAATTGCCGGTTTTTCGCGGCCACGGCCGTTAATCCGGCACTGGTTGCGAGCTGCTCCGCCTTTTCTGCCGTGGTCACCGCTTCCGGGGAACGGCCTGATTCGGCATAAGCGGCGGCCAGCGTCCCGATGAACAAGGGTTCGCCATAATGAGTCAGTTCACACGCGCGTTCGGCCAAATGGACCGCCTCAGCCCCATTGCGAAGCTCGTCATCGGGACTGGTGGCCAGCATCCGCGCCAGGTTGTTCAGCGCTTCGGCGTAATTCGAATTGATCTGGATGGCCTTGCGAAAACTCTCAATCGCTTCATCGAACCGGCCCTTATTGGCGAGGGCGATCCCCAGGTTGTTCAGCGCTTTGGCGTAATTCGGATTGATCCGGATGGCCTGGCGATAGTTCTTGATCGCTTCATCAAACCGGCCCTGGGTGGCGAGGGTGGCCCCCAGATTGTTCAGCGCTTCGAAATAGTTCGGATTGATCTGGATGGCCTTGTAATAGTTCTCAATCGCTTCATCAAACCGGCCCTGGCCGCCGAGGGCGATGCCCAGGTTGTTCAACACCTTGAAATTGTTCGGCTCGACCTGGATGGCCTTGCGAAAATTCTCAATCGCTTCATCAAACCAGCCCTGGGCGGCGAGGGCGATACCCAGGCTGTTCGGCGCGTCGGAGTAATTCGGATTGATCTGGATGGCTTTATGGTAGTGTTCCATTGCCTCTTCCATGCGCCCCTCGGTGCTGAGCAAAAGACCCAGATTGTTGTGGGCCATCCAGCAATCTGGGTTTTTGACCAGCGTGTCGCGCCAGAGGGTTTCCATGTCCGTGTATATCGCGGCCTGCCGCCAGGTCAGAAGGGCAAACACCGGCAGCACAATTGCGGCAAACCCATAAACCACCGCCGGCGTCCGCAGCCATTCCGCCGCCCGCACCACCAGTGCCGCCACCAGTGCGATGATCCCAAGAGCGGGCAGATAAACCCAGTGATCCCACACAAATGAATAACGCATACCATACGCGTTCATGAACCCCAGCACCGGAAACAGTGTCCCCACAAAATAGACTAGGGAGGTCACCGGCCCGCGCCCGATGCGTCTCCGGGCTAGCCAGAGCGTGAACAGGGCGCCGATGGCCGTCACCGGATGGAGCCATTGCCACCCCGAAGCGGGGTTGGGCTGCCAGCGCGGGTAAACGAAGCAGAGGTTCGCCGGCCAGAACAGCTTGCCGAGGTAAAACCAGAACACCCGGCCGGCAACCAGACAGCGTTGCGGGAAAGTCAGGGCAAAATCCGATCCTTGCGCGCAGAGATAGCATTCCTCCAGCCAGGCGGTTACGGCACAAAGACCCAGGGCTAGGGCGAAGAAGGGCAGGGTCGGCAACACGTCCGCCCGCCACCGGATTTTTCCGCGTTGCCACCAGCCAATCAACAGAATGACCGCCGGCAGGGAAAAAGCCGTGGTCTTGGCCAGCAACGCACAAAGAAACAGGACGAAAGCCAGACCGTAAAAAAATGACGGGTGACGCGTGACGGGTGACGCATGACCGCCGCCTGCCGCGCCGGCCTGTCGCGCCGAAGCCGGGCGAAGGCGGAAGCGTGGCGAAGGCGGGTCACCCGTCACACCCTGTGCGTAGCGCAGGTAAGCCAGCCATGCGCCGAGGTAAAGGGCCAACGAGAGCACATTTTTGCGTTCGGTGATCCAGGCGACGGATTCGACCATGACCGGATGAAGCGCGAAGAGGGCACCGGCCAGCCAGGCGCCGGGCAGTTGGAGCTGAAGCAACAACCGCCAGAAGAGCAACGCGGCCAAGGCGTGCAGCAGGACATTCTCCACGTGATAGGGAGTCGTCCAGAATTTCCAGAGTTGATAATCCAGCCAGAACGTCGTGCCCGAGAGCGGATAATACTGTTGCAAGGCGGTGGGCTGGAACCATATCAGGCGCAGACCGGAGGTGTTCTGAAATAACACTGACAGGTTCGTTGTCCATGAGTCATCATCCCAGATGAACCCGCCGTGCAAGGCGGGGAGATAGGCCAGAAAGACAAGGAGAACAATCAAGCCACCCAGCCAGACCGGTGGCGTTCGTCCACGAATGGACATTCGCCCGGGAATGGTCTTTTGTGACACACGATTTTTTTACCCGCAAAGGCTGGCCGAGGCAAGTTCCACTGTAATCATTTGCTTTGCCGGCTTCCGCTGGATTAGCATCCCAGCATGAAACGTCTGGTCGCACTGCTGATTTTGATATTGGCAGCGCTGTTGCCGCAAGCGCGCGCGCAGCCGGGGCCCGACGACCAATACATCATCATTTACAGCCTGATGCAGCAGGCGGATACGTTGGACAGCTCCGGTCAATCACGCCAGGCGCTGGCCCAATACGTCCAGGTGCAGGGAGAACTGCAAAAATTCCAGAATATTTACCCGGATTGGAGCCCGAGAATTGTCAACTTCCGCTTGAAGTATCTCGCCGAAAAAATCGCCGAAGTGACGGCGAAACTTCCCGTGATCCCGCAAAGCGGGACGCCGCCCCCGGCCCCACCGCCGCCGGGCGCGGCTGCGTCAACCGCCGCCGCTGATTTGGAGGCGCAGTTCGGCGCGTTGCATGAGCAGGTGCAAAAATTGCAGGCGGACAACACGACGCTTCAAGCCAAGCTCCAGGAGGCACTGGCGGCGCAACCGGCGGCAATTGATGCGCGCGAACTGACCCAGGCGAAGGCGAAAATCCGGTCGCTGATGAAGGAAAACGATTTGCTCAAGGTCAGCCTGTCGCAGGGAAAAGCCGGAACAGCAATTGGGCCGGCGATTGCGGAATCGGACGCCTTGAAACTGGCGATGCTGGCCCTGGCCGAGGCGAATCAAAAATTGGCCGGGCAAACGGCGCGCGCCAACAAACTGGCCCTGGAAAATCAGGCGTTGCAATCGCGCGTCCAGGCGTTGCTGGCCAGTCCCGAGACGATTCAAGCGCTGCGCGAGGAAAATGCGATGCTCAAAAAACAAATTGCCAATTTCAAGCCGGCGGCGACGGATCCGGCTGAAGCCGCCCGGCTGAATTCCGAATTGGACGGGATGCGGAAGCAGATTGCCGCGTTGCAGTCGGCTTCCGCAGTGAGTTTTTTGGAAAAGTCAGCCCTGGAAAATCGCGTGCGGCAATTGCAGATTGCGGCGGTGAATTCCGCGCCGATCCCGGCGCCAAACCAGGCGGAAAACGAGGCGCGCATCCGGGCGTTGACGCAGGAGCGCAACAATTTGCTGGCGAAACTTGGTGAGGCGAACCAGGAGCTTTACGGCCGCCGGAAACAGGACGCCGCGGCGCGAATCAGTCAGTTGACCGATGAAGTGTACGCCTTGCGGGCGCGGCTGGCGGTGGACGAAGCGCAGGTCATCCCTTATACACCGGACGAACTGGCTTTGTTCAAGCAGTCCGCGCCGCAACTGGCCAATCGCAACGCGGAGAAAAAATCCATCAGGGAATTGCCCGGTGGCGCGGCCCAACTGGTGGCCGAGGCGCAAAATTATTTTTCTGCCCGGCAATACGACAAGGCGGAGGATGATTATCAAAAAATTTTGCAGCATGATGAAAACAACGGATTGGTGCTGGCCAACCTGGCGACGATTGAGATGGAGCAGGGCCGGCTCGACGATGCGGAAAAACACATCAAAGCCGCCGTCGCTCAAAGTCCGGACGACCCCTACAACCTTTCAACGCTTGGCCGCCTTGAATTTCTCCGAGAAAAATACGACGAAGCGCTCGATGCGTTGAGCCGTTCGGCGAAGCTGGATCCGCGAAATCCTGAAATTCAAAATTATCTCGGCGTCGCGCTCAGTCACAAGGGCTTGCGCGCGCAGGCGGAAACAGCGTTGCGCAAGGCGGTTCAACTCGATCCCAATTATGGGCCGGCGCACAACAATCTGGCGGTGATTTACATTAGCCAGCGGCCGCCCTTGGTGGAACTGGCGCGTTGGCATTATCAAAAGGCGCTCGACGCCGGCCAGCCGCACAATCCGGACCTGGAGAAAATGCTGGATGCGAAAGGCGCGCCGGCGAACCCGCAGTAAAAATGACGAAGGATTCGAACCCCCTGTACAAGATTCAGAAAGCGCTGAGAAACAAGCATTTCCGCAATGTGTTCAAGGCGATTGTACACAAATACGCGCACAGATTTCAGACCCGGCCTGTCAGTGATTCAATGAATCAGAAGGCCGGGCGGGGGCTTCATGATACGGCTGGTGCTTGCGATACAATTCGAGAAGTTCCTGATTTTTCTTGAGCAAATCCTGCTTGCCCGACTCGGATGCCAGTTTACAGGCCTTTTGCGCCGTCGCAATCGCATCATCAAACCGTCCTGCCTCCGCGTAAGCCGCCGCCAAAGTGCCGACCAAGATGGCAGTCCGAAAACGCGTCTGTTGGCAGGCGGATTCAGCCAGTTTTACTGCGAGTACGCCATCTCTATTGGTTGCTTCAGGACTAGTGGCAAGCAACCAAGCTAAATTGTTGCCCTTCGCCGGGTCCGGCTGAGTAAATTTCGGAGCGGCCAGGAAGTTTCCAACAGCGATGACCTCGGGATGACTAAACCGGGTTGGGCTTGCTGCCCAAGTTATGTCCCACTGCAAAACATTTTCAACCGGCAGGATACCATTGTTGTCCGGGTTGAATTTCAGAGGCGGACTCCAGTATTGGAGATCGTGTCCCATGACACCATCGCGAGCTGATCCCCACAGGTCTGCCATCCAGATAAAGGCTGGCCCTCCGGACATTGGAATTTTTGCGACCCAGGTTTCTTGTGCAGGTATGGCTGGGGCTTTGGTCGGACGGGAGAACTTGTTGGTGGTTGTTTGCGTAAACATGTCCGGGCCGCTATCAGGGCGACGATTGATGTTCGACACCAAGCTAAAGGGGCCCAAAGGTGAAGTGGAAATGCCAACGTGCGCTTCGGCACCCACAGGACAAGATGCACAAAGTTCTCCGACCATGATGTAGTAGAGATTGTTTCGCCTGAAAAGCAGGGGTGCTTCCACCCCCAAGGCCACAATACCGCTTTTTTCACCGGATGAACCTAGATAATCCGGCGTCAGACGCTCCACGCGAACGGTGTACCCCATGTCCATGGCAGTGTAGATGTAGTAACCGGTCCCGTCATCATCCACAAAGAGACTGCCATCGCCCGGATTGGTGCAGGCAAGCTGTACGTTCGAATTCACAATGGTAAACGGTCCAACCGGTGTGTCACTGATGGCGGCTCCTGCCCGGCCGGACCATTCTTTTGGATTGGGATTCCAGTTGTACCAAAGCACATACTTGCGGGTATTCGGATTGAAAACCACATACGGACGAAAATAAAAGCCAACCGGCCGCTCCTTGAGAAGTACGCCTTCAAGCGTCCATCGCTCGAGGTCTGGCGAACTGTAGACATGAAAGGCGTTGTTAGTGAGACCGTCAGTCTTCCCGTAGGCCGTCCCATAAAGGTAAAAGCGTCCATTGAAGAACTGAAGACACCCATCGTGCGCGTCAATAATCTCCCCGGCAACATCGCGCCGAGGCTCGATATTGTTGATGGTAACAGTGTGTGAACGCTTGGGCCTTGACTCCACATTTTGGGACGGGTTCCCATCAACGCACGAAATTGTAAAACCCGCAAGGAACAAAGCGATTAAAACCTGGTGATGACTCGTCGTCCAAACCCGACGGGCTATCCCCTTAAAAGAATCTGCTCTTGGCGGCAAGCAGGAAGTCACCCACGGGAACTTGTTGATAGGCACAAAGAAATGGTACTGTATCACGGCCTATGAACGTAAAGCGGCCGGTTTCGCTTGGTCAATTCCCAAAATTGTGACATTTCACTGCTTCGAAACCACTAGCAAGCCGAAAGTCCTTGCGCCAGAGGAAATAATATGTTTGTCATGCGCGAAGTGTTTATCAAGGCATTAAAAGCACATCGCCCGGTGTGCCGGTTTCCGTCGGATTTGGTGTTTCCGAGTGGAATTCCGCGTGCTTCACGATTGAAGGTGGACGCGAAGCGGGTTGGTGTTGCCTACAAAGATGAGCAAGGCCGCTTCGCGGACTTCCACGTGCTGCGCTACACTTGGGCGACTTTCATGCGCAAGAATGGCATCGCAGATGATTTTGCAATGAAGCAAATGCATCATCAAAGCATTCGGCAGATGGACAAATATACGGATGAAGTGCAGTTGCCGATTTATGACTCGATCAAGAATCTACCGAGGCTCGGGGGGTGTACACAAATACGCGCACAGATTTCTGGCGCAGACGGTCAAAACGTGACGCAGCCTGTCGCGGTCAGTGAAGGGACGAAAAGTGATAAGACGCTTGTAAATGACCGGATTTGTCTCGGTCTGGCGCCACTGGTCGCAGGTGATGAATTGGAACGAGCGAAGGGATGAAAACATCTCCGAATATCAAATGTCCAAAATATTATCCATGGCGGGAAATCTTGTCACCAGTCACGTGCCTGCCGGCCGAAGTCCCGCTTGGCGGGACGGAGGCTGGTCACCTGTCACTTTAACATGCTGCACCAGGCTTTCCATGAATTAACGATCCCGACCCGCGGGCGCGGGCTTTGCGAGTTCACGCGCGAAGTTGAACAGTGGGTGGATCAAAACCAATTCAAGGACGGCCTGTTGACGATTCATTTGCAGCATACTTCAGCCTCGCTGCTGATTCAGGAAAACGCCGACCCGGACGTGCGGCGCGATTTGGAGGCGTTTTTCAAACGGCTGGTCCCCGACGGCGATCCGCTTTTTGTGCATACGCTCGAAGGCGATGACGACATGCCCGCGCACATTCGCACGGCGCTGACGGCGGTCAACTTGAACATTCCCGTGCGCGGCGGGCGGCTCGCACTCGGCACCTGGCAGGGAATTTATGTGTGGGAACACCGCGTTCGCGGACATGCGCGCCGCGTCACCTTGCACTTCATTGGCGAATAATTGGAGCGCGGAGCATTGCTCCGCCCGGACTGGAGCCGACAACTTGCGGAGCAATGCTCCGCGCTCCGTTCGCTTTAGGCCATCCCTCAGCGAAAAAACTCGCCAAGCGCGCTGTCGAATGGCAGGTTGCGGATGTTTATGCAAACCATGAAACTGTCTCGCTTCAGTGTTTTGTCGGTGTTGGTTTTAGTTTTTGCTTTCGTCGGGCATGGTGAAAATGTCACGAACAGTTTCGGTTTCACCGGCCCGGAAATTTTCCCAATTGACGTTCAAGTCAACCTCCTGCACGCGGCGGATTTGGACGGCGACGGCTTGAACGACCTCATCGTTGCCAACAATCTGCGCTCAAAAATCAATTTGCTTTACAATCAAACGGGCAAAACCAATCAAGCTGCCGCCGTCAGCCCGCCGCGCAAACTCGAAATCAATGAATTGCCGCCCGGCGCGCGTTTTCGCATTGATTCCATTCCCACCGACGAGCGCATGGGCGGGCTGGTCGTGACCGACCTCAACGGCGATGGCCGCCCTGACATCGCTTTTTACGGCGATGCGAGGGACCTAGAAGTGATTTACAACGATGGCACCAATGGCTGGAGCAAGCCAAAACACTGGCACATCGTGGACGGACAGTTGAACGCGAATGCACTGGCCGAAGGTGATTTGAACGGCGACGGCCGCACCGACCTTGTTTTGCTCGGCGACAACGGCTCGCTGTATTTTCTGCCACAATTGGCGGACCACACGCTTGGCGAGCCGCAAAAAATTCCGTGCTCGGGTATACCCAAATCGGTGCAGATCGCGGACGTGGACGGCGACGGCCGGAACGATTTGCTGCTGGTGGATTGGGACAACCCGACGCCGTTGCGGTTCCGGCTGCAAAACGCCGCCGGCCAGCTGGGGCCGGAAATTTATTTCAAAACACCGCCCATACGCTCGTTTTGCGTGGACACTCTCGAAGGAGGCAGCAAAAATTACGTCGTGACCATCGCGCGGGATTCCGGCCGCGCGTCGGTTTCGCAATTCACCCGCCAGCCCGCCGAAATTTTGCCCGGCGCACTCCGGCGCGGACAATTTCAAATTCTGCCGCTGAGCAAGACGGACGCGGCGCAACGCGGCCTGCTTTGGGCCGATGTCAACGGCGACGGCCGCCCCGATTTGCTCGTGGCCGAGCCGGCCAGTGGCCAGCTTTCGGTTTATTTCCAGCAGCCGGACGGTTCGCTCGCCCCGCCCAAGACCTTTCCCACCCTGGCCGGTGTGAGCCAGCTCGCGGCGGCGGATTGGAATGGCGACGGCCATTCAAGTATTTTTCTCCTGAGCCGTGACGAAAACGCGGTCGGCGTTGCGCAATTTGATAAAAACGGCCGGCTGCCTTTTCCAACGCTTATTCCGTTCGATGGCAAACCACTCGTGATGGCCGTTGGCGCATTGAAGCCCGGCGCAAAGCCGTCGCTTTGTGTGATTGTGGATCAGAACGGCCGTCGCTCGCTCGTGACCCGCGCGGTGGACGGCAAAATGCGGCCGCAAAAGCTCAGCGAAAATTTCAAATCAAACCCCACGGCGCTTGCCATCCAGGACGTGAACCAGGACGGACGGGCGGATTTGGTCGCGCTGATTCCGTATGAAAAAATCAAGGTGCTGCTGCAAAAGTCCGGCGGGGATTTCGATGAGGAGGATGTGGACCCGCCGGGCGGCGCGATTGAGCAGCCGTGGCTGGCGTCGGCGGACGTGGATGGCGACGGTAAGCCGGAGTTGTTGTTGCCGCAGAAAAATTTCGTGCGCGCCGTCGTGCTCGAACAGGAAACCAAAATACCGGGGTCAACCAATCAAGCGGACTGGGTGTTTCGCGTAAAGGATCAAATCAACGGCGCGGCGGGCGATTCGCGGATTGCCGGCGCCACGGTGGTGCGGAACGGCACAAACAACGTGCCGGCGATTTTCCTGCTCGATGCAGAACACAAGCAGTTGACATTGTGCGAGCGTGATGCGGCGGGTGTGTGGCGGGTGTCCCGCAACGTGGAGTTGCCGGTGTCGGATTTCGTCGGCTTGCGGTCGGTTGCGCTCGGCGGCACGAATATTCAGAGCGTGGCGTTTCTCGGCCAGAACGCCGTCGCTTGGCTGCCGCTGGCGGGCGAGATGTGGGAATTGACCGCGCTCGATGGCTACGACACGCCGGTCAAGGACGGATATTTGAATGATGTGGTGGCGGGCGATTTGAGCAACACCGGGCGCAAGGATTTGGTGTTTTTGGAAACGGCAAAAAATTATCTCGACCTCGTCAGCTTTGATTCACATCACAAGCTCGTCCCTTCCAATCGCTGGCGGGTGTTCGAGCAGCACACCTTCCGCGGACGCACGGACGCCTTGCCCGAACCGCGTGAGGCGCTCGTGACCGATGTCACCGGCGACAAAAAAAACGATTTGATCGTCGTGGTGCATGACCGCATCTTGGTTTATCCGCAGGAGTAATATCATTTCCCGATAATCATCGGCACACTGATAGGGCGCGCACTCCGTACGCGCCGTCGGGGGTTGTCAACGATGCGGATGTCTCACCACGTTCGGCGGTGGGCGGAGGACTCCAATAAATCGCGAGCAGGCTGCCCGCCCTACCGAGCCTTGTTCCGATTGTCTCTGGGGATTGATATCAATTCAACTGCGGTGGGCGCGGGGCAAAAAATTTGAAGGAAAAACCATCCGCCGTGACATTGCCGCTGGTGACGGAAAAATAGAAGTATTTGGAAACTTTGTCGTATTCCGGCAGCAGCGAAAAATCCATCCATCCGCCGAAGAGTTTTTCCGGTGAGGCAAAAGGCAGGGCGCTGAACGCGTTGACACCGCTGAATGACGGGTTGTCCGTGGAACTGTTTTTCAAGGCGGTAAAAGCCGTGCGCATGGTTTCACGCTGGTTTTGATAGGAGAACAGGCCATTGCCCGCGCCACCGATGTGCTGTATGGCGTCGGCAAAACCGGCGGTTTCGCGCAACGGCTTGGCCTTGCTGTCGGCGCTTCGCAGATAAGTCTCAATCATCGAAACATCCGTCGTCAGGGCGACATAACCGCCGCTGGACGCGCAGTAAAGCGAACGCGGTGCGGCGGTGCGAGGCGAGCGAAGGGCAATCGTGTAAATGGTCCGGCCCGAAAATTGACGCGGCGCGGGTGCGTTTTCCTGCGAGGATGTGAGTGAGGCAACGCTTTTAATCGCCAGCACGGCCTGGTCGGGATTCAACGCGGCAAACAGGAAAAGCGAGGGGGCGGAATTCAAATCCGCCAGCGTTTTGCCCGCCGCCGCTTTTTTATAGCTGATCCAATCGTCGCCCAGGTTGCCGATGAGATTTTTGCGGACGTCAAAGTTCGGGTCTTTTTGCTGGGCGGTCGCGTTGGCCATGCTGATCGCGGAATTGAGGCTGCTGAGCCAGGCGGGCGAAATGTCAGAAAGCATTTTTTCAAGCGCCGCCCAGGATTTCTGGCCGTCCACGCGCCAGCGCAGGAATTTCACGGTGTCAGCGGGCACAAAGGCCGGCGGGTTCGCGTCCTTCGGCGCGGCGGCAATAATTTTGAAAATGCCCTGCCGGCTTGCTTCCGGCGCGGAGATGTAAAAATCAAGCCGCGAGCCATCGTGTGATTCGCGGTAACTGAAGCTTACGGACTTCAAACCGGTCAAACCCGATGCGCCGAGAATTTTGTCCCACGGAATCGGCGGCACGGGGCTGGGCGCTTCCGGGTTCGGCTCCGGCGGCTTGATGTGAACCAGCACGTCGAAAAGGGTTTTCGCATTGAACCAGCCGTAATACAGCGGCGCATCGCGAAATTGCGCAAGCCGGTCGGCGGCAAAAAGCGCATTATCGCCCAACGGCGGCAACGCACCGCCGGTTAACCGCGTGGCAACGGGTTCGACGGCTTTCAACGAACTGCCGACAATCAACAGCGATTCAAACTGGCCGATGACAATTTCTCCGGACGGCGGCGGCTTGTTCGCCTTGCCCAGTTCCTGGACGGGCTGGCGTCGGGGGAAAATACCGGCGAGCGTTGCCGGAATGTCGTTGCTCGAAAGTGGCGCGACGGAAAATGGGATGCCCCGGATGGTTTCGTTGTGCATCGGCTTGCCCGCGTCCGCCCATTTTTTGCGCAGGACGGCAAGATTGGTTTTGAGCAAATCGCTCCCGCCTTTGGCGTCGAGCAGCAACAGCACACCGGGCGCCGGGCTCTCATCGCCGGCCCATCCGTTTTGCGTGACAGCCAGGGTCAACTGGCCTTGCGGCAAATTGGTGAAGTCGCTGAACTTGACGCCGAGGTCACGTTCCAGCGGAGCGACAAGTTTTTCGTTCCAACTGGCCATGAACTTGTCGTGGAACGGCTTCATGGCCGGGTCATTCCAGAAAAGCCACTGCGGCGATTGCTTGGTGGCGGCGCGCAGCGTTGAGAAGTCGGGCACGGTGATGAGCAACAGCGTGTCCGACGGCAGCAGATTTTCCGCCGGCGGAATCGCGGCTTGGATTGGTGCTTTTGGTGATGCTTTTGGAGTCGTGGTGCGGCACGCGGAACAAAGGAAGATTAAAGCAAGTGTGGCGGCGGATACTGCAAAAGAGACAACCGCGCGTTGTGGGGTGAAACGAAAAATGCGTGCGGTCATGATGAATTAAAGTCCAACTCTGCTGAAAAGTCGCGCCCTCAATCTGGGGTCCTTGATGTTTTCATTGCGCCGCCGGCTGGTTTTTGGTGCGGCCAGGCGGTTCGAGATAGTGATACGGATTGTTCGGATTGTCGGTGGAGTAGGCGAAGGCATCGCGGTGTTCCAGAAAGTTTTTCACCAGTTCGATGGGAATCGCAAAACCCAGGCCCTCGCCGAAAGTGATTTTCATGTTCGTCACGCCGACGACTTCGCCGCCCAGATTGAACAGCGGGCCGCCGCTGTTGCCGGGATTGATCTGCGCGGTGGTTTGCAGGTAAAGCTCGCCTTCGAGCTGGCGGGTTTTGGTGCTGACAATGCCCGAGGTCACGGTGCGTTCCAATCCCATCGGACTGCCGATGGCAAATACTGAATCACCGACGCTCAACAAATCCGAGCTGCCGAGGGTGACGTATTTGAACTTGGACGCGTTCTTGTCCTCAATTTTCAGCAGCGCCAGATCGTGAAATTTGTTGATGGCGATGATTTTCACCTGCTTGTAGGTCTCGCGGTCAAGCTGGCCGTTGTGCTGATGATACACTTCAACGGAAATTTCCGTCTCGCCCTCAATGACATGAAAATTCGTGATCAGATAACCGTCCGCGTTGATGAAAAATCCCGAACCCAGGCCTCCGGGCGTGCGGACCTGCACGACCGCCTCGCCGATTTGCTTGACGAGGTCCTGCACGTCGCGGGCGGCCGCGGGGCGGTTGTCCGAATAAAAAAATTGCGGGATGGCGTTGATGCTGACGACCAGATTGGATGCGGCCGGCGTTGGCGTTGGCGCGGCGTTGCCGGATTTGGATATGTTGGCGACGACGTTGCGCGGCACGACGAGCACGGTGTAGCCTACGTCCACGACGATGGAATCAGGTTTTTCGGCAAGGATTTTGCCGGTGACGGCGGCTTGATCCTTCAATTGAATCAGGTCGGCGCCCGCGGGGCGCAGGCCGCAGAAAAGCAGAACCGCCAATGCAATATATTTCTTCAACAACATTGTCAGACGATAATACAGCATGGAAGCTTTGACAAGCCGCCCGGCGCGAAAAAAGCCGGCGCGGCTCAGGCGCCGCGGTCGGTGATTCCGGTGTAGCGCCAGATGGCCCAGACATGGGATTTCGTTTTGTCCCGGTTCGGATAGCGCTGGTGCAAAGCGTCACGAATCTTGAAGGCCCGCTCCCGTGACGCAATGAGACCTGACTCCGATGAAAGCTCCGAGACATCGAACGCTCCGGGAAAATTACAGCCGTTGAGGAGTGCGCTGGCGATGAACTGGGCGTCCACAATATCAAATCCGGCAAACTCGAAATCGGGATGTGGGAAATCGGAAACATCGGCTGCCGAAGGATCACGGGCAACGGCAACCACCACCGAGGGACGATGGGCTGAAACACGCTGCAGGACAAAATCGAGGTTGGTAAAGAAATCGAGCATGAACTCCTCTTGCGCAACGAACCGCCAATCCTCACTGGATTCAACATGGATGACCGGGGGACAGAGGATGCTGTCAAGCGTGATGACGCGGGTCAGGTCGGTGCGCCCGAGCCATCGGGTATATCCCAACCACCGCTCACCGTTGTCGCGGTCAAATCGCTCAATGGCCGTATAATAATACATGGTTGAACGCGAGTAGATGTGGCCCAAAGTTGAACCACGCCGTGACGGTGACGCAAGAACAAACCGGCGGGCTTCCAGAATTTAAATCCGCCAATGGAGCTTGCCGTTTTGTCACGCTTGAATAGAATGTTTCGGTGCCGATTCGACGCGGCACAGCACAGTGTTGGTTGCCCCGGTAGCTCAATTGGCAGAGCAGTTGACTCTTAATCAATTGGTTCTAGGTTCAAGTCCTAGCCGGGGTACCACTTTTGAATAAGCTGACTACGGCGGGCATACCGTTTAATGGTTCAAAAAGCTGTGGCGATTGTTTAGTCTACCTCCATGCGCGTGATTAATTTTGCCCGCCGACAACGGGCGGTGGTCTGGGCTGGCCTGCTGGTCGGGGCGCTCCTGGCTGTGGCGGGACCCGCTGCCTTGGGGGAGGAGCCGGCATGGCGTCCGCCTTCCGTGCTCACCAACACTGCGCAATTGCGGCGATTCAGTTTCCAGGAGCCGGGGGCCGGCCATCTGTTCCGACTGGAGGGCAACGTCTGGTGGGTCAGCCCGGCCCGGGGAAAACTGGTGTTGCATGACACGTCCGGAGCGGTCGAGTTGGAATTGGATTTGCTTGGCCATCCGGTGCAGCCGGGCCAGCGGGTGCGGTTGGAGGGAAGCGGCACGATCACCTGGAGAGGCACCGACATCAAAATTGGCCCGGGCGAACCGGCGGGAAACCCCGGCGTGCCGTTGCGGCTGGAGGTGATTGGCCAGGAGGCGTTCCCGGAAATGCACTGGCTGGCCATTGGCCAAACCCTGCGCGAGGAAGACGAGGATTCCTGGGCGGAAGTGGAGGGGAAGGTGACGTTGGCGACCGAACAACCGGACGGTTTGCTGGTTCTGGAGTTGAGCGCCATGGGTGGGCGCATGCGCGTGGAGGTGGGGGACGCTTCCGGTTTGTCCGCCGCTATGCTGTTGAACCGGCGGATTCACGCGAAGGGCTTTTGTCAAAGCGCCTTCACCACCACCGGCCAAAAAGTCCCCGGCGTCCTGCTGGTGCCGGGTCGCAGGGAAATCGAGTTGATCGGCACTGTGCTTGATGACAACACGGCCAAAAGCGCGAACATCAACGCAGTGGCGCTACCCGTGCTGACAACCGCGGCCGACATCAACCAGATGAAGCGCGAGGAGGCCCAGCGCGGATACCCCGTTAAAATCCAGGGCGTGGTCATTTGCGTCGTGTCCAACCGTCCCGCCTTCATTGTCCAGGATGCCACGCGCGCGGTTTATGTGGTGGTGGATTCCGCAATTATTTCCGAGCTGCCACAGATCGGCTGTTATTTGAAAGTTGAAGGCGAAACGGACAAGGGTTCGTTTGCCCCGATTGTGAGGGCGCGCAAGGTGGACATCCTGGGCTTGGGAAATCTGCCCGAACCGCTCCAGCCGGCCTGGGACCAGTTGATGAACGGCAGCCTGGACGACCAGTGGGTGGAATTAAAGGGTGTGGTTGTTTCCATGAGCCGTCCGGCCTGGTGGACGTTCGCCCGCCTGCGCACGCAGGCAGGCACGCTCCAGGTGGAATTCCGGATGGTTGGCGTGAATTCTGGAACGCTGAAGCGTCTGGAAAATGCCCTCGTTCGCCTGCGCGGATGCCTGTTTGTCTCCTGGGACCCCGCAACCGGCCAGGTGCGCCGGGGGGCGATCCGGATGTTTGTCAACGATCTCATTGTTGACCAGTCCGCGCCGGCGGATTTGTTCTCGGCCCCGCAAAAATCGGCGGCGGAGTTGAGGCTGTTTGACTCCCAGGCCAACGCGTTTCAGCGGGTGAAGGTGTCGGGACAAATTGTCCACGTGCGCGGCTTGGAACATTTCATGATGGACGGCACCAACGGCGTGCGTTTCCTGGCCCGGGAGCCTCTGGGGCTGGTGGCCGGCGACCAGGTGGAAGCGGCCGGGTTTCCGGAGTTGAGCGATGCCGCGCCGGTCTTGTGCGAGGCGTGGGCGCGCAAAACCGGCCAGTCCCCCCTGCCGCAACCAAAAAATTTGTCGCCGTACAATTTGATCCGGGCGGACAACGACTCGATCCGGGTTCGGGTGGAGGCGTTGCTGGCGAATGTCCGGCGGACCCAAACGAACCGGGTGTTGGAAATGCAGACCGGGCCGTGGAGGTTTTTGGCGCGATTAAACACGCCGGACGAGTCGGTGCGGTTGCTCCGCCCCGGCAGCCGGCTGGAGTTGACGGGCGTGTATGCGGCCCAGGGTGGAAACCGGGTCCCGGCCGAGGACGTCGCCTCCTTTGATTTGCTGCTCAACTCACCGGCAGACATCAAAGTACTGGCCACGCCGTCCTGGTGGACCCTGCGAAAGTTGCTGGTGATCGTCGGTGTGCTCGCGTGCGTGCTGGCCGGCATGGTGCTATGGATTACCCAGCTCCACCGGCAGGTCGAGAAGCGCACCGCCGAAGTGAAAACCCAGATCCAGAACCGCCAGCGCGTGGAACACCAGCGGGAGATGGAACAGGAACGAGCCCGCATCGCCCAGGACCTGCACGATGAACTCGGGTCAGACATCACTGAAATCGGCATGCTGGCTACCCGGGCAAAATCCGCATCCGCCCCTGACGAAAAGCGAAGCCGGTATCTCGATCAGATGGCTGGCAAAGCGCGGGAGATGGTCACGGCCCTGGACGAAATTGTTTGGGCGATGAACCCCGCCCATGACTCGCTGGCCTCGCTCGTAAGTTATTTCTGCCTTTATGCGGAACGTTTCCTGGGACTGGCGAACGTCACCTGGCGGCTCGAAGGCCCGCCGGCCTCGGCCGAATTGGCGGTGGATTCGCGGCATCGGCACCAATTGTTTCTCGTTTTCAAGGAGGCGCTCACTAATGTCGTGCGCCACTCCGGCGCCACCGAAGTCAGGCTGGGCATCAAGGTTGAGCAGGGCGAATTGCGTCTGATCATCGCCGACAACGGACGCGGCCTGCCGTTGAATGTCCGCACCGAGGAAATGGACGGCGTGAACAACATGCGGGCGCGCATTAAAAAACTGGGCGGGCGGTTTGAAATTGTGGGCGAAGCCGGAAAGGGCACCACCGTGCGGTTCCATGTGCCAGCGAAATGATAATTTATGACCCGAATTGCCATCGTTGAGGACAACAAAACAATCCGTGAAAGCCTCATGGAGTTTGTCCAGACGGATCCGGAGTGTTGTTGCGTGTGCGCCTGTGCGACGGCGGAGGAGGCACTGGAGGCCATCCCGCGACACCAGCCCGATATCGTGCTGATGGACATTCAATTGCCGAAACTCTCGGGCATCGAATGCACCGCCCAACTCAAACGGATGATACCCTCGCTCCACATCATCATGGTGACCGTGTACGAGGACACGGAAAGGATTTTCAAGGCGTTGCGGGCCGGCGCGTGCGGTTATCTGCTGAAGCGTTGTACGCCGGAGGAACTTATTTCCGCCGTCCAGGAAGTCCGGCAAGGGGGGGCGCCCATGTCGCGGGACATCGCGCGCAAGGTCATCGCCTCCTTCCAGGAACCACCGGCGACGGCGGCGAATGTGGAAGGACTCTCGCCGCGCGAGCACGAGATTCTCGAATTGCTGGCCCAAGGCTTTCCCAACAAGGAAATTGCCCACCGCGTGGGGGTGAGCGACGGGACCGTCCGCTGGCATCTCCGGCATGTTTACGACAAGCTGCATGTCCGGTCCCGCACCGAAGCGGCGCTGAAATTCCGGTCAGTCAAGACCGGATGATCCGGTGTCCAATAATCTTCGTGCCCCATTCGGGCATTCTCCGATAGTTTGGTGCTGGCCCTTGTTTGGTTACAGGATTGTCTGATTGCCTTGGCAGAGAATGCAGCCGCAAACAGGGAAGCCCCCGAAACCGGCTCTATGCCATCGAAATGCTGTCGGACACGGTGATGGTGTTGAAGACGATGGCCTTTACCGCCAGTGTCGCTCGCGGCTTCGGCGAAGAAGCGCTGAACTTTCCCGGCGTGGTCTTTTGCCTCGGCTTCAGATCACGGGGATGCGTGGGCCGAAGAGGTTTGTTCAGGGCTATGGAATGGGACGCGTGCTTGATAGAGCTTCATCTCTAATCGGAGATCATCGGCCAGTGCCTGGTTTGACTGCGCCTCGGCCAATGGCAAGGCGCGTTGCGCGGTTGCCACCGCTTCAGGAAACCGCCCGGCTTCGGCGCAGGCTGCCGCCAGCGTGCAGAGAATGACCGGATTTTCACCACCGGTAAGCTGATTCGCTCTTTGGGCGAGTTCAACTGCCTGATTGCCATTTCGCAACGAAACCCGCGGGTCGGTGGCTAGCACCCAGGCCAGTTTATTTTGGACATTGGCGTCGTCGGGTTTCATGGTCAGTACTTTTTGATAATGCGACAGGGCTTCCGCCATTCGTCCCTGTTGGAGCAGGGCGTTGCCAAGATTGACATGGATATCTGCGTTGTCGGGTTTGATGGCGAGTGCTTTTTGGTAATGCGCGACTGCTTCGTCCAGCCGTCCCTGTTGGAGAAAGACGTTGCCAAGGTTGTTGTGGGCTTCGGCATAGTCAGGCTTGATGGCCAATGCCTTTTGGTAATGCGAAACCGCTTCGTCCGTCCGTCCCTGTTGGAGCAGGGCGTTGCCAAGATTGACATGGACATCGGCGTCGTAGGGTTCGACGGCGAGTGCTTTTTGGTAATGCGCAACTGCTTCGTCCAGCCGTCCCTGTTGGAGAAGAGCGCTGCCAAGATTATTGTGGGCATCTGCGTAATCGGGCTTGATGGCCAGTGCCTTTTGGAAGTGCGCTATGGCTTCGTCTACCCGTCCCTGTTGAAGGAAGGTGTTGCCCAGGTTGTTGTAGGCATCCGCTTCGTCGGGACTAATTTGCAGCACCTTTTGGTATTGTAAGATCGCTTCGTCCAGCCGTCCTTGGTGGAAATAAGCCAGGCCAAGATTGATGTAACCCATCGAGCAATTGGGATTCCGGCGGATGGTTGTTTGCCAGAGTGTTTCTGCGTCGGCATACATCGCGCATTGCCGCCAGCTTAACGTTGCCAGCACCAACAGCAATCCGATTATCATTATTGCTCCCGAAGGCCTGGCCCACATTCCCAAGCGACTTGGCGCTCCAGCGATCCCCGCCGCTGCCACCGCAAACACGCTCATGCAGCCAAAATACTGCCAGTGGTCGGCCACAAACGAATAACGCATCATGTAAAGCACCTGGATCAACACCAGCATTGAGGTGGTGATGTAGAAATGCAGCAGTGCTACAAAAAACCCTTTGCCAATATGTCTTCGCAGCAGCCATAAGCCTCCAAACAGTCCCAAAGTCGCCGCCGGATACCCATACTGCCACCAGGCGGCGGCATCGATCTTCCACCGTTCATAAATAAACGTCAGTTGATACGGAAAGAAAAGCTTCCCCAAATAAAACCAGAATGATCGTCCGGAAACCAACACCCGTTCCAGCAAGCCCATTCGGAATTCATCGCCTGCTGCTCCATGGAGATGCTCAACGTGCAACGTCAGCAATCCCATTCCCGCAACAATCCCGAACATGGCCAGTGACGGCCACACAATGCGCCAAGTGATGCGCCCACGCTTCCACCAAACCAACAATAGAAGAGTCACCGGAAGAAAACTCACCGCTGTCTTCGCAAACATCGCCAACTGGAAAAGCGCCAACGCCAACAGGCCATAACGCCAGTCAGTCCCGGGCCGCACCGTTGTTTTTCCATAAACCCCCAGACCCGCAAACCGCGAGTAAGCCCAGGCTGCCCCCAGGATCAACGCCCCGGCCAGCGTGTTTTTCAGTTCCGTCATCCACGCCACGCTCATCACGTTCACCGGATGCAGGGCGAAAATTGCCCCGGCCAACCAGGCGGCACGCACCTCCAACCGCTTGAGCACCTGCCACAGCAGCACTGCCACCACTCCGTGAAGCACCACCGTCACCAGGTGATATCCCAGCGGGTTTAATCCCCAGAGGTGATAGCCAATCCAAAACCCTGTGAAACTTAACGGATAATACTGGCAGGTCGCCCCAGGCTGAAACCATATATCCCACAAGCCTTTCAATGATCGCAGCGTAGGGTTGGCAGAAATATGCGTGTCATCATCCCACACAAAATCCCCGTGCAGCGCTGGCCAATACACCATCACCACCGTCACCATCAGCAGAAGCGCCAATGCACCATCCTTCAACATCGGCTCCGGCTCCATGGAGGGTTCTCTGCGATTTGCAGTCTTTCTCGAAGTGGGCATTATGATCCGTAATTTCGCCACCAGGCCATGAAACACAACAGTGAATAGATATGTTTGCGATGATCACGGCGGTGTTGAAAATGTTCATCAAGCATCTGTCGAACAAACGCAGCGTCAAACAGACCGGTATCAGCAACGGCTGTCGGTGAACACAAATCCTCGATTATCCCGCGCATCTCCTGAGTCAGCCAGACTGCCACCGGCATCATGAAACCGGCTTTGCGCCGATGAATGATGTCGTCAGGCAAAAGCCGTCGTACCGCGCGTTTCAGCACGTATTTGGTCTGCAAACCTTTTAGCTTGTAGAACGGTTGAATCCTGCAGACATATTCCACCAAATCGCGATCCATGTAAGGGACTCGCACCTCTAAAGAATGTGCCATGCTTGCGCGATCCACCTTCACGAGGATATCGTCCTGAAAATAGAGTTTCATGCACAAATACTGAAGCCGCTGAAAATGTCCTGTTAAACCGCTCTGCTTGACGTAACGCGCGATATCTTCAAAAGGATCGCTGCGCAACAGTTGCTGTTGCAAGTCAGTGGAAAAGAGTTGTCGTTTCTCTAAATTGCCACAGCACCCCATCCAGAGCAGGAAGCGCACTTCCGGAGACAAACCCAGCCCCCGCAGAAACTGCTGCATCAGAAATTCGGCGCTCGCATAATGATGGGAAACTGGCAGCCGCCGGGCCAGACGGCCAAGCCATTCGCGCCATCCGACCGGCAGGACCGAAAGTTTCTCCACCACCTTGTGCGCCTGGAATGCCGGGTAGCCCGCGAACAATTCGTCGCCGCCATCGCCGCCTAAAACCACTTTGACATGCCGGGCGGCCAATTGGCTGAGCAGATACGTGGGGAAAATGGAAGGGTCGGCAAAAGGTTCGTCGAGCAACCTCATCACTTGGGGAAACAAATCCGTCGCCTGCTGCAACGTCATTACTTCCTCGTGATGCTCCGTGCCGAAGAGCGAAGCGACACGACGCGCATGAACGGATTCATCGTAACTGGGTTGATCGAACCCAATGGAAAAACTGTGCAATCGGCGCGACGATTCCTGCGCCGCCAATGCCGTGATCACGCTGGAATCAATTCCGCCAGAGAGAAACACACCGACGGGCACGTCACTGCGAAGTTGCCGCCGAACGGAATCTCGCATCATTTGCAGCAGGTCATCGCAGCATTCGTCAATATGACGCGGGCTGACGGGATTGTCTGCCAGTGGAATGTCCCAATAGAATTCCCGACTCAAACCGTTTGCGTCAAACTTCAGGCAGGCTCCGGGCTCGAGCTTGTGAATGTTGGAAAAAATCGTGTATGGTGTGGGCACATATCCATACGAAAAGTATTTGCTCACCGACAGGGGATTTAATATGCGCGCCACCAGCGGATGCTTGAGCAGGGCCTTAAGCTCCGAAGCAAAAACCAAATCGGGTCCGTGGCAATAATAATAGAGCGGCTTGATCCCGATTCGATCACGCGCCAGGAATAGCCGGCGTTGCTGGCAATCCCATAGCGCAAATGCGAACATCCCGTCGAACTTACTCAAGGCGGCAACGCCGTCGGCGGCCAGACATTGAAGCACCACCTCCGTATCCGACCGGGTAACAAAGCGATGTCCCCGGCCCTCGAGTTCCCGACGCAATTCGACGTAATTGTAAACCTCACCGTTATAAATTAGATGATATCGCCCGGAACAATCGGACATTGGCTGAACGCCACCGTCCAAGTCAATGATGGCCAGTCGCCGATGGCCCAGGGTCACACTGGAATCCCGGAAGTAGCCCTCTCCATCAGGCCCCCGCTGCGCCATTGCCTCCATCATGGACCGGATAATCTGATCCTGATCAGATTGACTGCCACTAAAAGCGGTAAATCCGGCTATGCCACACACGTTTGAAATATGCCGGAGAAAAATGAGACGGGCAACTGTCTTTACCGTAAGGCAGAAAAACAGCGGCGAGCCGGCTTCAATTCCCGTCCTGTCACTCCGGGCTCGTCCGTCCCGGCGTTGATTACGAACACAGTCACGCTGTCGGATTTCTGATCCATGCAAACCAGCCACTGGCGTTGGATCTCATAACCCGGGCTTTACCGGGCAATTTCGCAAACCCATCCGGCAGGGCACTGCCGCAAGGCACCATTTGGGCAATCCCGACATGAAAATGGCTGCAAACTGCCACTTCGAGCCACAAACCTGTCTGTACGGATATCCAACCCCTGAAAACATCAACAAACTGACAGGACACCGCTCAAAAACCATACATTTGTGTAGCTAGGCAAATCCGGGGATTTGAGCATTATGTATTGATAACAACCCAAATGACTTTGGTAAACGCTCTGCATTGCTGTGAGAGTCAGGTTAGGAATATGTACAAACAATGTCGCAAGACTGATGACTGGCATGAAGGCCACAGTAATTTTCTAAACGGAATTAATCACAACCCGAAACACTTATGAATCAAACCGCCCTCCTCCTTGGTTTTATGTGCAAATCCACAATCGGTGCCCGTCGGCATACATCGAAACTATTCACTCTTGTCGTCCTGGCTTTCCTTGCCCAACTGGCAGTCGTACCGTTGGCGCCGGCAGGCACTGTAACCTGGGACGCGAGCGGGGCGAATGCCACCGCTCCAACAGACGGTCTCGGTAATTGGGATCTCTCGACCGCCAATTGGTCGGATGGTTCCACCGACAATGGGTGGGTCAATGGCAACAATGCCGTCATCGGGGCAAATAATGGCGCCGCTGGGACCATCACCATTACGACCGCCGCCGGGGTGATAGTTTCGAATATCACCTTCAATGCGGCCGGCAGCGGCATTTACAACATCGGCAGCAGTGGTGGGGCATTGATTTTGACGAACAGCCCGACGATTACGGTTGCCAACAACGTTGTTGCCACCAACAGCGCCCTGCTGGGTGGCTCGGGCTTTACAAAGGCCGGCAATGGCACGTTCGTGTTGAAGCCGTCCGTTGCTGCCACCAACGTCGGTGTGACCACGGTTAATGCGGGCACGCTCTTTCTGGCCAGCACAGCCGTCAATAGTTTGAACGACAATGTGGTCGTGAATTCCGGAGCAATCCTTCAGATTGCCGCCAGCGTAGGCATAACTCCATGGAGTACGCTTACGATTAATGGCGGGGCAGTGACAAATTTAGGATTGAATGGTACTTCGACTGAGACGCATAACCTCATTGTTTTTGACAACAATGGCATCCTTGCCTACGGTCCTCCGGCTGCATCATCAGGCCAGTTGTGCGGGACGAATTACGACTTCCGCAGTGGTGCGGAATGTTTCCCCAAATTCCCTGCTACCCAGTCCACGAATTTCAGCGTCAAGTCAACGCCGGGCACCATGATCGTCCAAAGCCGGCCCAATAATACGGGAGTACAAGGCATAATTCTAACGGTACTCGCTGGCACCATGATTCCCGACTACCCGAACCCGGCGCCCAATGGCGATACGACACAGGGCGGCGCAAAATTCCTGCCCAGCGGTCCGCTGACACTGGGTGGTGGCACACTATTCTGTCGCTTCAATGCTGCTGCCAGTCGTACTGAAACTGTTTTGAGCACGATAATCTGGCCCGGTGCAACCTCATTTTGGGTGACCAACAACGCCGCTAACGGCAGCGGCGCCTTTACTTTTGCCCAGAGTGCATTCAACCGAAATGTTGGCGGTACGGTGAACTATAGAGCTGGCGGGACCAGTAGTGGCACCACTAAACCGTTTACGACCACCTCCGCCAATGTCAATAACATCCTGGGCGGTTGGGCCACTTGGTTGGATTCGGATTGGGCAGTGGGCACCGGCTCGTCGCCCTTCACGATTGCAGCTTATACGGGTTACACCACCAGCACTGCCCCCACGACCTGGGCGCCGGCCAACAACGTGAGTTTGGGCGCCTCGACGGTCGAAGTGGGCGGTGGCACAAACATCAATTCATTGAGGCTTACCGGCAACGCCACGGTCACGCTTGATGGCAACTTTACGCTTGCTTCGGGCGGTTTGTTGATAACCGGTTCAGCTGCCCCGACCATTAACGGTGCGGGCACGCTTCTGGGCGGCAGCGGGGCGGATTTGATCGTTCAACAATACAGTTCCGGCGATTTGACCATTGCATCGGCCCTGGGAAATAACACCACTGCGACTTCACTGACCAAGTCAGGCCCCGGCAAACTGATCATCACCGGCACCGACAACATGACGGGCAACAATTATTTAAATGGCGGCACGGTTGAAGTGAGTGATCTGGCCAAACTGGCCAGCGGGTCATTGGTCATGAACAACGGAACGCTGCGTTATACCGGGTCGTCGGACGTTACCAGTACCCGTTCGGTGGTATTGGCTGGCACGGGCGGCACGTTTGACATCCAGGGCAGCGTGAAGGTTACGCAAACAACGCCCATCGTCAGCAGCGGCGGCGCCACTTCCACAGCCATCAACGGTGTCAACCTTAACCTGGGCGATTGGGGTGGGTTGACCAAGGTGGGCAGCGGCACGTTGGTGCTGGCCGGCAACAATGTCTATAACGGACCCACCGTGGTGAGCAACGGTGTGCTATCGGTCAATGGGACCAATACCTTGACCGGCACGAGCGGTTCGACCAATTACTTGGGCGGCGGTATCTTCAATGTTTATGGCGGTACATTGTGCGGCACCGGGATGATTTCCGGGCCAGTCACAATCAAGAACGGCGGCACCATTTCACCGGGCAACAGTGTTGGAACACTCACCCTGGCAACCAACCTGACCACGGAAGCCGGGTCCACAGCTCTGTTCGAAGTGACGAATTCACCGGGTGCCTGCGACCTGCTCGTCGTGCAGGGCAACCTCACCATCAACAGCGGCAGCACCATATCGCTCAGCGTCCTGGGGAATCCTCTGGCTGCAGGAACTTACACGCTCATCCAGTATTCGGGCACGAAGACCGGATCATTCAATTCAACTCCTGTTGTCGTGAGCGGGAGCATTGATGGATCGTATACGATTGACGACAGCACCGGGGGGCAGATTAATCTCGTGGTGACGCATCCGGTGACAATCACCAGCCAGCCCGCTGGCACCAATGTAGTGGAAGAAGAAGCGTTTACCGTAAGCGTTTCTGCTACCGGAACCGCACCTCTTCATTACCAGTGGTATTACACCAACGCCACCCATACAACGGCGACGGAAATTAGTGGCGCAAACGGCAGTTCCTATACAGTTTCCAGCGCTCAACCGTCCGATACAGCTTATTACTGGGTGGTCGTCACCAACGACTACAACTCGGTCACGAGCTCGGTTGCTTATGTCCTTGTCGCTGCAACGCCACCTGTCCTTTCTGGGCCGACCAACCAAACGGTCATTGTTGGCCACAACGCCACCCTGACCGCGACCAGGACGAGCGGTGCGCCGGCGCCCGGTTACCAATGGTATTTTGGCACATCACCAACGTGGACAATGTTGACGGATGATGGCTCCCACATCTCCGGCTCGACAACTCTTTCACTGACCATCACCAATGTTCAGTATCCGACGGAACAGGGCACCTATTCGATTGTCGCCAGCAACAAGGCTGGCATGTACACGAACAGTGGCGTTCTAACCGTCATCGTACCCCCAGCATTCACAACTTCACCAGCAGATCTTACGGTGAACGTGGGCGACACCGCTAACTTTTACGCCGTGGCCAGTGGCGTGCCTGCGCCAACTATTCAATGGTACAAGAACGGGGCTCTTATGAACGGGAAGACCAGCAGCCCACTTTCGATTGCCAATGCACAAGGATCGGATAATGCCATTTACTCGGTCATTGCCACGAATGCGGCGGGTACAGCCACCAACTCGGCCCGGCTCACCGTAAATTCCATAACGTTGGTCCAGACCGCTGTGTCTCCCACAAACGGGGCGACCGGCCTTTGCTATGACACGCCGCTGTATGTCACCTTCAACGGCACGATTTCAACCGTCAACTCCGGCAAGATTCGCATTTATAACGCCGCGAATCCCGCCACGCCGGTGGATGTCATTGACGTGAGTACCAACACTGTGTTTGTCGCCACCCTCAACACGGGGATTTTCCTGACCAACAACTTCCAGCCGCACAGCCCGTTCTCCGGTGATGGCCAGTTGATCAATTATTTCCCGGTCATTATTTCGGGGACCACAGCTGCGATTTATCCGCACTTGGGCGTGATGACGAGCAATCAAACTTATTATGTGACGATGGACAATGGCGTCGTCGCTGACAGCGCGGGGGCGTATTTTGCGGGCATCTCGGACACGAATGCGTGGCGGTTCACGACCAAGCCGACCAGTCCGGCCAATCCGACCAATCTGGTCGTGGCCGCCGACGGCAGCGGGGACTTTTTGACCGTGCAAGGCGCAGTGGACTCCATACTCCCCGGCAATACCAGTTACATCGTGATCAACGTTAAGAATGGCAATTACGTGGAAATCGTGGACATCACGGGCAAGAATAACATCACCTTGCGCGGTCAAAGCCGCGCGGGGACCATTGTTGGTTACGGCAACAACAATAACATCAATGGCACCACTGCTGCCCGCATGGCGTTCAAAGCCAATGCGAGTGACATTGTGATCGAGAATCTGACGCTGACCAACAGCACGCCGCAGGGTGGTTCGCAAGCCGAAACATTGCTGATTTATAACAGCGGTTTGCGGTGCATAGTGAACAACTGCGACTTGGTCAGCCGCCAGGACACCATTCTGATCAATCAAAACACGTCTCAAGGTTATTTCTACAACTGCAAAATTTCAGGTAACTTTGACTACGTCTGGGGTGTTGGCGTCGGCTACTTCGACCACTGCGTGTTCCACACCACGACAAATATATACGCCACCACTCCAAACTATAACCTGACGGCCGCACGCACAGCCACCTCCGGAACTTTGAGCAGTACTACTCCGTGGATAAATCCGAATAACACAACGTATTCGGCCTACGGCTTTACGTTCGTGAATTGCACAATTGAGGCCGACGCTGGCGTGGGCAGCATCACCTTGGCTGGTTCCAATGGCACAGCGGGTGGCTTGGATTCATGGGTCAATTGCCTCATTGACACCAATGCCTATGTGACTCCGACAGTCGCACTTTCGAACTCATATGTCTTCTGGCAATACAACAACAAGGATATTACCGGCGTCAAACCCATCTCGTTTGCCAATGTCCAGACGATTGGAGTGACGAACGCCGACACGCGCCTGCTGGCAGCAACGAATATCCCGGTTTGGTTCTCTGGCTGGTCGCCGGCATCGGCGCCCCAAATCGTCAGCCAGCCGGCTGGTGTGACCGTCAGTCACGGTCAACCCGCCAACTTCACTGTGGTGGCTACCGGAGTTCCTAACCCGGCCTGTCAGTGGTACAAGAACGGCGTGCTCATCTCCGGAGCGACAGCCGCCAACTACAGCATTGCCAGCGCGGTGGCAACCAATGCCGGCAGTTATACCGTGGTCGTGAGCAACGGTTCCGGCAGTGTGACCAGCATTGTTGCCACGCTGACTTACAACAACACGGCCCCGGTGGCCAACCCGTCCACGTATTCGCGTCCGGCCGGGTTCTCGTTGAAGATTGCCATTACCGGTGGTCTGTCAACCTACTGGAGCGATGCCGATAACGATCAGCTGGCTTTAACCGGTGCCATCAGCAGCACCAACGGAGCGACGGTAAGCTACGACAGCGACTTTGTGTACTACACCAACCCGAATGACGTGGCCGACCAGATCAATTACACGATCACCGATGGTCAGACCCCCATTTCCGGGGTGATTAATATCACCGTCGACACAACCCCGTCGGTTGGTGGCGGTCAAGCGGTCATACTTGTGGGCAACAGCGCCACGGTGACATTCGCCGGGATCCCGGAATCTCATTACCAGGTCCAGCGTTCGACCAACTTTGTTGACTGGGTGACGATATACATGACCAATGCGCCCAGCAACGGGGTGTTCAAATACACAGACAACTTCAGCGACTTGGGTGGAATAGCACCGCCTGAGGCATTCTATCGCACTGCGAACCCATAACCTTAACCTCAGGAGATAAATGACTATGAAAACAAAGCAAATATTGGGAATAACGGCTGGATTAATGGTGTGGGCCGCTACGGCCATGGCACAAACCAAAGAAACCAGTTACACGTTCTTGGTGAACCAGTTGGTCCCGGATGCCAACAAAAACGGTCTGTTCATGACGACCAACCTTAGCATCGCGGGAGCTACTACCATCAATGCTGTAACGGTGTCGCTGGACATTACCGGCGGCTACAATGGCGACCTGTTTGCGTTTCTGTCGGGTCCCAATGGCGGGTACGCCGTGCTGTTGAATCGCGTTGGCGTCAGCAACGATGCCTCGTCGTTCGGGTACGGCAACCACGGATTCGACATTGTGCTGTCGGACTCGGCGGCGAACGACGTGCATTATTACCAAAGTGGGAGCTACACGACGAACGGGAGCGGGCAGTTGACGGGGATGTGGGTGCCGGATGGACGGAACATCGATCCGAAGGATTCCGCGCCGTCGTTGTTCGGCTCAACCTCGCCGTCCGCGCTGCTGAGTTCATTCAACGGAACGAATCCGAACGGAGTATGGACGATATTCGTGGCGGACTTGTCCACCGGGGCCCAAAGCCAGCTGGTAAGCTGGGGTTTGGACATCATAACGGTGCCGGAATCGTCTGTCTTGGCGTTAGGCATCATGGGTTTAGGGTTGCTGGCCGGGATGGGTAAAATCGGTGGGCGCAGTAGAATGAAATAGTGGGGAGATTGTCACTGGCGCGACCATCGCTGGCCGATGGTCGCGCTTTTTTGTTTTTGCACTGTAGCGGCGGTCTATGACCGCCGCCAATCATTTCAAACTACGCTCATGGAGAGCCGTTACACTGGAGCGTAATGCTCCACGGATTTGGCGTTGTTTCTCCGTTTTGGCGAAAGTGTTGCCTTAACCCCGGCAGGTTCGTAGTCTTATCAAAACATTCAACAAGCACATGCTTTGTCATCTATGATCAAGCTCGGCATTATCATCGGCAATCGCGGTTTCTTTCCGGCCCACCTCTGCGACACCGGACGCAAGGAAATCCTGGCTACACTCGAAAAGCCCGGCATCGGCGTGGTTACGCTGCCGAAGAACGCAACCAAATTTGGCGCGGTCGAATCCGCGGAAGACGCGCAAAAGTGCGCCGATCTGTTCAAACAAAACGCCGGCAAGATTGACGGCATCGTCGTCACGCTGCCGAACTTCGGCGACGAACGTGGCGTGGCCAACGCCCTCCGCTGGTCCGGCCTGCGCGTGCCGGTGCTCGTTCACGCCTTCAACGACGACCCGGAAAACATGACCATCAAGGACCGGCGTGATTCGTTTTGCGGCAAGATGTCGGTCTGCAACAACCTAAGCCAATACAACATTCCCTTCACGCTCACCCGGCTGCACACCTGCGCGCCCAACAGCAAGAGTTTCGCCCAGGATTTGCAGGACTTCGTCGTGACCTGCCGCACCATCAAGGCCTTGAAAAATCTGCGCATCGGCGCGCTCGGCGCCCGGCCCACGGCTTTCAACACCGTTCGTTACAGTGAAAAATTGCTCGAACAGTCCGGCATCAGCATCGAGACGCTTGACCTCTACGAATTGTTCGGCTGGGTCGGCAAACTGAAGGACGGCGACGCGGCGGTGAAGGCCAAGTTGAAGGCAATTCAGAATTACGTCGCGGCCAAATCCATCCCGCCGGTGGCCCTGTTGAAAATGGCCAGGTTCGGCGTGGCCGTGGACCGGTGGATGAAGCAAACCCGCCTCAATGCCACCGCCGTTCAATGCTGGACGGCCATGGAGGAATTCTTCGGCGTCGTGCCCTGCGCGCTCATGAGCATGATGAGCAACATGCTGATGAGCAGCGCGTGCGAAGTGGACATCATGGGCACCGTCGCGATGTATGCCATGGCCCAGGCCAGCGGCAGGCCCAGCGCGCTGGTGGACTGGAACAACAATTACGGCGAAGACCCGGACAAAGGCGTCATCTTCCATTGCAGCAACCTGCCCAAGGACGTGTTTGTGGAGAAAGGCAAGGGCAAACCGGTCATGGATTACCAGGAAATCATCGCGGGCACGGTCGGCAGGGAAAACACCTACGGTACCGTTGTGGGCCGCGTGAAGGCGTCGCCGTTCACCTACCTGCGCGTGAGCACGGATGATGCGGCGGGCAAAATCCGCGCTTACATTGGCGAAGGCGAGTTGACCGATGACCCGTTGAAAACGTTTGGCGGCTACGGCGTGGTTCGGATCCCGAATTTACAGAAACTGCTCCGTTACATTTGCGAAAATGGCTTCGAACATCACGTGGCCATCAACCCGACGTGTATCGCCGCCGGCGTGAAGGAAGCTTTGGGCAAATATCTCGGCTGGGAAATCTACCACCACGAGTAAACCGGCGGCACGCTCATGAGCGCGAAATTCACGGTCAGCCAGGCTCTCTTCGGCAAGATGCCGGACGGCACACCGGTCGAAATTTACACTCTGCGCAACGGCAAGGGAATGGAAGCGCGCATCATGACCTATGGCGGCATCGTCCAGTCGCTCAAAGTGCCGTACAAGAACGGCCAATTCAACGATGTCGTGCTCGGTTATGACAATCTTGAAGGTTACCTCACCAAAAACAGCCCGTATTTCGGCGCGTTGATTGGGCGCTATGGAAACCGCATCGGCGGCGCCAAATTTGCGCTGGAAGGCAGGACCTGCACGCTGGCCGCCAACAACGGCCCCAATTCGCTCCACGGCGGCGTCAAGGGCTTCGACAAGGCCGTCTGGCAGGCCAAATCATGGATTACCCCCGACGGGCCGGCATTGGAACTGTCCTACGTCAGCCAAGATGGCGAGGAAGGCTTCCCTGGCAATCTCAAGGTGACGGCGGTTTACACCCTTGGCGACAGCAACGAGCTGCGTCTGAACTTCACCGCCACGACGGACCAATCAACAGTCTGCAACCTGACGCATCATTCCTATTTCAACCTGCAAGGGCAGGGGAACGGTGACATTCTCGGCCACGAAGTCTATATCAACTCGGACAAAACCGCGTCTGTGGACAAGGAATTGATCACCACCGGCGAATTTGCGCTCGTGGACGGCACGCCGTTCGATTTCCGCAAGCCCACCGCCATCGGGGCGCGGATCAACGACCCCGATCAGCAACTTCAATACGGCTCTGGTTACGACCACAACTGGGTCATCAACAAGCCGCTAGGCCAGCTCGGGCTGATGGCACGCGTTTATGAACCTACCACCGGTCGCGTCATGGAAGTGTGGAGCCACCGAGCCGGGCTTGCAATTCTATGCGGGCAATTTTCTCGACGGCACCATCACCGGCAAAGGTGGCAAAGTTTACCAGCGCCGCCCCGGCTTCTGCATGGAACCGCAGCACTACCCGGATTCGCCAAACAAGCCGATGTTTCCCACCACGGAGTTGAAGCCCGGCGAGACTTATCAGAACACCATCATTTACAGGTTTCACGTGAAATAAGGCGGCGAACCTGCCGCCTGAACCATGACATTCCCAACCGCTTATCCAACCCAAATATGAAAAAAGCTCTGTTCCTCGTTCTGGCCTTGTGCTTGTCCGCGCTGGTTCCCGGTTGCGGAAAAAAAGAAAACCCAGCCACTTCCCCCGCCGGCGGCGGCGCCCCCGCCAAAAAATTGAAACTTGCTTTCGTCAGCAACACCGCGGCGAATTTCTGGACCATTGCACGTTCCGGCTGCAACGACGCGGCGAAGGATCTGGGCGGCGTGGACGTGGATTTTCGCATTCCGTCCACCGGCAGCGCTGCCGAACAGCAGCAGATTCTGAACGATCTCGTTGCAGCAGGCGTTGACGGAATAGCCGTCAGCCCGATTGATCCCGCCAACCAGACGGATTTTCTGAACAAAATTGCCGGTCAGACGCTGCTCATCACCGCCGACAGCGATGCCCCCAACAGCAAGCGCGTTTGCTACATCGGCACGGACAACGTGGCGGCGGGAAGACAGGCTGGCCAGCTCATCAAGGAAGCCATCCCGCAGGGCGGCAAGATCATGGTTTTTGTCGGCAAACTCGACGCGCAAAATGCGAAGGAACGTTTGCAGGGCATCAAGGAGGCCTTGCAGGGGTCGAACATTGAGATTATTGATGTGCGCACCGATGACACCGACCAGGTGCGCGCCCAAAAAAACGCCGAGGACACGCTTGTGAAATATCCCGATGTTGCCTGCCTCGTCGGCCTGTGGAATTACAACGGTCCGGCGATTGCCAATGCGGTAAAGGGCGCGGGCAAGGACGGCCAGGTAAAAATCGTCTGTTTTGACGAGAACCAGGAAACTCTAGCGGGCGTTGCCTCCGGATTGATCTACGGCACGGTGGTTCAAAAGCCCTACGAATTTGGCAAACAGGCTATCACCCGCATGGATAAATATCTGCATGGCGACAAGTCGGCCTTGGCCGGAGGTCCACTTTACGTCCCCACGCTCGTGCTCAAAAAGGATGGCGTTGCCGAATTCCAAGCGCAGTTGAAACAATTGCTGGGCCAGTAAATGACCAAGACGCCGCTGCTAGAAATGCGCGGGATTTCCAAGCGATTTCCCGGTGTGGTGGCACTTGACTCGGTGGATTTTCAAATTGGCCGTGGCGAGGTGGTCGCGCTCGTCGGTGAAAATGGCGCGGGCAAATCCACACTGATGAAAATCCTTGGCGGCGTTCATCAACCGGACGCCGGGGAGATCCGCCTCGACGGCCAGTCGGTCAAAATCCACAACGTCAACGACGCCATCCGGCTTGGTGTCGCGTTCATTCACCAGGAATTGAACGTGCTCGACAACCTCGACATTGCCGCCAATGTTTTTCTCGGTCGCGAGCCCGTCAACGCCCTGTGGCTGATTGATCAAAAAAAAATCCACGCGGACGCCGAACCGTTCATCCGCCGGCTGGGCCTGTCGGTGTCCACCCGCACAAGGCTCGACCGGTTGTCCCTGGCGCACCAGCAGATGGTGGAAATCGCCAAGGCCCTCTCGCTCAACGCCCGCCTCCTCATCATGGATGAGCCGACGTCGAGCCTGACCCTGTCCGAGACCAAACGCCTGCTCGAACTGGTTTGTGAACTCGGCGAACAGGGCGTCAGCATCGTCTATATCTCCCACCGCCTTGGTGAGATTGATGAATGCGCCGATCGGGTGGTTGTGTTGCGCGACGGCAAAAACGCCGGGGTCCTGACCCACGACGAGGCCAACCACGACAAACTGGTGGGCTTGATGGTGGGGCGTGAAATCAAAAACTTTTACGTCCAGCCCAAGGCGCAGGCCACTTCCGCCTTCTTCAAGGTGCGCAATGTAACGACCTCATTGCATCCGGCAAAAACGGTTTCCTTTGATGCGGCGCGGGGGGAAATCCTGGGTTTCGCCGGACTCGTGGGTGCTGGACGCTCCGAAATGGCCAAAGCCGTTGTCGGGCTTGATGTTTCGCCCGCCCGGGAGGTTTTTCTCGGCGGCGAAAAAATATCCATCAACAAACCCCGTGACGCCATCCGGCACGGCATCTATCTCGTCCCCGAAAACCGGCGCACCGAAGGTTTGGTCGTTGAAATGTCCATCCGGGAAAATGTGAGTCTGCCTTCACTCCCCGGGCTGACGCGCTTCGGCCTGATCCAACGCCGGTGCGAACGTGAAATGGCCGGGCAACAGATCGCCTCGCTCAAAGTCAAGACACCGGGCACCGAAACGCGGGTGTTGAATCTCAGCGGCGGCAACCAGCAAAAAGTGGTGCTCGGCAAATGGCTGGCCATGTCGCCACGGGTTATGATTTTCGATGAACCCACCCGCGGCATTGACGTCGGGGCCAAGGCGGAGATTTACCGGCTCATGCGGGAACTGGCCGAGTCAGGCGCCGTCATTCTGATGATCAGCAGCGACATGGAGGAGATTTTGAACGTCAGCGACCGCATCGCCGTGATGCATGAAGGCGGCATCACCGGGGTGCTCGAACGTGTCGATTGCAATGAACAAAACGTCATGCAGCTTGCCATTGGCAAAACCATTCCGGCCGCCCGGCCCGCTTTTGAACCATGAAAAAGGAAATTGGAATTTTGATTCTCCTGGCGGTGTTGTGCGCCGTCACCTCCGTCATTAACCCGCGGTTCCTGTCCGAAGCCAACCTGGGGAACACGGCCAACCTCATCGGCCTGTACGGGATTTTCAGCATCGGCATCGGCCTGGTCATCATCACCGGAGGCATTGATCTCTCGGTCGGTTCCATGATTGCCCTCAACGGGATGCTGCTGGTGCTCGCGCTGGTCGAATGGCACTGGCCCTGGCCGCTGGCAGTGTTGTTCGCCCTCGCCGTCCCGATGGCCCTCGGTTGGGCGCACGGGTTCCTGATCACGCGGTTCAACATGCAGCCGTTCATCGTCACCCTTTGCGGACTGTTGCTCTACCGCGGCATCGCCCGGTTCATTGCGTCGGACACAACCACGGGTTTTGGCGACGCGGAAGGTTTCAAGACCCTCCAGAGTCTTGCCAATGGGAAACTGGCCGGTCTGCCCATGCCCTTTGTGCTGTTGATCGTGATAGCCGCCGTCATGTGGGGGGTGTTGCATCGCTCGATTTATGGACGGTATCTTTATGCCGTCGGCCGGAATGAGGAGGCCACCCGTTTTTCCGGCGTTAACACGCGGCGGGTCGTCGCCAGCAGTTACGTGCTGGCGGGTTTGCTGACCGGCATTTCCGGAATCCTGTTTGCGTTCTATACCAATTCGGTTTCGCCTTCCACTCACGGCAATTTTTACGAACTCTACGGCATCGCTGCGGCGGTGCTCGGCGGATGCAGCCTCCGTGGCGGGGAAGGCTCCATCCTCGGCATCCTCATCGGCACGGCGTTGCTGCTCGTGCTGCAAAACCTGGTGAATCTGCTGGGCATCCCCAGTTCGCTCAACTTCGCCGTCATGGGCGCCGTCGTGCTCGTTGGTGTGCTGGCCGACCAGATTTTTCAAAAACGCTTCGAGAAGAGATCCGCGCGCTGATCCCGATTCCCGCATGAAATTAAATGGGATTTTATTCCTGTGCCTGGCGGCGAATCTTCTGAACGCCCAGGTCCTTTCGCCGAACACCAATCTCACCGCGCGCGAAGAGCAAAACCAAGACCTTGCTTGCTGCGAGGTGTTGAATTCGACAACCAAGACGCAAAGACGAGAAGATTGACGCCGATAAATCTTCGGCGCACACTCGAAATCATGCCAGCCGGGATTTATTCAGATTGCCACTCGACGCCGACGGCTTTATGGATCTTACTCCATGAATCTTTTCCCCAAAAACCGCAACACTCGGCAAATGGAGAGTAAATGACTGCCCCTGTTGCCAATGCAACCTTAAAAAAGAGAAAGCTGCCTTTCGCTGCCGAAAAGGACGCAGCTGAATTACAGCGTGAACATGTCATTCTCCTTATCAAAGTATTTGATGCTAGAAGGACTCAGCATATTCCCGCTGAAAATCTACTTGTATTTTGTCATGGGCGAAGCTGGAACTTTCAACAACAGGGTAATACCGGTTATAAACCACATGAAGGACAGATGGAGCTTAAAAGCTCAACTATCACTATTGCACTAGATCGTATTCTTGCGAATGATATATCAATTGTTTTTGAATTTATTCGCGATATATCAATGGCGTTCGAACAACATCTTGTTGGCGATCTCTTCAACGAAATGCAAACAGTTGCAAAGGAAACTGGAAACACTATATCGATTCCAAAAGAAGGAATAACCGGGGAGGCATTTTTAGAGATGATCAGGCGAACCCAAGTGTTAGTTGGGAACGATGGAAAGGTATCGAGACCATCATTATTCTTAGCGCCTGGAATGATTGAGAAGCTTCAACACGATCTAGAAAGCCTAGGGCCGGAGTTCAAAGTAAAAGTCGATGCGCTTTGGGCGGAGAAAGAAAAGGAAGCATTAGAGATGGAAGCGGAGCGCTTAGCCAAATACGACCAAAGTGGATGAACGCTTTAATTTGCATCGGCTGCAATGTCTACCAGTTTCTCACGACTCTCAACGGAGCCGAGAAAGATGCTACAGACATTTTCAATCTGCTCAGCCGAAGAAACGAAGAATACAAACCAGAGTCGTCGCAGCTTTTGCTATCACCAAACAATGAGGGGATTAGGGCCGGATTTAATGCAGCGTTTCCTGATGGAAGTCAAATCGATGTGCTGACGATCTTTTTTGCGGGGCATGCCGGCATCAAGGGCGGCAGCTTTTATTTGTGTTCGAGCGACTCCGACCCAGAACGTTTATCCACAACGGCCTTTCCAATAATTGATCTATTTTCGATGATAAATGAATTTCACCCGAAGCAGGTGAATGTTGTTGTTGATGCGTGCCAATCGGGAGGCGCATCCTTTGATCTTAACCAGTTACTGAAACCAGAAATTGTTGGGTCTTCTGAAGGAACCAGCATTACTTTTCTCGGAGCCTGCTCTTCGGGCCAATTGGCAGGTGAAACTCGTAACGGAGGTGTTCTGACCTCAGAGCTAGTCAAATGTTTAACGGGGGAAACTGAAGTTCAGATAAAATGGCCTTTTTTGGATTTGGTAGACATTGGTGGTGTGGTATCTCGGGAGGTTCAAAGGAATAATGCTAATCAAAAACCGATAACTTGGGGGCTCAATCTATTTGGAAACGGCCGATTTGCGAGTAACCCACATTTTGGTTTGATCGGAAATGAACCCCATTTCCCATTCGATGACTTGACCGGAACCGTAATCGGAAGGCGAGTTCAACTAAAATCATCTGCTCTATGGAATGAATGCCGGGCTATACAGGAAGCATTTGACCCGCGGCGTCTTCTGGATTTGTTGGAAAATGTATTTCGCGAAACCGGCGACAATCGGGAGGAAGTTATTCCGTTTGTCCGCGTGCTGGCCAATACCCTTAATGCCAAAGCAAAGGAGTCCGCTGAGTTGTTGGCGCCTTCGCAATGCCTGGCGACATGTGCCCTATTTCTTTTGCCTTCCATTCATACCGATCCTGCCAGGAGCTGTGTGCGTGATATGTTTAGAGAAATAGTGGCGTCGGATTTGAAATCTTGGAATGATTTGATGTTGGAATTAGGAACAGATAGATTTGCTCTCCTAAATAATGTTAACCCTGTTGCCGAATTGTATTATCTACCATTACGATTGACAAAGACGCTGGGCTGGCTTGGCTTATCAACTATCATTGGAAAGTTGTTGCCTCTACTCGCTGATGGAAATGATAACGTCCGATTCAAGTTAGCTGAAAGGATAGTTGAGCGTTATGAAACTTCTTTTGTCACAATGTCAGACGAACAAGCGCCGTTTTTATATGTGTTTTTAAAAGCCTGCTTATTGGTGAAGAAAGACGATCTGGCTCGGCGGGTTGCAAATCTCTACTTTTCAAGTTTTGCTGAAAAAACTGGCAATGTCGCTCGCGTAAATACGGATGGGAGAACAGCATTGCAGTATCTTCTTTCGCTGGGGCCAGAGACAATCCGGCCAGCGGACTGGCGCCCAGCCAATCCGTCCTCGCTCCTTTCAGTATTATTACTATTCGGCTCAAAGCTCGGCTTTGAATCAATTTGGGACTTGCGGGCTCTGGATAGAAAGTCTTCTAATTTTTATATTCCTGAAAACCACCTCGATTTTGGGAAAAAAGTGATCGAAGGCGGCATCAATTATACACACAGGATTGGCTTTGGAGTTTGGAATGTCGTGGACTTCAATCGGGAGTTTGAACGTGGATTGCAAGCCAGCTTCCACTCCAACCTATCAAACCTCCCAAAAGAAGGGGCAGCCCTTTGCACGGTGGCGTCCTTGCTCTTCCCAGATCGCCTTCCGTTGCTACTTGAGCTTTTGTTATAATCTGCACGCGCATGAAGGATATAGACACCAATTATCTGGCCGTCCTGGAGTGGGATACAAAACGCACTGCCGAACTGTCTGAAAAGTATAAACCTTATGTTCAAGTGACAGATGCCTACGCTGGTTTGGTGTGTGAGATTGTAAATGTGATTGGAACAAAGACCCCTAAATCCGTGCAGGACATTGTTGTTCGAGACCTCGCGGCTGACGTGTTTGATGCGCTACACGAGTCACGTCGAATTATTTTGACTGGAAGATGCGACATGGCTTATCCGCTTGCTCGTCGTGCTTTTGAGTCTCTGTCGTTGATGGTGCTTTGTGTGCTTGATGATAAGTATGCTGCAAAATGGCAGTCTGGAGTGTAAATAAAAAATGCAGAAGTGAGACGGGAACTTGCTAAACACCCATTTGGTGAAACAGAGGAATCAACCAAACATCTCTACAGGTTCTATAGCTCGGGCACACACGCTAATCGAAATTTCATTCCCCGTCGGTTTCTTGGCGAGGGCAATCAATTCGTATTGGGTTCGATCCCAAAGCCAAGTATTGCATTAGTCACCGATTATTGCACAAACCATCTCCGGATGTGGTTCTGGTTCACGGCCGTGCTGATATATTTTTTTCATGATCTTGTTGACCCTTCACGACCGGATTTTGGCAAGCGTTACCTCCACGTCGCTGAAGTGGCACAACACCTCATAGAAGAATTGGAAAGAAATTTTCACCGCTTGCTGAAATTAGAGCAGGCTGAAGTTGCTAAGGCAAAGCCATCATGACCTTGAACGCTAAAACAGAAAATTTACGCGTCGGTCACGGATTTGAATTTCAACAAGGCGCGCGATTGTTTTCGCACGCCCACGCTCCATTTGCTTAAATAACCGCCATGAGCGTATCACAACGCACAGCTCAAAACATTCGGGAGCGGCTGCTCAAAAATATGGAGCTGGTCATAAGAATTGAACCATTTACAAGTTCATGCCTTCGTTATCCCAGAATGCGCGCCTGAAACTGGCAAATGATGTGACCTTTCAATCGCTGGGACCCGGCGAGGAAACGGTCGTGCTCTCGCTCAACTCCGGCTACCTGTTCACCTGCAATGAAACCACCGACGCCTTTCTGCGGAAGCTGGATGGCCGGCTCCCGCTGGCTGCGGTGATTGACCTGCTCTTCAACGAGTTTCAGGTTCCCCGCGAGGCGTTGAGCGTGGATATGACGGAACTGGCCGCGAAGTTGTTGGAGGAGAAACTCATTGTTGAAGAACCCTGAACCCATACCTCCCGGGAGCCGGCGGATTTTGCGCGGACATATCTGGCTGCTGGCAACGCTGATTCCGCTGTTGGAAAAAATTATCCCGCTCAAATGGTTGTTGCGTCTGCTGACCCCGCCGTCCCGTTTCAAGCCCTATGCCGGCACGCCGTCGGAGGAAATCTCGCGGCTGGTCACCCACCGCTTGCGTGAGCCGCGTAACATGCGCCGGCGTGCCTGCCTGCGCCAGGGGCTGACGCTGTTCCATTTCCTGAAGCTGGCGGGCTGGCCGGCGGTCCTGCGCATCGGCGTTTTCCCGCCGAGCCTCGACAGCCGGCGAATGCACGCGCATTGCTGGGTCACCCTCAACGGCGTTCCCTTGTCCCCGCCACCCGAACAGTCGGCGGCAACACTTCTGGTCTGCGGTTCGGCAGACGACCCGGCGGCAATGGTCGGCGGCCCGGAGCCTGGCCACAAATGATGAGGAGGATGGGAAAAGGGAAAACATTCAACATCCAACATCGAACTCTGAACATCGAATGGAAAAGGGGCGCAGTCAGAACAAGCAAATGGAGCAAATAGGTTGACAGGCGGCGGCCAAACTGGGAGAAAAGGCGCAGTTCAGACGCAGTTAGATTGGGTTGTTCAAATCGTTCAATGGAGAAAAATTTAATCATATGAAAACATCAAAAAAGCAGACCAAGCCGGAGAGCAAGAAGCGCGACTACACCAAACCAGAGCTTAAAAAGCGCGAACGGATCAAAGAAATAACAGAATCTCCCGCCCCGATTACCACCACAGTTCCAACGCCATCCGACCGCAACGCCAAGAAAAACTTCCGACCGGTGGACACCGTGGCCGTGCTGGAGACGCTGGCGGCCATCCCGATCGAACGGTGGAATTACCAATGGGAAAAGGACAGCGATGTCCCGCATCTCGGCCCGATGGCGCAGGATTTCAAGGGCGCGTTTTATCCCGGTCGCGATGACAAGACCATCAGCACTTTGGAATTCGACGGCGTGGCACTGGCGGCGGTTCAAGGATTGAACCGGAAGCTGGAGGAAAAGGACGTGGAGATTCAGGCACTCAAGAAAAGCGTTGCCGAACTCAGGCAGATGGTCTCGCAACTGACCCGGAACTGAATCGGAATATTCAACCAAGGCATCAACCACAGACCCGGCCTGCAAATGGCCGGGTTGCTAAAAGCGCAAAACCGCATGAAAACACAAAAAAAACAGACCAAACCAGAGAGCAAGAAGCGCGACTACACCAAGCCGGAGATTAAAAAGCGCGAACAAATCAAGGAAGTCACGGAAGGCGCCGCCCCGGTTGTCTCACACTAGTCGGTTTAGAGACTCGCAAGCGATCAACGAGAGACGCTTGCCTGCCTGCAAGATTCTCGTCCTTGAGTTTTCGACAACCGATTGTGCCAACTTTCGGAGCGGTTTGATTTGTACGTGGATTCCGGGTTGGAAAATGTTGCAGACTGGTTGAAGTCAGCAACGGCATTATAATTTTGTTTTTATTTTCCCTATCGAGCCGAGCATGGGAGTGGCAAGAGCACATTACGACGCGCATGGCATGCGAATGACGGTGGAGGCGCAAAGTCAATCGCTGCTGGATGTGATTGACACCCTGCTGGGCGCTTACGCCAGCGTTAACGGCGGCTCGGACGGGTTCCTGGTGAGGCTGGATTACGGTCAAATACCAACGGAAACTGACCCTGAACTGCATGACTTCTGGAAGGGTACTTTGCCTGATGGGACATGCATGGTCTGCCGCAGCGGGCTGAATCGACGGCAGGTTGAAATGCCGGGCCACGTCCGAGCCGACATTGAACTGGCCGCGCGCGTTGCAAGGTTTGTGGTAAATCCGAACATCAAAACCGGTTTGCTGGAAACTTGTTTCCTGCCGTTGTTGTGCGACTGCCTCGGCCTGACGGGCCATTATGTAATCCATGCCGCCAGCCTGTTTGTCCAGGTCGGCGGCCAGCGCCGGGCGCTCATCGTCTCGGGCATGAGCGGCGCAGGAAAAACCACCCTGGCGCTAGCACTGGCGGGGATGGGCCTGGGCATGCTGGCGGACGACATGACGCTTTACCAGGCCGCGACTGCGAACCAGCCGGGACAAATCTGGGGAATTCGGACCCGATGCAAGGTGCATACGCGAACGCTGGAATTGCTTCCCTGGCTGCGCGACCTGCCAGCGGGCGGCGCCTCGTTGAACGGTGAACGGCTTGTGGATTCCCGGTCGTTGAAGCCGCCTACCACCGGCCTGACAGTAGCGCCGGGGGTGATCCTTTTTCTGAACCCTCGAAACCCGGAGGCTCACCACATCGAACCGGTGGACCGGGTCACGGCGATAACGCGTCTGACCCGCGAAAACGTCCGGGCGGTCGATCAGCGCCGCGAGGCGGTGGCGGGCCGGGCGTTTGAGGCGTTGACGGAACTGGTGCGCTCCAGCCGGATTTTTCAGGCCAGCCTTTGCCCGCGCCTGGAAGAACTTCCTGAGCGGCTCGCTTCCCTCTGGTCTTGATGTGCTGAACCAAATCCATTCCCTGCTGTTGGCGCTGGCGGATCCCCGCGGCCCGGCCAGGGCCATTGACCTTGCCCCGCCGGAACCAAAAAAATTGCGGCAACTGCTGGAACTGGCAGACCGGCATGGCGCGCTGGCCATTGTCATGGAAAATCTCAAGCAGGTGACCGGACAGGTGAACGGACCTTGGAATCCGTTCCAGCCGGACCCATCCGCGTGGGAATGGGCCCAGCAACAATTGCGTTCCCGGACGGGGTTGTCACTTGTGCTGCGCCTGCAGGCTCAGGAATTGACCGGCCGCATGCAGGAGGCAGCAGGGTTGCCGGGGTTCGTCCTCAAAGGGTGCGATTTTGCCGATCGCCTTTATTCGCATCCGTCCTTACGCCCGTTCACCGATGTGGATCTGTTGATTCCCGGGCGGATTCTTCCCGAAACACGGCAGGTGTTCAGGAAACTGGGTTACCTGCCGGTCCCGGTGCCGATGAAACATGCGACCGGTTACGGTGAAGAAAGCTGGCGCCACCCGACCCGCGCCGGCGGCACGGTGGAAATTCATTGGAACCTGGTGAATTCTCCGTCGCTGCGGCGCGCGTTGTCCGTGACCTATGAAGACCTGCAACTGGAGACACACCAAAGCCGGTCTCGTCCCAGCGCCGCGGCCATGCTGCTGATTGCGGCGGTGCATGGCGTGGCCAGTCACGGCGTTGACCGGCTGCAAGTGCTGTGCGACGTCGTCCAAGCCGTTCGCGGGACGGCGGGCGCTTTGGACGAAACGTGGCTGGCGCAGGCCGTTCCACAAACCGGGACAGACCGTGCGCTGGCAACGGCGCTGGCATTGGCTTATAAAATGTATCGCGAACCGGCCTGCCTGGACCTGATGAAACGTCTGGGGATTGGGCGACGGGCATGGCCGGGCAATTTGTTGCTGAGCCGCGGTGTCATCCTGCGCGCTCATGCCGTGCGCGATTCGTTCCGCCGGCAGTTGTTTCGGGAATTTTTGAAACGCAAATGAATGTCCTGCTCGTTTATCCGGCGCCACCGCCTTCGGCCTGGCCCAAGGGCGCCTTTCGTTCCCGATGGATTCCATCCGGGCTGGCCTGCATTGCCACTGTGCTGCGCCGGGGCGGACACCGGGTCAAAATCCATCTCTGCGAAGAAATCTTGGAGTTGAATCAATACGACCGGGCTGCGGCCCGGGCATCGTTACAGGCGTTGATGCGGGAATTTCGCCCCGACCTCGTGGGCCTGTTGCTCGTCACCTCCGCCGTGCCCGAGGGCGCGATTGTGGCTGAAGACGCCAAGACATTACTGGGTTCGCAGACTCTGGTGGTGGCCGGCGGGCCGCATCCAACCGTTCTCCCGGAAGAACTGCTGGCCGGTTGCCCGGCCATCGACGCGGCTGTCATCGGCGAAGGCGAGTTGACCATGCTGGAACTGGCGGACCACGGCATCTCGCCGTCCGTCAACGGTATTGTTTTTCGCCGCGACGGAACGCTGGTGCGCACACTTCCCCGCGCAGCGGTGAAGGACATCGACGGCCTGGGGCCGCCCGCCTACGACCTGTTCAACCTGAAACATTTCATGGAACCCAGCCGCTGGCTGATCCGGTTCCTAAAACTTCCGGCCACCAACCTCCGCACCAGCCGCGGCTGCACCCATCGCTGCAGCTTCTGCGCCGGCCATCTGGTCTCCGGACTGAACGTGCGCCATCATTCCATCGAATACGTCCTCGACCAGATGCGCCGCGCCGCGACGGAACTCGGCGTGACCGCCATTCGTTTCGAGGACGACACCGTGGGGGCGGACCGCGGGAGATTGCTGGAATTATGCGCGGCCATCCGCCGGGCCGGCCTGCACCAGCGCCTGAAATGGGAGGCGTGCCTCCGGGTGAACCAGGCCAGCGACGAAGTTCTGGCCGAGATGAAGGCCGCCGGTTGCATCCAGATCGAATACGGTTTTGAAAGCGGCTCGACGGAGTCACTGCGTCGGCTTGGCAAGCAGACGGACATCGAGCTGAACCGGCGCGCCGTTGAACTGACGCGGCGGGCGAGCCTGCGCATTTTCGCGGACATCATGGTGGGTCTGCCGGGCGAAACCGAGGCGGACTTTGAAGCCACGGTGAAGTTCCTGCGCTGGGCGCGGCCGGAAATCATTTCCGCCGCGCGGCTTTGTCCGTTGCCGGGGACGCCCATTTACAAAAATTTGGACCCCGCTGCGCGGGCCAGGCTTGACTGGGCCGACTTCAGCTATCCGGACAGCCAGGTAAACCCGGTCAATCTGACCGCCATGCCCGACCGGCAAATCAATGAACTGTATCGGAAGTTCCAGAAATATTTTATCCGGCCGCAAGTGACATGGGCCTTGCTGCGGGATACACCTGCTGCCGAGCGTCGGCAGCAATGGCCCCTGCGCAAGAACCTGGCCCGCTTCGTCCTGCGCCATCCACTCAAAGCCATGCAGGTGCCGTGGTAGGACATGGCGACGGCGGAGCGCCGGTTTCTCCGTGTGGGGAACGAGCACGACTCACACAAACTTGCCGGGGTTCAGGATGCCCTTTGGGTCGAGGGCGTGCTTCACGACGCGATGGAGTTCGCGCACTTCTTTTGACACCGCCTGCGGCCACCAGCGTTTTTTGGCCAGGCCGATGCCGTGTTCGCCGCTGATGGCGCCGCCCCAGGCAATGACCTGGGCGAAGAGTTCATCGAGCGCAGCTTCGGCGCGTTGCTCGGCGTGCGGCTGGTTCAGGTCCACCATCACGTTGGTATGGATGTTGCCATCGCCGGCGTGACCGAAACACGCAACAGGCAGGCCGTGTTTTTTTTGCAGCCGGGCAGCGAACTTGAACAGGTCTTCCAACCGGCTGCGCGGCACGACGACGTCTTCGTTAAGTTTGGTCAGGCCGGTGTCGCGGAGGGCATAGGAAAATTCGCGCCGGATTTGCCAGATTTCCTTGCATTGGGCGGCGCCGAGGCCGCGTTCGACCGACGACGGGTTCTGTCGACGGATGATTCGCTCCAATTCCTTGATTTCAGCGCGGACGGAATTTTTCTGGCCGTCGAGTTCGACGATGAGATGAGCGCGGCAACCGCGCAGGCGCTCGCTTTTGGTGCGTTTATAGGCGGCGGCGAGCGTGAATTCGTCGGCCAACTCCAGCGCGCACGGCAGAAAACCGGCGCGGAAAATGGCGTGGAGTGTGCGCACAGCGGCGGGCATGGAACCGAAACCGACAGCGAGGTTGGCGCGGAACGGCGGCAGCGGGAGCAATTTCAGCGTGGCTTCGGTGACCACGCCAAGCAGGCCTTCGGAGCCGACAAACAGGCGGTGAAGGTCGAAGCCGGTCTTGTTTTTGTGGGTGCGTCCGCCGAGGCGTTGAATTGTGCCGTCGGCGAGGACGACTTCCAGACCGAGAACGTAATCGCGGGTGACGCCGTATTTCAGGCAGCGCGGGCCGCCGGCGTTGGTGGCGATGTTGCCGCCGATGAAGTTGTCCGCGCGGCTGGCGGGGTCGGGCGGATAAAAGAGGCCGCGCTTCTCGACCATTTCCTGCAAATGTTGCGTGTTCACGCCCGGCTGGACGACGGCGGCGAAATCGGCAGCATTGATGTCCTTGATGCGGTTCATCCGTTCAAGCGAAAGCACGATGCCGCCGCGCATGGGCACGCAGCCGCCGACGTAGCCATGGCCCGCGCCGCGCGGGGTCACGGGAATGCGATGGCGATTGGCAAAGCGGAGCAGGGTGGAGACGGATTGGGTGGAGCGGGGCAGGGCGACGGCGTCGGGTTGGTGCGAAGCAAACCATTTGTCGCCGGCGTAATTGGCCAGGATTTGCTGGTCAAAAATGATTTCGCCGGCCGGAAGTATGTTTTTGAGCCGGCGGAGAAGTTTTAATTTTGCGGGAATCATTCAGCGGGCGCGGTCGGCGCGTTGAGAAATTCCTTCGCGTCGGCGGCTTCGGCTTCGGGCACTTGGACGTGGATGCCGCCGGCGGCGAGCGAGTAACCGTCCATGCTCAAGGCGGACAATTCGCCCGCCACGAACGGATGAAAGCCCGCCGCTTCGAGCCGGGAGCGGACGAGTTGCGCGTCGGCTGGACTCAGGGCGGTGAAGACGGTGGCGAAGTCCATGGCGGAATAAAATGGCGCGGAATGGCATTTAGACGGTCGGCACTTTTATTTCCGCAAAAACGATGACGCCCGCGCCGGTTTGGAGGAGGGTCTGGACCTGGACTTCGACCTGCTGGCCGACATGCGACTGGCCGTTGTTGACGACGACCATGGTGCCGTCGGGCAGATAACCGATGCCCTGTCCCTTGTCCCTGCCTTCGCGCACTATTTTCAGTTGCAGTGTTTCGCCGGGAAGCAAAATCACCTTGAGGCATTTGGCGACCTCATGGAGATTCACGTAGCTGATCTTTTGCAACTGGGCGATTCTGGCCAGGTTGTAATCGTTGGTGTAAAGCCGGGCATTGAGGTTGTGCGCGAGGTGGACAAGTTTGGTGTCCACTTCAGGTTCATCGGGAAAATCGCCATCGTGAATGCGGACTTCCGTGCGCGCATTGTGCTGAAGGCGGTTGAGCATCTCCAGTCCGCGGCGGCCGCGGGCGCGTTTGATGGGGTCGGAGGAATCGGCAATCTGCTGGATTTCCTGCAACACAAAACGCGGCACGACGATCAAACCCTCCAGAAAACCGGTTTCAATCAAATCGGCGATACGCCCGTCAATGATGACGCTGGTGTCGAACAGCAACAGATTGTCCGGTTTGTTTTGCGGCGCAAAACGGACATAGGGAATGATCAGTGAAAAATCCTCCTTATTGCTGCGCATGGCGAGGATGATGCCGATGTAGCCGAAGCCCAGGAACAGTCCGAGCCGGATGAGCCATTGGACATTGTCAGGGGCGTTTTCAAAAAGGCCGGAGCGATCCACCAGCAGCGCGACGACGGAGCCGAGCAACAGACCGAACGTCGTGGCCGAAAACGCGCGGAGCGAAAAACCCTTGAGCATTTCATCCACGGCAACCATCAGTCCGCCAAAACCGAAGCCCGTCATCATGCCGATCAAGCCGCTGTGGCTTAGCGCGGTAAATTCCGGGCGCACCTGGCTGACGGCGTAACCGCCCGTCGTGCAAAGCGCGAGAAACAAAATCCGTATGGCCCAGAGCGGAGTCATGGTTCAGTGGGGGTTGTTGGTGGCCGGTGTCCCGCCCGGCGGGATGCGCAACGGTTCATGGTGCCAGAGCATACCCCACAGTCCGAGCCGGTTTAAATTGCTCGATGCAATTGCGAGATTGTTCGCGATGGCTTGCACGTTGGTGGCCAATTGTTCGTTCTGGAGTATGGTTCCAGCAAGACCTTTGCCAGATTGGACATCGTACAACACACTTTTCAACACTTCGGTCGAAGATTCAATGTTTTTCACCGCGGTGGTGATATCCGTGCTGTTGGTTGCCAGCACGCCTTCGGCGGCATTGGCCAGGTGCATCAACTCCTGTGAAAAGAAAACAATGTTGCTGACGGCGAGGCTGGCCTGCGAACCGTTGGTGGCAATGATCGCGTTGATGTCGTTCACCGTGTTCATCGCCTGTTCGGTAAACGTGCGCATATTGTTCACGGCCACGGAAAAATTGGTGAGCGTCTTTTCGTTCAGCACGACGCGTCGCAAATCCGTGACCGAGTCGTCGAGTTTTTTGACGGTTTCGTCAATGCGCTTGATAAACCCGGAGGTCGAGCGCGCGGCTTCCTGCAAATTAAACGGCTCCTGACAGACGACGTCCGCGCCGTCCTGCAGCAATGGCGGCGAATTCGTTGTGGGAACGATGGAGACGTATTGGTCGCCGAGAAAGCCGGATTGTTCGATGACGAAACGCGCGTCGTGGTAAATTTTGTTTTCTTTGTAAATGTTCAAAAGAATCGTCACGCTTTTGCCGTCATTGGCGAGTTTGATGTCGGAGACGCTGCCGACCTGCACGCCGGCGAGCAAAACGCCCGCGCGTTGTTTCAGGCCGCCAACGTTGCCCGCGTGCAGGCGCAGTTCATAGGTGCCGCGGAACAGGCTCGTGCCCTTGCTGAACATGATCAGCAACGCCGCCAGCAGCGCCAGCCCGATGAACACAAACAGGCCGACTTTGGTTTCCAATCGCGATTTATCCATGACTCAAGGCAAATTTTCCTTGGGATCGGCAACGCCGTCAATGAACTGCCGCACCACCGGATCCAACGAGTCAAAAATCTGGTCCGGCGTGCCGTTCGCGTAAATTTTTTTGTTGTGCAACATCAACACCCGCTGGCCGACGCGCCGGGCCGTGCGCATGTCGTGCGTGACCGCCACCGTCGTCACTTTCAGCCGGTCGCGCACGCGCAGGATCAACTGGTCAATGCTGTCGGACACAATCGGGTCCAAGCCGGTCGTCGGTTCATCATAGAGCACGATCTGCGGTTCGTAAATGATGGCGCGCGCCAAGCCCACACGCTTGCGCATGCCGCCTGACAGTTCGGCCGGTTTTTTGTCTTCCGTGCCCGGTAAATCAACCATTTCGAGCGCTCCGGCCACGCGCCGGCCGATTTCCGCCTCGGTCAAATGTTCATATCGGCGCAACCCGAACGCCACATTTTCCGCGACCGTCATTGAATCAAACAACGCCGCGCTTTGGAACAACATGCCGAATTTCCGCCGCACGCGCAGCAACTGACGTTCGTTCATCGGCACGATGTTTTCGCCGTCAATCAACACCGCGCCCGTGTCCGGCTGTAGCAGGCCGATGAGGTGCTTGAGCAGAACGCTTTTGCCACTGCCGCTGCGACCGATGATGGCGACTGATTCGCCATTTTCAATCTTAAAGCCGACGCTGTCGAGGACCAGTTGCGCGCCGAAACTTTTTTGCAAATCCTGGACTTCAATCATAACATACCCACCAGTTTGCCCATGGTCAGCGTGAGGAAAAAGTTCGCGACCAGGATGGTGATGGAGGCGTAAACCACCGCCTCCGTGGTGGCCTGGCCGACGCCTTCCGCGCCCAGCCGGCACGTCATGCCTTTGTAACAGCCGATAAGCGCGATGACGCCGCCGTAAATGAATGCCTTGATCAGGCCGATGACCAGGTCCGTCTGGTGCGTGTATTTGAGCATGTTCGCCCAGAGATAGGCCGGCTCGATGTCGAGCACATTCACGCTCACGAAATAGCCTCCCAGAATGCCGATGACGATGGCTTCCACCGTGAGCAGCGGCAGCACGATGTGCGCCGCCAGCAGCCGGGGCACGACCAGGTAATCCACCGGATGCGTGGCCAGGGCGCGAAGCGCGTCAATTTGCTCCGTCACGCGCATCGTGCCGATTTCGGCGGCCATCGCCGCGCCGACGCGGCCGGCGACCATTAATGCTGTCAACACCGGGCCGAGTTCACTGCACATCGAAACGCCCACGACCGCGAGCGTGGCCGTGTCCATTTTGACCTTGTGAAACTGGAAGTAAGTCTGCGCGCCAAGCACCATGCCGGTGAACGCGCCGGTGATGAGCACAACCGACTGCGATTTCACGCCGATGAAATAAATCTGGTAGAGCAAGTCGCGCCACGAGGGCCTTCCCTTGAGCAGCGACGAAGCCGCCTCCCTGGCCAGCAAAGTGATCTGGCCCAGCTCGGCGAACGCTTCGTTCACACGTTTGCTGGCAGAAAGACTGAACATCACGACCACAGTATCAAATCAGCGGGTTTTGGCCAGCGCGAGGTTGACGTTCACTGCAAGTTGCGGTGCGACGGGAAAACTGCCAACTTCAACCGCTGTGATTCAAATGCGAAAATGGTTTTTTAAAATTGCGCTCGTTCTTTTGGGGCTGCTGTTGCTGCTGGCCGTGGCCGCGATTATTTTTCCGAAACCGTTTTTGTGCGTGGATAGCGGGCCGGTGAAGGCCGACGTGATTGTGGTATTGGGCGGTGGTTCGCACGAACGGCCGGAACGCGCGGCGGAACTTTTCAAGGAACACGCCGCGCCGCGCATCATCATCAGCGGGCTGGGCGATTACGAAATAAACCGGCGGCGGTTGATTGCGGCGGGCGTGCCGGCGAATGCGATTGAACTGGAATCCCGATCCCGCACGACGCGGGAAAATGCGCAGTTCACCGTCAAATTGCTCCGCGAACAAAAACCGAAGCGCGTCATCCTCGTTACGTCGTGGTATCATTCGCGCCGCGCGGTGGCGTGTTTCCGGCATTATGCGCCGGAGATAAGATTTTATTCGCGCCCGTCCTATTTTGCCTCTGCCCGCGCCGATTGGTCGCATAACCGCATCGGCAGCCGCATCCGGCTGGAGTATGCGAAGCTAATCGGCTACTGGATTCGTTATGGAGTTTGTCCGTTTTAAGCTGGACTGAAACTTCTTGCACTGGCAGGGGGCGTTGGCAATATGCTTTATTTCTAATCGCGGGGTGGAGCAGCCCGGTAGCTCGTCAGGCTCATAACCTGAAGGTCGCTGGTTCAAATCCAGCCCCCGCAACCAATTTAAAATATCCCTGCTAACCAGAGGCGGGGATTTTTTTATGTCCGAAACCGATGCATATCAGGTTTACGTAATCAGGAATGCTACCTGTCGGTTTTCGGCAGTTTTGAAATTGGGAACCGCGCCGGGATGCCGTAGAAAATTATTTGTTTCGTTGTGCCAAAAAACGAGCCATCGAAAACCTGAAATTAAGACGTCATTTCATCAGCCTTAAAATCACGTTTCGCGAGGTTTCAACTTCAGGAGAATGACCATTGTTTCATTTTTCACGAGACTGTTTCATCGTTCGCCAGATCACGCGCTTGGTCACAAATTATAAGTCGTCTAAAAGTGATACATCCCGAGAAAAAGTATCCAGCATTTGGACTCACAACCGATGGCATCAAAGCTGCACCACACCATGACAGGCAGTTGGAGGAATAAATTGATTACGCACATGAATGAGTAAATCGCAAACATCCTGAAACCAGCGGAATCAAATAAAATTTATGAAAATCAGCAACTCAATGGCCCTCGTGGCTTTGGCTATCACATTGACCTCATGCGTGACCCAGGCGCCGCCGCCGCCGCAGGCGTTTCACAATACGGACAATACCGCTTTGGTCATCGCGTCATTGGATGACAATACATGCCAGATGCTCCGACCCACAACCTCCAGCGGGGAGAAAAATGAGATGGTTCTGGCAAAGGCCATGACGCTGCCCCAACATCAGGCGGCAGTGGTGATCCTTGAGAATTACACCGAGCCGCAGATCGGTGACCAATTCCGCGACCGCGGCACAGCCCTGTTCGTCGGATTGCGGAACCTCGGATATCAGCACATTGTTTTCCTTCAAGGCAATGGCGGCGCCAACCCCGAGGGGTTGATGACACTTGCCGAATACAATTAGCGAAATGGGGTTACATATCCCGCCCGCAGGACGAGGCATGGAATCCTGCGGGCGGGTCGCTTTTCAGATCCATCCCCGCAACCAATTTCAAGGATGAAAATGACCGGCAAAACTTTGACACCGCGCCTTCAATCTTTATTCTTGGTCCGTGCGCACTGTTTCCGTCCAGCTTGGAAAACGCAGCTATGCCATCAAAATTGCGCCGGGTTTGATTGACCGGCTCGGCCGTGAATGCGCGCGCCTGAAACTCGGCGCGCGTTGCGCCATTATCACCGATACCAATGTCGGCAGACGGTTTGCCAAAGCGGCTTTCAATTCCCTCGCCACGACAGGTTTTTCGCCTTCACTGATTGTTGTTCCAGCAGGCGAAACGGCCAAAAGTTTGAAAACCGTTCAAACCTGCTACGACCTGCTCGCGGCGCACCGGCTCGAACGCAAATCCTTCATCGTCGCGCTCGGCGGCGGCGTGGTCGGCGATCTGGCCGGGTTCGTCGCAGCAACGTATTTGCGCGGCATCGCGTTTGTACAGGTGCCGACGACGCTGCTGGCGCAGGTGGACAGCTCCGTCGGCGGCAAGGTCGGCGTAAATTTGAAAGCCGGCAAAAATCTCGTGGGCGCGTTTTATCAGCCGCGTTTGGTGCTGTGCGATCTCGATACCATGCGCACTTTGCCCGAACGCGAGTTTCGCGCCGGTCTCGCCGAAGTCATCAAATACGGCATTATTTATGATGCCAGACTGTTCGCGCAACTGGAACGCGATTTGCCGAAGCTGCGTGAGCGCGATCCCAAAACGCTCGCTGACGTCGTGGCTCGTTGCTGTGCAATCAAAGCAGAGGTCGTCGGGAAGGACGAAACCGAGAGCGGGTTGCGGGCGATCCTGAATTTTGGCCACACCATTGGCCATGCCATCGAAAACATTTCCGGCTACGGGAAATTCCTGCACGGCGAGGCGGTTGCCATCGGCACAGTCACAGCGGCCGGACTGTCACAAAAGGTGGTCGGTCTGCCCGCCTGCGACGTTTTGCGAATTGAGAATTTGCTCCAGGCCGCTGGCCTGCCGGTTGGAGTCAAATTAAATCCGGCGCAGCGCAAAAAACTTTTTGCCGCCATGCGCCTCGACAAAAAAGTCAGCGGCGGCGAAATCAAATTCGTGCTCGCCAAACGGATTGGCAAGGTGGTCTGGGGCCGGTGGGTTCCCGACGAATTCATCCAACAAGCCCTCGTCTTTCGACTTTCGACCCTCGACTAGCATGAGTTCCGTCAGTGAAACCATAGTTCGTGAATACTTCGAGCTGCACGAGTTCCTCGTGCGCCAGCATCGCAAATACATCGCGCAAACCAAACGCGAGGATGATGACATTGATTTCTTCGTGCTGAATCCGCATCCGCAAAAGCGCGAAGCCGAATTGCCGTTTGTTTTGTCATCGCCGGATTTGAAGTTTATCGGGCGCGCCGTCGTGGTGGTGAAGGGCTGGCACACCGAGACGTTCAGTATGGCAGTGTTGGCGCATGCGCCGGAGATTTTCCGGTTTGTCGAACCGAAAGTGTTTCAGCAGGCAGTCCGCACATTTGGCGCTGAAGGTACGCCAACGAAAATTCTGGTCGTGCCCGCGTTGCCACAGGGCGAGGATGCGCGCAAGCAAAGCATTGAATTGCTGCGGTCGAAGGGCATTGACGCCGTGATTCCGTTTCACGTGATGCTCGCCGACCTCGTCGGGCACATCGAGGTGAACCGCAACTACCAGAAATCCGACCTGCTCCAGATGATTCGCATCCTGAAAAATTACGATTTCTTCAAGGAACCGCAGTTGGAATTGTTCAAACCAAAACGAAGACGGCGTTAAACCGCCCGGGCCTGAACCAGCTGGACAAACCGCTCGAAGCTGCGGTCGTAGGTCCGTTCCACATCATCCGGGAAACAACAGGCCGGAAGCTGGCGCATGTCCAGATGGTAGCGCAGGCACTCGCAGCAAATGCCTTGGCGCGGACACCCGCCGTAGCTGCAATTGCACCGTTTCAAGTTGGTTTGTTGTTTACATTCCATGGCTGGCCTTTCCGTCGTTGATTTCCAAGGGCATGGTGCCCTCCAATTTCGCAGTTTTCAAATTCTCATTTTGCGTTACCTTGTCCGGGCATTGATATGGTGCTGGTCATAGATAACTACGATTCGTTCACCTACAACCTCGTGCAATATCTCGGCGAGTTGAAGGTGGAATTGCAAGTGCGGCGCAACGATGAGGTCACGCTCGACCAAATCCGTGCACTAAAGCCCGAACGCATTCTCGTGTCGCCCGGGCCGTGTTCGCCGCGCGAATCCGGGTTGTCGAACGAAGTCATTCGCACATTCGGCCGGGAGATGCCCGTGTTCGGGGTTTGTCTCGGTCACCAGTGCATCGGGCACGTGTTCGGCGCGGAGGTGGTGGTGAATTACCGCATGATGCACGGCAAAACCTCGCCGATTAAACACAACGGGAAGGACCTTTTCATGGGCATGGCCAATCCCTTTGTCGCCACGCGCTATCATTCGCTCGTCATCAAACGCGACACGCTGCCGGTCTGCCTGGAAGTGACTGCCGAGACCGACGAGGGCGAAATCATGGGGGTGCGGCACAAGGAATTGCCGATCTGGGGCGTGCAATTCCATCCGGAAAGCATCCTGACCGACAATGGACGTCAGATTATTAAAAATTTTCTCAAGTTGAAGTAGCGGCGCAGTACGCTATACTCAATGCCTCATGCAGATTGTTTTGCTGAAATCGAAAATTCACCGCGCCACCGTCACCGGCGGCAACGTGAAATACGAGGGTAGCTTGACCATTGCCATCGACTTGATGGAAAAGGTCGGCCTGCACCCGTACGAAAAAATCCTCTGCGGTAACATGGCCAACGGCGAACGGTTTGAGACTTACGCCATTCCCGGCCAGCGCGGTTCCGGCCAGATCATTCTCAATGGCGCTGTCGCGCATCTCGGTAAAAAGGGCGATTTGCTGACCATCATGAACTTTGCGACCTTTGGCAAGGCGAAGGCGGAGAAGTGGAAGCCCCGTGTCATTGTGCTTGGCAAGGGAAACAAGATTGTGGACAAACGGGGAATTTAAACCACGGATGGACACGGATTCACACGGATAAAAAGTCTTCAACGGTAACCGGATCGAAACTAAGCACCCCTCGCCCCGTCCCTCTCCCCGCCGGGCGGGGAGAGGGTGTCCGCAGGACGGGAGAGGGGGGTGTTATTTTCCAAAAAAAATACGCCGGTCGTAAAACCGGCGTGCTGGCAGACAAAATAAACTTCGTGGGTTAAAGATTTTTGGTGACTTCGTTCCAGTTGATTACATTCCAGATCGCTTTCAGATAATCGGCGCGCTTGTTCTGGTATTTCAGATAGTAAGCGTGTTCCCAAACGTCCACGCCGAGAACGGGTTTGCCCTCGCAACCGGCGATCGCCTTGCCCATGAGCGGATTGTCCTGGTTGGCGGTGGAAACGATTTCCAGTTTGCCGCCGTTCGAGACCAGCCAGGCCCAGCCGCTGCCGAAACGGCCGATGCCCGCCGCTTCAAACTTCGCCTGAAAATCGGCGAAGGAGCCGAACGCGGCCTTGATGGCGTCGCCGAGCTTGCCGGTGGGCGCGCCGCCGGCCTTGGGCGCAAGCAGTTTCCAAAAGAATGAGTGGTTCCAATGGCCGCCGCCGTTGTTGCGCACCGGCCCGCGGATGTTGTCCGGCACAGATGCGAGGTCCTTGATCAGCGCGTCGAGCGGTTTGGCCTCCAGCGCGGCATTGCCGGCGATGGCCTTGTTAAGGTTGTCCACGTAAGCCTTGTGATGACGGTCGTGATGGATTTCCATCGTCAGCGCGTCAATGTGCGGTTCCAGAGCTTCCTTGGGATAGGGCAGGGGCGGTAGTTCATGTGTCATATTTTTTAATCCTTTCGTTTCATTTAGTTAATACTTGAAGTTAAATTGCGCCAAGGCCTGGAAAAAAGCAAGTGCGGATGAAACAACAAATTGTGCGCCAATTACTTTTGAACTTCCGGCTTGAATTCTTTCTCGATGTAACTTGTGTCCCAAACCCGATCTTTGCGAACAACACCTTGTTCTTTTACCTCGCGCATAATGTCGGCAATTTGATTCCAATCCAGCCGAACATTTATCCCAGATACGCCAGTTGCGAACCGAAATTCTATCCCATCATCTTTTTCTTCCGATAGAACGTAACTGGCGGTCTTCAAGGTGTTCGTAAAATCTCGGCCTGACTCTTTTGACCCACGCCATAAAATCTCATCAGTTATGTCTAAAGGCAATTCTGGTGCTTTGACAGCGAAGATACGCAATTCTGTATCTTGAGGTTCATGATGGTAAGGTCCCCGATAAGCTGCATACCCGGAAAATAGTGCTACACCATTTTTCACCCTAGCAACCATAATATCAGGCCAAATCTTAACCGTTCTCCATCCTTTTTTGTACCGCAGTTCAGAACGATGTGCTGGTGGTTCCCACGAAAGGCGCGTGTAAGTCGCTTCTACATAACCATCGCCTAATTTCTCATAACTCGGTATGGTTCCACACCCGGTCAAATTCACGCAGAGAGCCGCCAGTGGAAAATAACAAACCAATTTAGTGTTCGATTTCATAAGTATGGTTGTTAGCTCCGCGTTGGTTCATGGATTCAAGCAAACAGGTCGCGGATTTTGGCGCGGGCTTCGCGCAGTTTGGCATCCTTCACTTTGCCTGCGGCGTAAAGAATCACGGATTGTTCGACGGTGAACAGGCGGTTCGGACGGATGAAACTGTCCACGGCCAACCGCCCGCGTTCAAAATCGGCAACGGCCAGTGGAACGGAATATCCATCGGAACGCGATTGGCTGGTGATCTGGCAAAGAATCAAATCGTCGCCGGTCAGATTGGCCACGACGAGGGCAGGGCGGCGTTTGCCGGATTGCAAGTTCGTTTGTGGAAAAGGCAGTACAACAACTTCGCCGACTAGAGGCTTGCCCATGCGGCGTCCTCCTCGGGAGTGTTCCAGTCCTTGGCAAGCGCGGTTTCGCTCAGGAGCAGGCCGTTGAACGAATCTTTCTGTTTGGTTCGCAGAGAGCGGGCAAAATTGAAGACCTCCCGTTGCATTGGCTCGGGCAAATCAGCTATTTCCTTTTCGATCAATTCTCGCGTGCTCACAGTTTGTTTATCGCAGATTCAGGCATGTTAGTCAACCGCCCCACCAAAGTGGCGCAGGCGTCACGCCTGCAAAACCGATCACACAGGCCAGAGGCCTGTGCCACCCCTATTTCGCCAATTCCACGAAATTCTTCAGTAGTTGCAGGCCAACTTTCTGGCTTTTTTCCGGGTGAAATTGCGTGGCGAAAACATTGTCGCGCCAGACCGATGACGCGAATTTGTCGCCGTAATCAGTCCGCGTGGCGATAATGCCCGCATCCACCGGCTGCGGATAAAAGCTGTGGACGAAATAGACGTAGCTGCCACTACCCACACCGCGGAACAACGGACAATCCGGTTTCACGATTTCAAGCTGGTTCCAGCCGATTTGTGGAATTTTCAGTCCATGCTTTTCCGAGAACCTGACGACGCTGCCTTTGAAAATTCCGAGGCCGGCGGCGCAACTGTTGAATTCCTCGCTCTTTTCAAACAACGCCTGGTAGCCGACGCAGATGCCGAGAAACGGTTTGCCGGATTTTATGAATTCGCGCGCCGCATCGAGCAGTTCCTGTTTGCGCAGGGCGTTGATGCAATCGTCGAACGCGCCGACGCCGGGCAGCACCATCGCCTGCGCATCGCCGATTTTGTCCGGCGTCTGCACGATGCGCACCCCGGCGCCGACCTTGAGCAGCGCCTTGTGGACGCTGCGCAGGTTGCCGGAGCCGTAATCAAGCAAGGCAATCACAGCGACAATTTAGCCACAGATGGACACAGATGAAACACGGATTTTACCACTCAAATACCAAGTCCCTCACCCGTCGCTTCGCGCCACCCTCTCCCCGCTTGGGCGGGGCGAGGGAAATGAAAATTCGCATCCGTGTTCAATCTGTTTCATCTGTGGCTCAATTCCTTTTCTGTTTTCAACCGTAACTGACCGCACGCGGCGTCGATGTCGGCGCCTTTTTCGCGGCGGAGCGTGGCGGCAACCTTCTGCTTTTGCAGCGCGGCAAGGAATGCCTCACACACGTCTTCCGACGGCCGTTCCCACTTCAAACCCTCGACCCGGTTGTAAGGAATCAGGTTCACCTTCGCGAAAAGTCTGCGCGCGAGTGCGGCCAGCGGTTTGGTCTGTTCAATCGCGTCGTTCACGCCGGCGATCAGAATATACTCGAACGTGAGCATCCTGCCTTTTTGTGCCTGGTAATGCTCGCACGCAGCGACCAATTCCTTGAGCGGATACTTGCGGTTTATGGGCATGATTTTGTTGCGCACCGTGTCGGTCGCGCCGTGCAACGATATGGCGAGGCGAAATTGCAGCGGTTCGGCGGCCAGCTTGCGGATTTGCGGTGCGAGCCCACTGGTTGAGATGGTGATCTTGCGCGCGCCGATGCCGCCGCCCCACGGCGCATTCAGAATTTTGAGCGCCTTGAGCAGGTTGTCGTAATTCGCCAGCGGTTCGCCCATGCCCATCACAACTAAATTGTCCACCAGTCTTGAGTCCACAGTCTTTAGTCTCGAATGAGCGCCGCCTCCCGGCTCACGACTGGGGACTGTGGACTGCGGACTTAGCCTTTCGACTGCCAGGACCTGCTCCACGATTTCATCGGGCGTCAGGTTGCGTTTCAAGCCATCGAGGCCGCTGGCGCAGAATTTACAGCCGTAAGCGCAACCGACCTGGGTGGAAACGCAGAGGGTGTGGCGGTCGCTCGCGTCGCCGTACAGCGCCGGGTTGGCGGGAATCAGAACGCTTTCGATGAGCAAATGGTCGTGGAGCCGCCAGAGAAATTTCTGCGTGGTATCCACCCTCCGCAGTTCACTCTTCGTTGCCTGCTCTTTGCTGTAGCGTGCTGCGGAGGCCAGGGTGCTGCCAGGGAGGGCGGGTGCTGCTACGGAGGACGGGTCGGGTGCGCCCTGCTTGCGGACGAGTTCCAGGGTCTGGAGCGAAAAGTCCTGGCCGAGCTTTTCGCGCAGGGGCCTGGGCAGGTTTGTCATCGCATCCCAGGTTGCGACGCGGTGGACGTAAAGCCATTCGAGCAATTGCGTGACGCGATAGACCGGCTGTTCCCAGGCTTTAAACCGGGCTTCCAGTTCATCGCGAGTCAGTGACTTGACATCGGTCAGCACGGTTCAATAAGTCAATAATTCAAGTTCGCGGATGCCACTGTCGGTCAATTGCCAGCGACTGCCGCGCCGAACAACGAGGTGGCGGCAGGGATTGGCCTTTTCCTCGTCCTCATTGACCGAAAGCAGTTGGAACCGGCCCTGGCTGTGGATTTCCGAGTCGGCGCGCGGCATCAGGGCAAAGGCCACGCCATTGTAATTCAGGGCAATTTCATAGCCCGCGACGCCCTCTTTTTGGGCGATGGAATTGGGCAGGACCAGCATCGGATACCGTTTCAGGTAGTGAAAATTCGTCGAACGCACCAGCACGCGGCAAAGCTCGGTCTGGCCGCGGATAAAATTCAGCAGGCTGAATTTGGCGGCGGGGTTGTGTTCGGCAAGCAGAATTTCGCGCGCGTCGAAACCGTTGAGGTTCTGCCCGTTCCAGATGCCGTGGTCGTTGCGTTGTTTGGGAAAGGTTTGTTTATACCAGCCGGCAAAGCCCTCGTTGACGAACAGGTTCAATTCAAAATGCACATGAGCGCGTTCCTTGGTGATGGTTTCGCTGATGTTCGACGTGCGTCCCATCGTGGCGATGACTTCGCCGGCCCTGACTTGTTTGCCGACGGCGAGGCCGGGCTGGATTTCACTCAGATGCGCGTAAAGCGAATAAATCTCGATGCCTTCGATGATGTGACGGATGACGACGTATTTGCCGTAATTCGACAGCGCCGGCCTGGTGCTGAAATAAACCACCGTGCCATCGGCGGTGGCCATGACGGGATCGGTCGGCTCGCCGTGCCGGCCGCGCTGGAGGCAGCGGATGTCGATTCCCTCGTGCATTTGCCGGCCGTCGGTGCGCACGCAACCGAAACTGCCGGTCGTCCACGGTTTGTCCGGCGCGGTCGGGGCAAAGAATTTCAGTTCGTGTCCAATTTCATACAAGGCGTGATTGGCGGTGGGAAATTGGAACGGCTGTTGCGCGAAAAGGTTGGCGCCAAATCCAAGGGACAGCGCGACGGCGGAAAAAATGGCACGGTCAACAGCGGGGAAAATCATTTTAGCAAATGCTTGCGAATTTTTTTCGACATGTTGTTGAGACCGGGCACAAGTTGATCGGCCTCCTCGCGCGAGCAGTCGGGCGTGAACGCCAGCACGCCATCGGCAATGCGATGCGTGATGATCGGCGCGGCGAGCCAGCGGCCAGCGCCGGGTTTTTCGCTCCATTGACCGAAGATGGCAAAATGGCGGCCGGAATTGGCGGCGGAATATTGTTCGAGCAACCAGGTGCCGTTTTCATCGAATTTAATTTCGATGGCAAAACCGCCGCGCGCGTCGATGACTTTGGCCGAGACGATATTGGCTTCCGTCAAAATCGGTCCGCGCTTGATGGTGACGAGCACGGGGTCGGAGCGAAGCACGGAAATGTTCTGGCTCGTGCCGGCGGGGTCGGGACTCACCTCGATGTGTATGCGCAAAGCGCCAACTTCCTTTCCAGGTTCACCGGTCTGGCAGCCGCAAGCCAGTCCCAGCAGGAATGCCAGCGCCAAATAGATGTTGAATCGTCGCGCCAAAACTTTCATAGTGGCCCTCACAAAACCGCAACCCGCGAACAAAGTAAAGACACTTATGGGCAAACAATCCAACAAAGTTGAAAATCGAAAACGCCGGAACCGCTACCTCAAACGCAAAAAGATGGCGGCGAAAATGAAAAAGGCTGCGCTGAAAAAAGCGAATCGGGGCGAGTCGAAAGAGCCAAACTGGCAAGCGGCTTGAGCAATGATTTCATGGCGATGGCAAAGGCCGCCTGCATCGGCGGCCTTTTTCATTTTTGCGCATGTTTTTTTGATTTCTGAAAACACAAACTTCTTCACCGCGCGGTATTTCCGGCGAAAATCCGGTGAATAATTCTTCGTTCAAATTGAGCGAACGTCTGATTCCATTGGCTGATTCGAGTTGTTCGCAAGTTGTTCACGGGTCGTTTTCGGTGAACAAACTGTGCATATCAATTCGTTGTCGGTTTGGGAATTTGAGTTATGATGTTCACAGTTCATTGAAAGAACGAAGCGGGCGGTAAAGATCGAAAGATTGAGTTGTCCGTTTCAGGATAATCCCAGGTGACTGGGGAAAGGTCGGGTCAGGCTGGTTGGCCCGGCTCCTCTGAAGTTGGATCGAAAGGTTTGATGAGGAGGCAGAATTCACCAGTTCCTCTGGCGGTGTTCGCACACCGTCAAATGCGAATGAGGGACTTGGCGGCGAGGGGCGATGAGAAGCCGCTCCGAGCCGGGTCAAGTAGTTCAGGCCGGTTTCGAGCCTGGGCGAATCGCAGTTACCCAGAGGGTATCCGGTTGCTACTGCGCATCAGCACGGACGGGCGACTCTGGCGGTCACGTAAAAAAACGGGATCCGCCAAAAGAAAGACGCCGAAAGGCGGGACAAAATGAGCGTTCGCACCGGGAAGGACACGACGGCTCGGCAGGCTGCGTGAAAACCTTCCAAGCGTCGGCGATGTTAAAAACGACACCGCTGGGCTGTGAGCAAAAGGCGACCTGAGAGTGAAGAGGCGAGACCCGTGGTATCGGGCGAACGCGCCGTCAAAAACGGTGGCTGACCCGGTGCTAAGTGGTGAAGACGCGAAGAGCAAATCACAGACGTGTCTTCATCTGGTTTGCAAGCTGGTGGCGCAACCATCAGTTCAAGCAGGCTGAAAAGCCTCACTCGAAATCCAGTGTCCGCAAGGCGTTGGACGGCCCTGCCACGAGGCCGAAGACTCCGCTTGCCGTGGAGAATGGCGTCGGGAAGCTGACAGCCCCCGAAAGGGGCGCGCCTAATGTCGGCATGGGAAAGAGAGCCTGGCGTACTCCCATCCCCCATTTGTCCCTGCTCGACCGAAAGGCCGGGCAGGGACTTATTGTTTCTTGGAATCGTCCTCGTCTTCCTCCTCGTGCTCGTAATCGGGAATTTTTGAATTCGAGGACGACGACGAGAACGAGAACGAGGACGACAAGGAACAAATTTCCGCTTGCCCTCGTTCCCGACTCGCCACAATCTTGACTAACAAGAACAATTAAGCGAGTTTTGAAAGGACTTATGGGACGTATTTATAACAACATCGTCGAAACCGTCGGGCACACCCCGCTGGTCAGATTAAACAAAGTCACCGCCGGTCTGCCCGCCACGATTCTGCTCAAATGTGAATTTTTCAATCCGCTCAGCAGCGTCAAGGACCGCATCGGCATGGCGATGATTGAGGACGCCGAGAAGCGAGGTATCCTCAAAAAAGACACAGTCATTATCGAACCAACGAGCGGCAACACCGGCATTGCCCTCGCATTTGTCGCGGCGGCCAAGGGTTACAAAATCATTTTGACCATGCCTGAAACGATGTCAGTGGAACGCCGCACGTTGCTGGCGTTGCTCGGCGCGAAACTGGTTTTGACGCCCGGTGCGGAGGGCATGAAAGGCGCGATTGCCCGCGCGGAACAGCTCGCCAAGGAAACGCCGAACGCCTGGATTCCACAGCAGTTTGAAAATCCGGCCAACGTGGAAATCCATCGCAAGACCACGGCAGAGGAAATTTGGGCCGACACGGACGGCAAGGTGGACATTTTGGTCGCGGGAGTGGGAACGGGCGGCACCATTACTGGTTGTGTGGAAGTGATCAAAGCGCGCAAACCGTCATTTGAAGCCATTGCGGTGGATCCAAAGGATTCACCGGTTATTGCGCAAACACTTGCCGGCCAGCCATTGAAGCCCGGCCCTCATAAAATCCAGGGATTGGGTGCCGGGTTTATTCCCAAGAACCTGCATTTGAAGGATGAAAAAGGGAATCCGCTGATCAAGGAATCCATTCCCGTAGCCAACGACGACGCGTTTGCCATGGCGCGACGGCTGGCCAAGGAAGAGGGAATTTTGTGCGGCATTTCATCCGGCGCGAACGTCTGGGCGGCGATCCAAGTGGCCAAACGTCCTGAAAACAAAGGTAAGCTCATCGTCACCATCGCGCCGTCCACGGGCGAACGTTACCTCAGTACGCCACTCGCCGCCGAAGCGAAGGCAGAAGTGGGCGGATAAGGGAAGAGGAGCAATGGAGTAATGGAAAATTAAACCCCGCCGGCCTATTGCTCCAATACACCAGGGTGCATCTTGACACTGCCCCCGGCTCCCTCTCCCCGCCTGAGCGGGCAGAGGGATGGGGTGAGGGGATTTGACCTTGAAAAATCGGCCTCCTCACCCCGACCCTCTCCTTCCCGCAGGGCGGGAGGAGGAGAGGGAGAAAAATGGGGCAGTGCGCGGATACACCATCACTGCAATTTCTTTAAAATAATTGTTGCTTCCGGCGGGTTTTGCACGTAATTATTGGGTGTCGAAGGTTTTAAGGACCTCGTTTTTGCGGGGTTGCTTCCCAAGATTCAACAATTCAAAATTGGTTTAGGAATAAATTCCTGCCTTCGAGCACACAAAATATGAGCGGTTCAGAAAACAACGACGATAAAACGTCCGATTACGGTTCGGGCTTTCTGGAGATTTCCGAGAAGGGCTTCGGTTTTCTCCGCACGGTCGCCAACCATTTTCATCCCAAACCGACTGACATTTTTGTCACGCCAGACACCATCCGGCGCAGTTTCCTGCGCGAAGGCAGCTACGTCGCCGGGCCGACGCAGCCGCCGCATCGCGGCACGAGTCCGCAGCTCAAGGCTGTTGACAAGGTCAATGAAATGGAGTTTGAGGAATACACCAAGGCCGTCCGCTTCGAAAACCTCACCACCATTGACCCGATTGAAAAGTTCAACCTCGAAACCAGTCCCGACCTGATTGAAACGCGCATCATTGACCTCGTCACGCCAATTGGCAAGGGCACGCGCGGGTTGATTGTCTCCCCGCCGCGCAGCGGCAAGACCACCATTCTCAAGCAAATCTGCAACGCCGTCACCACCAACCATCCCGATGTCTATGTCATGGTGCTGCTCATTGACGAGCGGCCGGAGGAAGTCACGGATTTCCAACGCTCGGTCAAAGCCGAGGTCGTCGCGTCGTCGAATGACATGGATTTGGAAACGCACGTGCGCCTTTCGCGTTTTATGATCGAGCGTTGCCGTCGCATCGTTGAATCCGGCAAGGATGCTTTTGTCTTGATGGATTCGCTCACGCGCATTGCCCGTGCCTACAACAGTGTTCACGGCGGCAGCGGCCGCACGATGACCGGCGGTGTGGACGCGCGCGCGCTGGAAATCCCGCGCAAGATGTTCGCCTCGGCGCGCAAAATTGAGGAAGGCGGTTCGCTGACGATTCTGGCCACCGCGCTCGTGGACACCGGGTCGCGCATGGACGAATTGATTTTCCAGGAATTCAAAGGCACGGGCAACATGGAGTTGATCCTCGACCGCAAGCTGTCCGACCGGCGGTTGTTCCCGGCAATTGACATTCCCAAGAGCGGCACGCGCAAGGAGGAAAAACTTTTCCCGGCCAAATATCTTGAAGCCATCCGCAAATTGCGCCGCACGATGGTGGACTTGAATCCCATCGAAGCGATGGAAACGCTCACCGCCGCGCTCAAGAAACACAAGACCAACGAAGAGCTGCTCGCGAGGCTCGAAAAGGGCGGTTGAGCTGGAACGCGGGCGGGCGCTCGGGACTGGCATGTTCGGATTTCTTAAAAAACGCCGCCGTGACAGCATTCGGAGCCGGCCGTTCCCTTCAGAATGGCGCGACATTCTTATGCGCCGTTATTCCATGTATTCCCGTCTCCCACCGGCGGATCGCCGGGAATTGGAGGGACACATTCACGTCTTCCTTGCGGAGAAACGATTCGAAGGCTGTGGCGGGCAGGAAATCACCGATGAAGTGAGGGTGTTGATCGCGGCGCAGGCGTGCCTGTTGCTGCTGCACCGGGACACGGACTGCTACCCCCTCCTGCACAGTATCCTGGTTTATCCTTCAAGTTACATCGCCAAAACGTGGCACTGGGAAAAGGACGGGACGATTACCGAAGGCGAACAGGCGCGGGGGGGTGAATCCTGGCCGCATGGAACGGTGGTCCTGGCGTGGGATGGGGCGATTGCCGGCGCGGTGGAACTGAGCAAAGGCCGGAATCTGGTCCTTCATGAATTCGCACACCAGCTTGACGAGGAGGACGGCATCGCTGACGGCGCTCCGCTCCTGAGCGGGTCAACAAACTTGTGGCAAATCCACCATCGCTACCAAACGTGGGCCAAAGTTTTGAGCGCGGAATTCCACCAACTTCGCCGTGCGGCGGAAGATGGCCGGGAGACGGTCCTGGACACGTATGGCGCCCAAAATCCGGCGGAGTTTTTCGCCGTGGCCACGGAATGTTTTTTCGAGAAGCCAGGTCAACTGAAGGAACGGCATCCGGCGTTGTATGCCGAGTTGAAGGAATTCTACCGGCAAGACCCGATGCTCTATGCGCCAGCAAGCCCTGAAAAAAATGAATATCCGGCGTGAGAAAAAATCCCAACTGGGAATGACGACGGTGGAGACGCTGCGGTCCCGTCCGCCTTTGGAGCGGATGTTGCGCATCCATCAGGCGCTTCAGTCCGGCAAATTCCCCAACGCCTCCACGCTCGCCCGCGAAATTGAAGTCGCCACCAAGACGATTCACCGCGACATCGAATTCATGCGCGACCGGTTGGGGCTTCCGATTGAATTCAATCCGGCCCGGAATGGCTATCATTACACCGAGGAAGTCAGCGCGTTTCCGAACATCCAGATTACCGAGGGCGAACTCTTCGCGCTCATCGTCGCCGAAAAGGCGCTCCAGCAATATCGCGGCACGAGCTTCGAGAAACCGATCCTCAGCGCCATCCGGAAAATGGAACAGTCGCTGCCCGACACCATTTCGCTCAATCTCGCCGACATCGAGCAGACGATTTCCTTCCGCACCCGAGCCGAGCCGATTTTGAATCTCGAAATTTTCGACACGCTGGCCCGGGCAGCCGCGCATCGGCAACAAATTGAACTGGCTTATCGCAAGCCGGGGCGAAAGGAAGCCGAGCCGCGCCTCGTTGACCCGTATCATTTGGCGAACATCAACGGCGAATGGTATCTGTTCGCCTACGACCACGCGCGCAAGGACATCCGCACCTTCGTTCCCGCGCGCGTGCAATCCGTGAAGCTGACCGGCAAAACCTTCGAGCGCCCGCAAAAGTTCTCGCTTGAAAAACGTTTGCGCGACAGCTTCGGCGTCCACTCCGGCGAAGGCGAATATGAAGTCGTCATCCGGTTCAACGCGCGCGCCGCCGATTACGTCCGCGAAAAGAAATGGCACGAATCGCAGCAACTGCGCGAACTAAAGGGCGGGGGAGTGGAATTGAGGATGAAACTTTCCAGCTTGATGGAAATCGAACGCTGGGTTCTGAGCTGGGGCGGCGATGCGAAAGTTGTGAAGCCGCGCGAACTGGCGGAAGCCGTCAGGAAATCGGCGGCAGCGATGCTAAAAGATTGATCTGGTAAGGCGGTGCTGCTGCGCCGCCCTGATATTTGGGCTGCGGAGCACCGCAGCCCTACCAACTGTTTTGGTTTTGCGGACGACCGTCCTGCGAATCCAGTCGCTGGTTTTTCCAAAGACGCGGGGAACGTGTCTCCCTCTCCGCCAACGGAGTTGGGGGAGAGGGCCGGGGTGAGGTGGTGCGTGACCGGCTGCAATGATCTTGCCTGTGAAATAAGGTCTCCAATTTGTCTTGTATCTTCTGGCGGTTTGGCTGATAAACTTGCGTTACCCAGTCCTCTTTGAATTCACGTGGGGACTGGCAGGACAACCTTAACTGACCGATTCTGTGCATAATCACCTCGTTACGCCGGTGACGGGTTTGAACTTTGGGGCGGGTGCCTGGAACCCCGAACAGCCCAGAGGAAATTTTCATACCCCGAGGATTACCATGAAACCGACCAAATCAAACCACACCGTTCTCACCTTCGCATTACTCTCAACCTTCACCACGTTCTACGTGGCTCAACTCTGCGCAGCGTCGCGCCGTAGCGGAGCGAAGGCGGATCAACCAGCAATGAGAACCAACGTCATGAAACTCTTCATCGTTATCTTGGCATCTTTCGTCTTCACATTCACCGCTTTCGCCCAAGGCACGATGGCCTTCACCTATCAAGGCCGGTTGAATAACAATGGCAGTCCAGCCACGGGCATTTACGATTTGCGATTTACGATTTACGACGCGGTAACCAATGGCAACCTGATCGCCGGGCCGATGACCAATTCCGCCACCGCCGTCAGCAACGGCCTGTTCGCGGTGACGCTGGATTTCGGCAGCGGAATTTTCACCGGCCCGGCGCGTTGGCTGGAACTGGATGTGCGGACGAATGGCAGCGGCGCGTTCACCGCGCTGCTGCCGCTCCAGCCCATCCTGCCGATGCCGTATGCCATCATGGCCAACACGGCCAGCAACCTGCTGGGCACGCTGCCCGCCGCCCAATTGAGTGGGACGGTTCCGCTCGCCAAATTACCCACCGCAGTAGTGACCAATAACGCCACAGGTTTGACTTTGAGCGGCACGTTCACGGGCAATGGCGCGGGCTTGACCGGCTTGAACGCCTCACAGTTGACTACCGGCACGATTCCCCTAGCGCGATTGTCGACCGCCGTGGTGACCAACGGCACCACCGGCGTGACGCTGACGGGAACCTTCACCGGCAGCGGCGCGGGCTTGACGAATGTTCCCGGCAGTTTGGTCTCGCAAAACGTGACAGGCACCAATCAGCAGGCGCAGTCGAACACCGGTTACCTCGCCAACAACGCCGCACAGGTGATTATCACCCTGCCAACTGCGCCGAGCGTGGGCGACGTCGTGAGCGTGTCAGGGGTCGGCACTGGCGGCTGGAAAATCGCCCAAAACGCCGGGCAAACGATTCTGGCGGCCCAGTTTGGAGCAACTTATCTCTACACAAATTGGAATGGACTCATCAGTAACTGGCAGCAGACCAGCGCACCGAACGAACCGTGGGTGTCCGTCGCCTCTTCAGCAGACGGGAGGAAGCTGGTGGCAGTGTGGTCTTCGTATGATCCCGTATCTTACACCTGGTCCAGCGGCATTTATACCTCGACTAATTCTGGTGCTACTTGGACCGCCCAAACCAACGCCCCAAACGAAGTTTGGAGTGTGGTGGCCTCCTCAGCGGATGGGACCAAACTATTGTTGACGGATGGCGCTTATATTTACACCTCTACCAATTCGGGTGCTAGTTGGACTCAAAGGCAAAGTGCGCCGCCGGGCGGCGGGTGGAGCGATGTCTGTTCATCAGCTGATGGAACCAAATTGGTAGCGGTAGCACCCGGTGACACCAATTATCCCAATCCGCTTGTCGGCGGGATTTATACCTCCACCAACGCGGGAGCGACTTGGAAGCAGACCAGCGCGCCCACCAATTACTTTTGGCTGCATGTCGCATGTTCAGCAGACGGAAGCAAGGTGGCTGCAACAGCCGAGTATTCTTATGTTGGTCCTGGTGGTGGAATTTACATATCGACAAATTATGGGGGCACATGGACATGGGCCTACGATAGTGATGGCTATGACGTATGCTCGTCGGTAGACGGCTCCACATTGGTAACGGCGGAATATCAAAGTAGCTGTAACTATATTTTCGTCTCAACAAATTCGGGTGCCACTTGGATGCCACAACTTCCTGGAGACTTGCTCCTATATTGGGACACCTTCGCGTGTTCCGGGGATGGCACCAAACTGGCAGGGTGCGCTTACGACCACAGTTTAATTGGTCAGATTTACATATCAACCGATTTCTGGGCAACGGCGATACAGCCCAGTGCGCCGGCACCGACTGGGACATATGGCACCTTCGCATTTTCGGCGGATGGAACTAAACTCGTAACTGCGGCAGGCGGCAGGATTTACATTGCGCAAGCCATGATTCAACAGACCACCACACCCGGCCCGGCGGGCTATCTTACAGGCGGCCAGAACAGCACCATTGAGTTGCAATACATCGGCAACGGCCAGTGGCAGCCCTTGAGTTATGTCGGAACCATCAACGCGGATACCAGCAGCAATTCGACAGCGGCGGAAACGTTTACCGGCGCGTTCATCGGCGATGGCAGCGGTTTGACCAACATCGTTTTCCCGAGTGCGGCAAATTACGTTCTTTCCTATTCCACCACCACGCAGGCCGTGGCCACGGCGAGCACTTTTCAAGACATCACCAACAACGTTGATGCCCAGCTTAGCGGCTGGACGCATACCGCCGGCACGACATCCTTCACCAATGCCCAAACGGGATTGTATCTGGTTGAATACACCGCTGAAGCCACAGTGACCAGCGCCACAACCACAACCATTTCATTGAGAGCCGTGGTGAACGGCACGGAAATCGCCGGCAGCCAGTCCACCGCCGTTGCCAACACGGCTAATCAGATCGTGCCCATTTCCAAGAGCTTTATCGTCAGCCTCAACTCCGGTGACATATTGAAATTCCAACTCACCGGCAGCAGCACGGTGGATCGAATTGTTTCAAACTCCGGCACCGGCACCACGAGGCCCAGTTTTTCCTGCACCATCATCCGGCTTCAATAGCGGAAGTATTTTGGATGCGTTATGAAAAGATTAATTCTCCTTTTTGGTTTGCTGATCCCAAGCATCAGCTTCGCCCAGCAATACTCGATTGACTGGTATAAAATTGCCGGTGGTGGTGGCACGAGCACCGGTGGCGTCTATTCCGCCTCTGGCACGATTGGCCAGCCGGATGCCAGCGGCGTGATGACTGGCGGCAACTACTCGGTGCAGGGCGGGTTCTGGGGCGTGGTTGCCGTCGTGCAAACGCCCGGCGCGCCGCTGCTCACGATTACTCTCAACCCTCAACTCTCAACCATCAACGTTTCCTGGCCGTCACCTTCGACCGGCTGGACGTTGCAACAGAATTCGGATTTGACGACGACCAGTTGGTCAACCAGCGGGGGCATTTCCGACAACGGGACGAACAAAAGCATCACCATCACCTCGCCGACGGGGAATTTGTTTTTCCGGCTCAAGCAGTGAATTGGTGGAAGCCGTCAGGAAATCGGCGGAAGCGATACTAAAAGATTGATCTGGTAGGGCGGTGCTGCTGCGCAGCCCTACCAACTGTTCTGTTTTTGCGGACGACCGTACGGCAAAACCAGTCGCTGGTTTTTCCAAAGACGCGGGGAACGTGTCTCCCTCTCCGCCAACGGAGTTGGGGGAGAGGGCCGGGGTGAGGTGGTGCGTGACCGGCTGCAATGATCTTGCCTGTGAAATAAGGTCTCCAATTTGTCTTGTATCTTCTGGCGGTTTGGCTGATAAACTTGCGTTACCCAGTCCTCTTTGAATTCACGTGGGGACTGGCAGGAAAACCTTAACAGACCGATTCCGTGCAACGACACCTCGTCACGCTGGTGACGGGTTTGGACTTTGGGGCGGATGTTTGTAACCCCGAACTGCCCAAGGGAAATTCTCACACCTGGAGGAGCACCATGAAACCGACCAAATCAAATCATATCGTTCTCACATTCGCATTACTCTCAACCTTCACCACGTTCTACGTGGCTCAACTCTCAGCCTCACCGCTCGGCACGGCCTTCACCTATCAAGGGCAGTTGACCGATGGCGGCAAGGCGGTCAATGGCAGCTTCGACCTGAAATTCAGCCTGTACGACGCTGTCACCAACGGCAGTCAAGCAGGCGTCACGCTCACCAATGCCGCCACGGCGGTGAGCAACGGACTGTTCACTGTCGCGTTGGACTTCGGCAGCGATGTATTCACCGGCAACGCGCGCTGGCTGGAGATCGGCGTGCGCACCAACGGCAGCGCGGGTGACTTCACCTCGTTGAGTCCGCGCCAATCGCTCGCGCCCTCGCCCTACGCGCTCTACGCGCCCAGCGCGGGCACGGCGGCCAGTGCGACCGTCGCCAACTCCACCGCGACCAATACGGTCAGCAGCGCCAGCCTCCAGTCCAACAGCGTCACAACCGACAAGATCCTCGATGGCGCGATTTTGGATTCAAAAATCAGCACCAACGGCATCAGCGGAGACAAGATCATCGGCGGCGACCTGCAGGCACAACGGCTCAAGATTGGGGGGGGTCACACGCTGATCGGCCAGATGGCCACCATCGCCGGCGGTTATCAGAACTCCATTTCCAATGCCGGGTGGTCCGTGGACGCGATTGGCGGCGGCCAGAATAATCAGATTGCGGATTCGACCCACACGGTCATAGGCGGCGGTTACCAGAACACGATTGCGAGTGCCTCATGGGCAGCCACTGTGTCCGGGGGCAGCGGGAATACCATCCAGACCAACGCGGGCCAGACCACCATCGCCGGCGGCAACGCCAATACCATCGGGGACAACGCGGGCCAGTCCGCCATCGGCGGCGGCTACCTGAATACCATCGGCCACGATGCGTGGGGGGCAGTGGTGGGTGGCGGGCAGGGCAACTTCGCAGGCGCGGCGGACGCGGTCATCGGGGGCGGTTATTACAACAGCAATTCAGCCTGGTGCGGGACCATACCCGGCGGCCGCAACAACCTGGTGAGCGGAAGTTATGGTTTAGCCGCCGGCAACCGTGCCAAGGCCAACCACTCGGGCGCTTTCGTCTGGGCCGATTCAACCGATGCCGACTTCGCTTCCACGGCTGACAATCAGTTTCTGATTCGCGCCGGCGGTGGTGTAGGCATCAACAAAGCCGATCCCGCCAGCGCCTTGGACGTCAACGGCACGGTAACCGCCACAGCTTTTCAAGGTGGCGGCTCGGCGTTGACCGGCATCACCGGGGGCGCCATCGCCGACGGTGCCGTAGTCAAAACCCTTAACACATTGACTGATGACGTCACCATTCAAGGGAGAGTAAACGCGAACGTGGTGACGGACGAGCAACAACATAAAATCTTCATCGATGTGCCCGGAGCTAATAACGGCGCATGGGACGTGATGGGCAATGCCGGCACCGTCGCCGGTATTAATTTTCTAGGCACTACTGACCCGCAGCCATTGGAACTCAAGGTCAATAGCCAGCGGGCCTTGCGGTTGGAGCCCGATGACACCAGCCCCAACGTCATCGGTGGCTTCGGGGACAACAGCGTAATTGCAGGCGTCCACGGCGCAACCATCAGTGGCGGGGGCAAAGCAGGCAATGCAAACAGCGTCATCGGGAACTATGGAACGGTGGGTGGCGGATATGGTAACTCCGCTGAAGGCGGAGCTGTCGTTGCCGGAGGCACCGAGAACAGTTGCAGCGGCCCAAGTTCAGCTATTGGTGGCGGCATCGGCAATGAGATTGACGATGCTCTGGAGTGTGTGATCGGCGGCGGCGGCGGCAATCAGATATCAATGGGCAATTATTCAGTGATTGGCGGCGGCATGAGCAGCGAGATCGGGAATTCCTTCTACTGCACGTTGGGCGGCGGTACCGGAAACAGCATTGCTGACAACAGTGACTATTCCACCATCGGCGGCGGCGCTAACAACGAGGTCGAGGCTAAATGTACCACCATCACGGGTGGCTCAGCGGCCAAGGCCACCCATTTTGGGCAATGGGCGTTTGCCAACGGAACCTTCGACGGCGGCAACGCCGGTGACGCCCAGACTTCGCTCTACGTGCTGCACAAGCAGACCGGTGGAGCCGGCCAGGTCGAAATGTTACTGGATGGTGCGGGTGCGCGGATGACGGTTCCAAACGGAGCAACCTGGACCGTCGAAGTTTTCCTTGTAGCCCGGAACGACGCGGGTTCTTCCGCTGGCTGGCGGTTTACTGGTGTCATTAAAAACGTTGGTGGAAACACGGATTACGTGGGCCAAACTTCGCTCCTGCGGGACGATGGAGGATGGGATGGCAAGGCCACCGTGGATGCGGATGACGGCAACGACGCCTTGCGTGTGAAGGTCACCGGCCAGGCCGCAACCAACATCCGTTGGGTGGCCGCCGTGCGCACGGTGGAAGTGAATCCATAGGAGGTGATCATGAACATGCTAACATTGGCTTTCTGCCTTCTTACTTCCGCCTTCTGCCTTCGCGGGCAGGCGCAAACCAACTACACCATTGATTGGTACAAAATCGCCGGGGGCGGCGGCACCAGCACCGGAGGCACTTATCAAGTCAGCGGCACCATCGGCCAGCACGATGCCGGCGGGCCGATGACCGGCGGCAATTATTCGCTCACCGGTGGTTTCTGGAGTCTCATCGCCGTTGTGCAAACATCCGGAGCCCCGACGCTCTACATCCGCCATTCCGGCAACACGGTGACGGTATATTGGCAGGATGTGTCGGGATGGAGTTTGCAGCAGAACAACAATCTGGCCACGGCAGCCGGCTGGTCGGCCAGCAGCGGCGTGACGACCTCCAACGACACCAATTATCTGACCATCACATCGCCGTCGGGGAATTTGTTCTTTCGATTGAAACAGTGAGGTGGCGGCGACGTCAGATTCATTATTTTCGATTTACGATATACGAGTTACGCGTCAGGCGTGGATCGCGAAAGGTTTTGTATATCGTAAATTGGGTCAGAGCCGACTGACGTCGGCTGCTACGGCTGTTGGTTCATCCAATCGAAAATCTGCTTCGCCGCCTCCGCTGGTGCGGTGCTGAGGACATTGTGGTCGGCGCGGCGGATGATTCTGTAATCGCGCAAGGCCGGGCAATTTTTCCTGAGCCAGCGGCGGATGAACGGCCAGGGCACGAGGGGATCAAGAATTCCACTCAAGCCAAACACCGGCAGCGGGGTCTGGCTGGCAATCGGGCGCGGATCGTTTTGGGCAATCAAATGCAGGCGGTGCTGCGCTGCGCGGCGGTCCAGTTCCGTCCGGCGGACAACGAATTCGTCAATGTTCGCCAGCGTCTCCGGTGAATGGCGATACCGGAAGCGCGCGATTTTGGCGTAGCCGAATACGATTCGCACGAACAACGCCGTGGAAATCCTGCCGGTGAGTTTTTCCGCCAGTCGCACCGCCCAACGCATGGGATGTTTCACGAAACCGCCCGCCAGAATCACGCCCTGCGCCGGAAACTTCCCGCGCGCGACCATCGCCCACAAAACCTGCGAGCCATACGATTCGCCGAGCAGCCAGCCGCGGGTGATTCCATTGTGCGCCAGCGCGGCTTCGATGGTCGCCGCGTAATCGTCCAGCGACCACGTGAGCGTGCGCGGGTAGGTGATTTCGACGAAGCGCGCCCTGCCGCCGATGACCTTGCGAAAGCTGCCGATGAGCGTCCAATCGCCGTGCAAGCCGGGCAGATAAATCAGCGTGGGCAGCGAAGCTTCGCCGTGAATGCGCAATTGAAGTTCTTCTGCCATGATTTCCGGAGTCATACGTGGCCCCGAACGGATGATTCAATGGATTTGAAGCGTATCAACCTGGTCGCTCCGCCGGCCTTGCTGTTCCGGCCCCGTCAATAATATTGGACGATGGTAATCAGCCCTTCCGGGTTGGCCACTCCCAGACCTTTAAGGAAAACAATGTGTTGATATCCCAAACGCCGCAGCCCAACCACCCAGGGTGTCCCGCGGTCGCGAAATTGGTCACCAATTTCTTCCTCGGTATAGTCCTCAAGAATAACCACGGCAGTCTGATGTTGAGCCAATGCCGCCGCTTCGGTCAAAACCTGGTCAATGTTTCCCTTGGCCGAGGTTTTCGGCTGGAGCATCTGGCAGGTCTGGCCGTCGAAAGATTGAACGACCAGCGCGGTATTGTCGGTGTTGTGAAATGCCCGGAATCGGGTCGCACAGGAGGTTGCGATGATGGCTAAAGCCACAAGGGCCAAGGCAGTGCTGATGTTTAATAATTTCATATGTTCCTATCGGTTGATGCGTCAGTTTGATTTGCTCTCTTCTTATCACCGGCTGATACCAATTTCCAGAGACAATCGAAACAAATCTCGGTAGGGCGGGCAGTCCTCTGCACGCCGTTGGTCCGCACAACGATTGCGGCGCGCACGGAGTGACGCGCCCTACCCAATGTAACGATTGCCGCCGGGGAATGGCATGACCCGCAATTGCAATGCCATTGGTTGCGTGCCGATGCAATGGGGCGCAACCTGACATCCGCCCATTTTTCACCCTCTCCTCTCCCAAGGGAGGAGAGGGGCGGGGAGAGGAGGCGCGTTTTTAAATTCAAAACCACTCACCCCCAACCCTCTCCCCGTTTGGCGGGGAGAGGGGGTTGAATCTATTCAATAGTGTGTCAAGCTGTGCCCGAGCAATGTCCCGGCGGTTGTCATTCTATTTTAACTTCGGGAAAAATTCCGCCGCCGTTTTGCATGTCGCCGCGCTCAATTCTTCTAGCGAACAGCCCTTCACCTGGGCGGCGGTTTCGGAAATCTCCTTCACATAAGCCGGTTCGCAGCGTTGGCCGCGATACGGCACTGGCGCGAGATACGGACAATCGGTTTCCAGCATGAATTTGTCCAGCGGCGTGGCAGCGACGGTGTCGCGGACGTTTTGTCCGTTCTTGAACGTGACGATGCCGGTGAAGCTGACGAGCGAACCGATTTCCAGGACGCGCCGCATCCGGTCGGCGCTCTCGCCGAAGCAATGGAACACACCGCGCACCTTGCCGGCGAACGGCTTGAGCTGGGCGAATGTGTCGTCAAAGGAATCGCGCTGGTGAATCACGCAGTTCAATCCGGCTTCGGTGGCGATTTCCAACTGTTGCCGGAAAATTTCGGCCTGTTTTTGTTTGTAGCGCGCGTCGTCTTCGGCAGTGCCGCCGGGCTTTTTGCCCGGCAGATGATGATAGTCGAGGCCGATTTCACCGATGGCGACGACTTTCGGATGTTTCACCAGTTTGCGCAGCGGTTCGCGAATATCGTCCGGCGCTTCATGGACGTTTGACGGATGCCAGCCGACGGCGGCAAAAACGCACGCGAAACGTTCGGCCAGCTTGATTGCGCGCGCGCCGCTTTCGAGATCGGTGCCGATGGAAATGATCCGGGTGATGCCGGCGGCCTCGGCGCGGGCAATGACGTCCGTCAAATCCTTTGCGTAGTCCGGGTAATCAAGATGCGCGTGGGTGTCATAAAAGATGGCCATGGGAATAATTAACCACGAAATACACGAAAAACACGAAAGAAGTTTAAGCTATAACTATGCGTTCCTTGGGCTGGTTTCGCGTTTCGTGTGTTTGGTGTATTTCGTGATTTCATCAAATTACCGGGCTACGGCTTGGCTGGGTTGTTGGTGCCGGCGGGCTTTGGTTCGAGCGTGGCCAGTTTTGCCTCGATGGATGGCTTGCCGGGGTAATCGGGTGATTCCTTGAGAAGCTGTTTGTAATTTTCAATGGCGTCGGCTTCGCGATTCTGCGCCAGAAGTTTTTCGCCCAGCGTAAGCCGGATGCGAATGCGTTGTTCCGGCGATGGGTTGCGGGTCAGGGCGAGCTGATACGTTTGAATGGCCGGGGAGGTTTTGCCCTGCATTTCGAAAAGGTCGGCAAGTTTTTCGGTGAGCACGGCGCTATTGGTGGTTGCGGGAATGGTTTCGAGAAGAGTGGCGAGTTGGGCAACGGGTGCACCTTGAACCAGACCCAAATTAACAACCCGCAGATAAGACCATTCGATGAGCGGATTATGGGTGCGCGTGAATTCTGCGTGCAACTCCGACGGTTCCCGGCCAAAGGGCCGGTAAAGCGGGTCGCCGACGACGGTGGTTTGCCAGGACAAGGCGGGTTGCGCAGCCCAGGCGGCTTCGCCAAATGTGAATCCGCTGACAATCAGCCGCCCGAGAAAGGCGGCGGCATTCGGCGTGCAGGAAAGATACGGTTCATATACGCAGCCCATGGTACAGGTTGCGCCTTTGGCGAGCAGCGGCCCGACCCAAAACTGGTTCGTGCTCCGCAACGTGACCGCACTGCTGGAATGCAAATGATAGGCAAACGCGCCGGGCATGAATTCAACCTTGGGCAACACAAACGGGCCGGAGACATTGCCGTCGTACCAGCCGCAATATATCGCGATCTGACTCATCGGGAAATCGGATTGAAAAGTGTCGGGATTTTTGTCCACGGTAGTTTCAAAACCCAGTTGGCGGCAGATTTCTCCCGCGTTCAGTATCCATTCGTCGCCCAAAATGTAATTGGTGTCGCTTTGGGGCAGTCCTCGCGCGTCGAAATAGGCGCGGCCCCATAAGCCGTCGCGTTCGGCGGCGAGCGCCTTGTCCACCAGGCCGAGCGCAATCTCCACGCTGGGGCCGTCGAGCCGGGCGACCAGCAAAATGCCGTTGGTTGGATTGAGCACCGCCGGGTTGGTGACGCCATAAACCCAGTTTGCCAGCGGTCCGGAAAGCAGAACGTTCATTTTCAGCAGCGGCAGCCAGGTCAGCTCGGAATCCACCGCCGCTTCGTTGCGCAACAGTTCCGGACGGACGTTTTCCCGGCCCGGTTCGCGCAAATTCGGGTCGGCGGCAATTTTCAGCGGAACACCGTAGCAGAGGACCGCGTAACGAATCTTGGATTTAACGACCGGGTGGTCCACGCGTGGGGGCTGGCCGTTGGTCGCGGCGTTGGTCACGGAGCCAAACCGCCAGAACTTGTCCACCACCAGCCGGCTGGCCAGCGGGAATTGCAGCGCGTCGCGAAACTCGGCGCGGCTTATTTCCTCGGTGATGGGCAGATCGAATCCGTAAACCTGCGCTTCCGGCACCTGCCGCATTTGGGCGTAATGGTCCGCAACCAGTTTCGATCCTGGCATGCAATTGTTGTAAATCACGACCACCTCGTCGCCGCCGGCGTGAACCAGCCACGGCGCGAGCGCGAGGAGAAGAACTGTAAATTTAATCCCCAATATTTTCATGCATCCCTCATTTGACCTTCAACGGGCCGGAATGTTGGAATTTTGTGCCCTATGCACCACACGTCACCTTGAGGCCATCATATGCGAGCGTGACGCCGTGGGGCAATTCCGCCTGCGCTGGGTCGTGGTCGTAATCGTGCGTGAGGTGTGTGAAATAGGTCCGCGCCGCGCCGATGCGACGTGCCGCCACGAGCGCTTCGTCGAGGCACATGTGGGTTGGATGTGGCGTGTAACGCAATGCGTCGAGCACGGCAATTTCGACGCCTTGGACCTTTCCCAGCACGCTGGCTGGAATTTCCTTGCAGTCGTTCAAATAGGCGAGCCGCTTCTGGCCGTTTTGCACGAAAAGATAGCCGTTCGTCATCATTGGGCCGTGCGGCAGAGGCAGGGGAATGATTTCCAAATCGCCGAGTTGGAACGGCCCGTCAACGACGTGCGGATCGGGACGGAAATAGCCTTTCGGAATCGGCCGCCCGTCAAACGCATAGATGAAAATACGCCGAAGCACCGCCATCGTTTCCTCGTTCGCATAAATCGGCAATGCACCTTTGCGCAAATCGCAAAACCGGCGGCAATCGTCCAGACCCATGATATGATCGGCGTGGGAATGGGTGAAAATAACCGCATCGAGCCAGCGGATGTTTTCGCGGAGCATCTGGATGCGAAATTCCGGCGTGGTGTCCACGGCGAATTTGACTCTGTCCGTGGCGACGTAAATGGAAGGCCGGGTACGATGATTTTTGGGATTGGCCAGAAACGCCGGTGGATATTCCTTGCCAATGATGGGCACGCCCTGCGAAGTGCCGCTGCCGAGAAAAATGAATGATAACGCCATGATTAAAATTCCTGCATGGACGGTAACACAACCGCCAAATTGGCCGCGAACCTTTTTCGGGATTCGGGATTATATCTTTCACAAACCCAAGGTTACGATAATTCTTTCCACCGCTTGCGGGTATAAATACAATTGATGATCCAAAACACAAGGTTCAGACTGGCAGCGGTGCTGACAGCCCACGCCCACCGTTTACGTTTAATGACGAACCAGCCCGCAACGCCTTGGATGCCGCACCAAACTGTGGCGGCAATAGATTCACCGCAAATTTCCCATTGCTGTAAGGCAGCAAGCAAAACCGCCATAACGCCGAAAAATAATGCCCACAATAAAAAGGATGTTTCAACCAGCCCGAAAAAGTATCCCCACCGATAAGGCAACAAGGATGGCGATCTTAATTTCAGGCGTTTCTCAAGACGTTGTGCCAGGAAGATGCTGGCCGCGATTGCGAGAATAATATAAGCCCAAGCGATTATCCCGACGAGAGTGGCCAAATTTTCTGCGTTCATTTTTGCCTTATTCAATATGGTTGACTGTTGAGATATTAAGTCCCATTTATTTTGCCGTGCCCAGTCCTTTTGGTCTTAAAAATGGTGTTTTTTGGTATCGTGACGAAACTACCTACCTTCGCTTTAAGGAGATTTGTGATGATAAGCAGAATTTCTTGCGCCCGTATGTGACTTGGATTGCTGAATCCCAAAAAAACATTGACACCATCGCTAAGACGGGAATTTTTCTCGTCAAAATAAACGCAGACCCCGATGAGTTTGTCGCTTGGTGCAAAATCAATTCCCACTCCCCGAATCAAAGAGCCAGAAAGATTTTCGCAGCGATTAAAGTATCTCAAATAATTGGAAACGGTTAATTCGAGCGATAAACAAAGCCCTTCCCTTTCGCGGACAATCTCCGCTTCTAGTTCGTTTCCTTTCCGTGCTGGGGTTTGGAGAAAAGCACGCACCGCACCCTCGAAATCAGCACGGCTCAATTTCAACTTCGGCTCTTTAACTGGTTTCTTTTGTGCTTTTCTTGGCACGAATTCTCTTTCTGCCCCACGGCACATGGGGCGGCTTTGGTTTTACTAGGTAATCGAATTGGCCATACCGATTCCCTCAACTGACTTGCCGATATGTTAGACGCTTTCCCTTTACCATTCCAATCGCTGTTTCCATGCGTTCGCCGTCAGTGGCGTGGCGCGTGTTCCAACGGAAAGCAAATTCGTTGGCGTATTTCGGCAAATGTTCGCGGCTGACATGATGCCATGAACCATACACGCCGCGCTTTAGCAGGCTGAAAAAACTCTCGCAACTGTTCACGCCGGCGAATGTTCCATCGGCGTTGCGGCGCTGATATTCAAACTTGGAATGAACAACCCGGTCGTGACGCTTCCAAGCCTTCAGGGGATTGCGGTATGCGCCGTGTTCGTCAGTATTCACAACCGCATCCTTGCTCACGCATTCATGCAGGCATTGGCCAAGATTCTTTTGCGTGACGTTGCTCACAACCCGTGCCTGCATTGGGCCGCCGCGTTCAACCAAGGCGACCACGGGGGTATGGCGGCGCGACCGTGAGCAACGAAAGCCTTTCCCGCCCACAAAAGTTTCGTCCACTTCCACGACGCCTTTGAGCATTTTTGCCAAAGGCATTTCGGGACTCATCGAGTAACGAATCCGGTGCGCCATGAACCATGCTGTCTTGTAAGTGACTTTGAGCATCCGGTGAAGCTGGTTCGCACTGATTGATTTCTTGGACGAACACACAATGAAGATGGCCATGAGCCACTTGCCAATCGGGATATGCGAGTCCTCTAAAATCGTTCCAACCGTCACTGTGAACTGTTTGCGGCAGGCCGCGCACTTGTAAAGCCCCTTGCGAACCGGAGACTTGCTGGCTGCATTGGGTTTCAGTTTATAGACCTCGGCGAACTGGCAATGCGGACAGACCGGGCCATCGGGCCAAAGCACTGATTCGAGGAACTTTCGTGCCTTGCTGTCGCTGGAGTATTCCTGCGCTAGTGTGACAAGGTTTATTTCCTCGTCGTCTGGTTGTTTCGTTTTCATTTTTATTCGTTCGTTCATTTTCTGTGGCCCTTCAATTAAAAATCAGAACTGTTTTTGTAATTCAAAGTTTTTTGAGTTGGAATGGCGGCTCTTTTGGATTTAAGGAAAAGGCTAGTTTGAACTGACACTTCTTCTCCTTTCGCCCATTTGCACTAACCTCAAACGTTAAAATATATTCTCTGAATTTTCTGGAAGCGTCATCTTGACCTTCAGTTTCGATTTCAGGATTAAATTTGTCACATCCATTGTTCCAACTATGAATCCATTCGTCGCCCGATGGGAATGCGCCAGAAAACCGCAGGGTCACGGTTGAACTACCCCGGTCAACCGTGAAAATCTCGAAGTGCGCTTCCTGTCCGGCGTTTATTGTATTCCCCTCAATCTCCCTGGATGTGAATTTAATCAGTCGCAAAATCCTGCCCGTGATTTCATAGCGGCAAATGCTGTCACTCATTGGAAATATAGTTTCGCCTTTGGCGGTTGGTTCGATCTTTAACAATTTCAAGCACACACCGGTCGCCGCATTCTTGGGATGGCTGTTTCGTATGCCGATTTGCCCCGGAGCATACATAGGGGGACTCGAAACGGATGGCGCGTCAATTTCAAGCGGAATAGAGTCTTCCTTTAAGGTTTTAAGTTCCAAGTCTATCGCTGCTATTTTAGCCTCCATTTTTTCCTCAAGTTCCCTGTATAACTCGCAAGGAGCTTTTGCTACATGATAAGCAATCCATAGCAGCCACAAGCCGAGCGGAATTGTTGCCGTCCAGTAACTCACAGCGTCCCCCATTTCTTCCATTTTTCAATTTCACCAGTGATGGGATGCTTTGAAACGAATGCAGCCAGAAAAATAAACACCGCACCCAAAACAGTGAAGTTTTCAATTGCGGCCCCGCGTTTTTCTTTAGCCTTTTTCCAACCCATTGAGAAGCAGCGAACCCAGAAACCCCAAACTGACGGCTTTTGCATCTCAAGATGATAAGGTTGCCCCATTTTGCGTAAAGCCATTTAAGTAATTGGCCCTGTTTCGCTTGGGAATTAAATGGGTTTGTGAAATATACAATTCCGTCGGGATTTGTCCCCAGAACTGGTGACTGGCAGGGGACCGGGCATGAGGTATGATTCCATTGTTGTTGCCGTACTTAGTTCTGAATTCTGTATGAAGAGGCCGGACCGATCGTCCGGCCTTTCTTTTTTACCAGCCGGGTCAACCCCCTGATTGCCAATCACCTGGGACGGAAGTTCATTGCCCTACCATTGCACCCTTAAATGCCGACTTTGGCGCGGAGTTGTTCCACCTGCTTCTCCAGTTCACGCAGGCGGCGGATCATGTCCGGCAACTGCTGCACCGCGATCATCTGCCGCTTGGCCTGTTTGTCCGGCGAGGCCGGATAGCCGAGCACTGCCCCTCCGTCGGGAATATCGCGCATCACACCGGACTTCGCGCCGACCATGGCCTGGTTGCCGAGCTTCAAATGTCCCGCAATCCCCGACTGCGAAGCAATCACGCAGTAATCTCCCAGGCGCGTGCTGCCGGCAAAACCCGACTGGCCCATGACTAGGCAGTGCCGGCCAATGACGACGTTGTGCGCGACATGCACAAGATTATCAATCTTGGTGCCCTGGCCGATGACGGTGGAACCAAGCGCGCCGCGGTCAACAGCCGAGTTGGCGCCGATCTCCACGTCGTCGTGGATGATCACATTGCCAACCTGCAGCACTTTGCGGTGGCGGCCATCGTCGAACACGTAGCCGTAGCCGTCCGAACCGATGACCGTGCCGGCGTGGATGCTGACACGATGACCGATCTGTGTCCGTGCATAAACAACAACGTTTGGGAACAGGCACACGTCGTCGCCAATCTGACAGTCCCGGCCGACATGGTTGCCGCCCATGAGCACGGAACGCGCGCCGAGCCGCACCCGCGCGCCCAGCACGCAATCCGGCCCAATACACGCCGTGGGATCAATTTGCGCCGAAGCATCAATAATCGCGCTTGGATGAATGCCGGGCGGTTGTTGGTCCGGCGGGAAAAAGAGTGGCAGCACCCTGGCCATGGCCACGCGCGCGTTCCGCACGCGGATGAGGACTTTTTTCGACGGCGCGAACGCTTCCGACACGAGGATGGCGGTGGCCTGGCTTTGTTCGGCGGCGGCGAAGTGGGTTTCCTTCTCGGCAAAAGTCAGGTCGCCGGCCCGGGCACAGTCGGCGGGCGCGAAGCCGGTGAGTTGGACTGAACCGTCGCCGAGGACTTCGCCCCGGAGTTGTTCGGCAATTTGAGCAGCGGTGAATGGCATAGAATGCTGGGTTAATGGTTAAGAGGCTCCGTTCGGGAAGAATCTTATTCCACCGCGAAGCGGTGGCAAGTCGCAAAGGGCGCGGAAGCTCAAGGCGGTCACATCTTGACAACCGCACCATTTTTCTCCCTCTCCTCCCGCAAGGAGGAGAGGGCCGGGGTGAGGAGGCAAATGTTTACAAGCACGAACCCCTCACCCCAGCCCTCTCCCCGTCCAAACGGGGAGAGGGAGTTATTTCCGTTTGGTGCGCGTGTCAGTTGCGCCCGCTCATGGTTGTATTCTGCGACGTTGCCCTGAAATTTTTACGACAAACAAAATACCGGTGACGCCGACGCATAACCACCCAAACCAATCCCCGTGCCGGTTGTAAAAGATCGGTTCCCGCTTTACGCCCACCGGGATTTCAACCGTCATTGCGCCGACGCCGTAAACGCTGCCGGTCTTGTCCCTGAAAATTTCACGCAGCCGGCCGCTGGCGTCCACCCAGCACGTCAGGCCGTTGTTGGAACTGCGCACCAGCGGCACGCCGTTTTCCACGGCGCGGAAAACGGCGGCGGCGGCCTGTTGCCATTGCGCGGCGCTGTCGCCAAACCAGCCGTCGTTGGTCAAGTTCACCAGAAAATCGGTGTCGTCTTGAGCATATTTACGCGTGAGTTCCGGAAACACGTCCTCGAAACAGATGAGCGTGGCGGTTTTGACGCGGAAGGGCGCGTCGTCTTTGGAGTGCGGTGACATGTCACCGCTTTCCAAAGCGCCGACGTGTCGGCGCACTCCAAAATCCATTTCAAACGGCACCGCATTGGTGCCGGACGCAAAGCTGCCGGTAATGGGCGTAAACCATTTGACGAACGGCAGCCAGCGCACGAGCGGGATGTATTCGCCAAAGATGACCAGGTTTTGCTTGTGGTAAACCGCCGCGCAACGGCCTTCCGGATTGAACAGGAACGCCGCGTTGAAAACGTCAAAGTCGTCCTTGTTCTTCGCATTGGGCCGCCATCTGGCGTCGTCGGCGTTGAAAATCAACCAGAGGTGGTGAGTGCGAATCAAATTCGTGATGGCGATAAAGCTGGTCTCGTCGAATTCCGGCACGGCGGATTCCGGCCAGATGAGCAAGTCGGTTTTACTCGAGCTCCTCTCCTGACCTTCCGCCTTCGCTGAAGCTACGGCGGACAAGCCGGTCACCCTCTCCCCGCCAGGCGGGTAGAGGGACGGGGCGAGGGGTTCGTTACTATTAGTATTATCTGGTGATGAAGCTAGGGCATTTTCTGTAAGTTGAATGAGTTGCCGGAAACGATTGGCGTTCGCGTTTCGATCCCAAATCAAAGCCTGCGGAATGCTGGGTTGAACGAGCGTGATTCGCAGCGTCGCGCCGGGTGGATTTTGTCCGTTCATTCGCGCGAAACCGAATGCAAACAGTGCCGCGATTGCGGCCAGCGGCAGGAAAATTTCCATCTGCCATGCAAACCGGAAGGCCGGCCGGCGATAAATCATGCGCACGGCGGAAAACAGCGACAACGAAACCCACACGACCAGGAACGAAACGCCGTAAACCCCCGTCACCGAGGCGATTTGAATGAGCGGTATCAGTTGAAATTGCGAGGCGCCGAGAGGATTCCATGGAAAACCGCTGAACAGCCGCGCCCGGACCATTTCCAGCGCCACCCAGACGGCCGCGCCCGACAGCGACCAGAGTGTGCGGCCGCTCCAGGATTCGGAATTTGAAATTTGAAATTTGAAATTTGAAATCAGCCAGACCCAGACCGCCGGGTATAACCCGAGATAGACGCCCAATAAAAACCAGCCGAGAATCGGAAAGCCCGTCACCGGAATCAGCAACAGCCAGTAAAGCGACGAGAGGAAGTGAACCAACCCCGCAACGTAACCGACACGGAAAGCGTCGCCGCCACGTTTGCCATTAGCGGCGGCCATCATCAAGGCCGGTGCAATCCAAGCGGAGCCTGCAGTACCGATATTCGGGAACGCGGCGGTCAACAAAAGTCCGGCGCCGATGGCCAGGAGATAACCACTGCGAACCAGGAGTTCGTTGAGAAAACTTTTCAACGTGGCAAACGGCGAATAATCCTGCGTGAACGTCGGGCCAAGTTTCGTACATTCGGCGGCTTGCTTCAGGACGGCAGCGCTGGCATGGACGACAATCGCCTCGCGCGCGTCGCGCCAGACGGCGAAGTCGGCAGACGAATTACCGGCGTAATCAAAGCCGCGTTCACCGAATTTTTCGACGAGGACCTTCAATTTGTTGGCGCCGCGCAGATTGGTTTTGCCATCGCTGCCCAACACCTCATCAAACAGCCCGACATGATTGGCAACAGGCAGGGCCATGTCGCGGTCGGAGGCGGTGACGAGAACCAATTTCCGCCCGGCGGCCTTTTGTTCCCGTAGATAGGCGAGAAACGGCTCGTGGTAGGGCAAGGTGGCGGGATCAATCGTGACGTGCCGGACGAGTTGCCGCTTCAAGAAGGCCCGGCCCCGCGTCCACCAAAACAAAACGGGCAGGAGCTGGAACGGATTTCGCCGCAATAACCGCGCCAGCGATTCCCAGAGCAAATCGGTCTTGATGAGCGTGCCGTCCAAGTCCACGCAAAGCGGGACTCGATTGGCGGGCGTATCGGGCGGTGGCGGCATGCAGTGGTATCCTGAATCCGCCGCGAAATTAGAGGAAGGCGATGAATGTGACAAGCCTGTCCAGATTGGAAAGGGGATCCTGATTTTGTTGTAGTGTCGGCAACCTGCCCCGAAAGCCTTCGGGGCTGTGCGCCGATTTGGTCGAGCCGCCCGCCTACACCATGCTTCGTCGCGGCAAGCAGGCACGACGCTACACGAAATCAGAAGATCGCCCGGTGCTTGCGGCAGGAGACACAATGGCGTTGAAATGGATGGCGGACCGGTTAAAGATGGGGACATAGACGCATGTGACGAGCCGGCTTTACCACTGAAGAAACGAACTTGTGTCAATACACAGGCCCCATTTACCCTTTTTTGCTATTCTAAAAGCAAATAACGCAGGCACGCTAAATTAGATTGTACTCGACAACTGCCGTCGCTTTTGCTATAATCAGGCTAATCAGAATTGAGATACAGCAAGCTGCGGTTGGACGTACCTATGCTATGCGGATGAATCTCAAAAATCGATTCGGCCGAATATCAGCGAAAGGGTAACCCTATGAAGAACCTGATCAAACAACACTCCTCAATCGCCAAAACTTCCCAAAGGTCGTGTCTGGCTTGCTCGCCAAGCCGGAGTCAGGCTGTGAATGCAACTTTCGGGCATGTCGTCTCAAGCAGACGGTTTGCCCTGTGGACAGCGTTGGCACTGGTCCTGGCTACAGGATTAACCAGTGTCAAGGCCGACACTATCGTTGAGCAAATTACTGGCCCCTACGGCGGCATAGGCTTCCTGCCACAGTTCGATCCGGCGTATGGCCAACTCATCGACGTCGGATATTCTTTTTCCGGGTCCGAAGGTTTAATGGTGTATGTGGGCAACCCCACGTCACAAGACACTGCCTTCACCGTTTACATGGAGGATACAATCGGCGTGAGTTTGGGGTGTCTCTCGGTCTTTTCTTCGGTGACGGGCGGCGGCGGCGGCTTTATATATGCCTACTCCCCCCCAATACTACTGGGTGGTGGTGTTTTCCCGTTTTATGGCAGTGGCGACACGTCGCTAGCCGCAGACCTGAATTACTTTACCGGCACTGGCTCCGTGGAGGTCTATGTGGGCAGCGGCACTGCTACGTTTTCCAGCGATCCTCCAAGTCTTATGCCCTACGTCCAGGACAGGCAGGCCTGGCTCTCACAAGCTACACTCACATATACCTACGAACCGGTGCCCGAACCGAGCGTCCTGACACTGCTGGTCGGAGGTTTGGCACTGCTGGGTCTCCGCTGCAAGCGATAATCGGCCCCCTTTACTCGCAAACGAGCCCTGAGTATTGACACTTTTTAACTGAATCAAATCCTGTGTTGCGGCATGGGTTTTGATTAACCGTTGAGTGCGCGCTTCAGCAAGGCTTTTTCACGTTCGCCGTAATGTAATTTCAAGGCCTCGGCGCGGGCGGCCTCGGTCATTTTCCGCCAGGATTTTTGCAGGGCATTGATGGTTTTGTCTTCGGCAGTTTTCCCCGCGAGATCGGCAAACTGGAATTCGAGGAAAACAAGGCAAAGCGCGTCTTCGAGCACCCGGGCTTCGTGGTCGTCGGGGAAATGTTTCTTGAGGTTCAAATCCTGTACGCGGCGAATCACGTCTTCCGGGTAACCGGCTTCGCGTAAAATGCCGCCGGTTTTAATAGAGCATGGTTTCCCGATAGCGTTTGGCCGACATTCCGGTCGTGCGCTTGAAGGCGATGCAAAAGCTGTTGATGCTTTGATAACCGCACATTTGGGCGAGGGTTTCAATTTTGTTGCTGGATTCCGCGAGCAACTTCTTGGCGTGTTCGATTCGGACGCGTTGAAGCTCCTGTCCGGGGGTGCGGCCAATGTGCTCCAAAAACGCCTTGTGCATTCCGCGACGTGACATGGCGGAGACGGCAACCAAATCCTTGACACAGATGGGCTCGTGGCTGTGTTCCCATATGTAGCGCAGGCTTTTGGCCACGCCCGCGTGCTTTATCGCAAGAAAGTCGCTGCTCCGGCGGACCACCACGCCTTTGGCGGGAATTCGGATGGGTTCGTTTGGCGGCCGTTTCCCGCTCATCAGTTGATCCAGCAATTCGGCTCCGCAATAACCCAGAGTTTCCAGATTGGTGTCCACGCTCGACACGGGAATAGGCATGGCGTCCGGCGCCAGAAGATAATTCTCCGCACCAACAATCGCGACCTGCTCTGGAACGCCGATGCCAATGTTTTCGCATGATTCCAGAACATCGAGCGCCAGCTGGTCATTGGCGGCAAAAACCGCCAGCGGCTTAGGCGCGCGTTTCATTTCAGCAATCAGCCACTTGCGTTTCCGCTTCCACATTTCGCGATCGGCGACAAAGTCCGGGGAACGATGCCAGCGCGACCAGGTGCATTCGTAACCGGCCTTTTTCAGCGCGTTGACGAATCCCTCGCCGCGTTCTTCGTATGACCAGTTGTCGCCATCGCTGTAAAACATGAAATGACCAAACCCGCGGGAAATAAAATGGTCGGCAACAAGTTGCGCCGCATGAGCGTGGTCTTGCAACACGCGGGGAAATTTCAACTGCGGACGGCGCAGGCTGAAATCCACCGTGGGCTTTTTGGTGGATTGAACAAATTCGGCAAGATCATCGCCGGCCCCCAACCAGGCGAGTACGCCATCGCCTTCCCAGCCCCAGGGAATGACTTTTTCCCTGGCCAGATCGGCATACAAACGCCAGCGGTGTTCCTGGGCATATTTTTCAATGCCTTGATGCAGGCGGTAGTCGTACCACCCCAATGCCAGTAGCACGCGTTTTTGTTTTTTGGGCATGGATGCACTTCACTATAAACCCCGTGTGCAGATTTTCAAGAAATTCTGCAAAAAAGTGCACTTTTATCAAACCATGGCGCCGAGGCACTTGCCCGCAAAAAACAGGCGCCCGGCGGTACAATCCGTTTTCTCCGACGGATCAACCCCGAACGGAAGCGTTTTAATGATGGCAGCCGCAACCCTCACCGCATGAGCCGGCATCGAGATCCGCTTCGGTGGGAACGCGGCCCAGTTCAATCGTTTTGGAAATGGATTTCTGAATCGTATGCTGCATCTCGTGCAATTCTTCCTGCGCATCGAGAAATCCGCGCGCAATGGAATTGTTCATCAGGGCGTCGCGATGTTTTTCGAAGTCGGCGATTTCCGCGCTTTCGAGCGGTTGCGACCGCGCCTGTTTTTCCTGAAGCGCCCGCCCCTTGCTCATCACCGTTTCATATTGGCCGCGCGCGCCGGGGTCGGACAAAAAGGTGTCAATGCGCTTGCGGATGGAAGTCATTTCCGGCTGGTCAATGATGGTTTGGCACAGTTCCCTGGTCTTGGCTTCAATCCTTGTGGGCATAATTTATTTATTTGGCACACAATAAATCACAAGTTCCGAAGAAAAGCAATTGGATTGCCAGCGAAACGGTCATTTTTTTGTGGCGGGTGCAACGGTGCTCAAAGCTTGAAACTTTTTCGGAGGGGTGAACGCTGCGAGGAAAACTTGACCGGCAAATCAAAATCCCAACGGGATTCAATCCTTCAGCCCAGGGTTGGAGCAAAGCGACTACCCTGGGTCGTCATCCAAAATTCATCAACCCCAACGGGGTTTCATCACCGTTTCGCCGCGATTTGATTCAACCCCTTCAGGGTTGATTTCAATTTAAAATTCACCACCCAGCGTAGCCACGATTTCATCGTGACAACGCTGGGCTGAATGATGAAATCCCTTTGGGATTTCCTGTTGGGTCTGGGGACAGACACACTCCCGGTTCAACACTGGCGAACACGCCTAGGGAAAAAACCGGCATCGAAGCGACGATGTTTATCTCGCATCCGGCGGCGGGCGCAACGGTGCTCAAAGCCTGAAACATTTTCGGAGGGGTGAATGCTGCGAGAAAAACTTAAAATATGCAGCCTGTCCAAATACAGGTTATCCGAAGTTATTCATAAGCTGCCGGCTAAAAGTCCTATCGGCGGCGAATTTCGAGTGATCAATCTCCACTCCATTGGTAATCATATCCTGCGGGCGGATCGTAATAAGCTGCGATTGAGATGCACCCGTTGGGATAGCGAATCGTGCTGTTCCAATAAATCTTGATGTAGCTGACGTGGCCGTCCACGAAACCGACCATATTTCTGGCATCGTTAAACATCGGCCAACCGCCGGGCGCTGATGATTTCGGCTGATGCCATGAATAGGGCAAGAGGGCCGACGCTTCCAAAACCAGGACTGTTTTAGCGGCATTTTTAATGGCACTGAGTTTTTGGCCGCCAATGCCGGGCAATATTCCGCTGTAAGCGAAATTGGGATAGTTGGTGGCGAGCAGGTTCCCGCCATCAAACGCATAACTCGAAAAATCATAAGCCACTTGCTCGTGCCGGCCACGCGGCACATAGGCAAGGGAAGACTCATCAATATAATACGTGTCGGCAGGACAGGCGAAAACTTTATCCTGCGATGACGACGGCCCGTGCAGGCCGACGTAGCTTTTCACAGCCTCTTTGTAGGTGATAAATGTGGCAATGCCCGTGTTAGGCAACGTATCACCATGGTCCCCGGCATACATGTGGACGCCCAGATTGATTTGTTTCAGATTGTTCAAACACGCCGTTCGCTTTGCTTGGGCTGCTTTCGCGCCAAACAGGACAGACAACAACACGGCGGCAAGGATGGCGATGATAGCGATCACCACGAGCAATTCCATCAGAGAAAATCCCATTTCAAAACTCGAACGTGGCTTCATGCCTGTTTAAAAAGTGCCAAGTTTTTAAGTGATTCAAACCATTTCATCGTCTGTTCTAACTTGTAATGGACGGCTTGTTTTGCAGCCTATCATTATTCATGTCGCCAAGGTGTTCCGGTTGTAAGTTGCTGTCCATCATAATTTTTGTTTTGAAATCAGGCACCAACCCGTGCCGGCAAAGACCGCACGTTCAATCGAGTGCTAAACAACACTGTAACTGCACGACCATCGGAGCGCGAGTTGTCCCAACTCGCAGCAGCTTCATTCGTGGAGACCGGTTCATAAAACTTTTCAAGCCACCCCTGCATTTACCGATGCTGCGGCTTGGGACAAGCCGCGCTCCAGATATGGTGTCCAACTGCACACCGTTCAATCTCCCAAACACGTTCCCACGCGCCGCGCGGTTTCGACCCAGGAATGATTGGGCGGAACGGTTTTGCGCTTGCCGGCTACTTTTACCAGCGGCACGGCTTCCGTGCCATTGCCCCGCGAAGCCACCATCACACCGAAAACATTTTCGTGAATCAAATCCGCGCACGCGCTGCCGAACCGCGTGGCGAGCAACCGGTCCGCCGGCGACGGCGTGCCGCCGCGTTGCACGTAACCGAGGATGGTGACGCGCGATTCGAGGTGTGTGAGTTCCTCAAGCTGTTTGGCGAGCCGGAGCGTGTTGCCGGCGTGCCGGGCTTCAATCGCGGCCAGCTCCATCTTGGCTTCGTTCCGCTCGCGCGGGTTGAGTGCCTTCTCCTTGCGGTATTCGGCAGTGGTAAAGGTGCGCGCATCTTCCACGCTCATCGCGCCCTCGGCCACGGCAACAATGCTGAAATTGGTTCCGTGCCGGCTGCGACGCCGAATGGCTTCAACAATTTTATCAACGTGGTAGGGAATTTCGGGAATCAAAATCACGTCCGCGCCGCCGGCAATGCCCGCGCCCAGCGCCAGCCAGCCCGCGCGATGCCCCATGATTTCCGCGACTACAATGCGATGATGACTGTGCGCCGTGCTGTGCAGGCGGTCAATGGTTTCCGTGGCAATGTCCAGCGCGGTGGCGAAACCGATGGACGAGTCCGTCATCGCCACGTCGTTGTCAATGGTTTTGGGGATGGAGATGACGTTGAGCCCGGCTTCCGAGAGACGCAGCGCATTTTTTTGCGTGCCGCCACCGCCGAGACACACGAGCGCGGCGAGTCCATATTTCTTGTAATTATTGACGATGACACCGGTCATGTCACCCGTCCGGCCGTCAATTTTCATGCGATGCGGTTTGTCGCGGCTGGTGCCGAGGATGGTGCCGCCGACGGTGAGGATTCCGGCCAGCACGCTTCTATCGAGACGCAGCCGCCGGTCGGTAACCAAACCGCGAAAGCCGTCGCGAAAGCCGATGATCTCCATGCCGTAAAAGCCGAGAGCGGTTTTGCCGACGCCGCGAATGGCGGCATTCAAGCCGGGGCTGTCGCCGCCTGCCGTCAAAATGCCGATGCGTTTGGTTTTGGTCATTGTCGCCGCCACATTTGAATCCGTAAAAAGGGGTCGTTTGTCGAGAAGAACTTTTTTGCTATTTTCATTAACACCCTGTTTTAACGGGGTGTGGAACGGCGAGGATGTGAATTGAACCGCTTCAGCGGTTTCCATCCACAAAACCGTTGAAACGGTTACGCCGCCGTTATGTTTCCTATCCACCCCGCTAAAGCAGGGTGTTAATTATAGTTCGCTCAAGGTTGCGGGCGGAACGGAGGCTTTCTCAGCAAGTGCAGGCAAATGAAGCAATTCACCACCATGCAAATCGAGACCGCCGCGCCGAATTGAAACGCCCGGTCTTCGTATGCCAGCCGGATGTAATGCCGCCCGGCCGGGACTTGAACGGCTTGAAATGCGTGATTCGCCCGCAACAAAGGCGCCGGCCTGCCGTCCACGGAAGCGCGCCAATCGTGATAGTAGGTTTGCGCCACGACGACGAGCGACGGTTCGGCAGCCTCGACTTCAATGTCCACGCGCAGCGCTTTGAATTGTGAACTCAGCACCCGGGCGGCAGTTTGGTTTGTCACTGTCACCAAGGATTTTGTTTTGGGCGGCAGAAAGACCATTTTGCCGCCCTCAAAATCCGGCTGCGTCAGGGCGCGTAACGTGCCGGGGTCGTCAAGAAACGCGGGTTTTTGCCCGGCGGTCACGAGTTGCAGAAATGTCCGGCGCGATTGCCAGCGGGAAAATTGATCCGGCGCGGTGATTTGCGAGACGCCCATGAAATCTTCCAGTCGCGGAAAGTCCGCGTTGGTCGTGCCGTAGAGCAGGGAAATCAAGTCGTCGCTTTCGCGGGGCGTGAGCGAGAAGAAGCCGTCCACTTTGGGCACGGCGTCCAGTGTGTTGCAGTTCGCGCAATAACCCACCCGCTTCGCCAGGTAATTATTTTTCGGATCGCTCAACGCGAAGCGGATGAAGTCCATCGCCGCCGCCGGCGTGACCATCGCGCGCGATTCGCCCAGCGCCGGCTGCGGCTGCATTGCCAGTCTGATGCGGGCGAGATTCAATTCATACACGCTTGGCGGGACCGTCGGGTTTTGCGCCGGCTCATGCGTGAACACATCGAGCCAGGCGACAACGATCAAAAGCAGCGACGCCATCCGGCGCAGTCCGGTTTTGGGTTCCCGCATTAAAACGAGCAGCAACGCGCTGGTCAGCACCAGGAAAAATACACGTGACAATCCATTGAGCAACGTCGCGTGGACGTCGTCGGTGGGAAACGGGAATTGCCACGCCCAAATAAGAATTCCCGCGATGAGCGCCAGCAAAATGGCCCCGACCAGGATGAGGCGCATTCGAAAGGCCGATTTTTCTTCGCTTCGCAAATTCTGCTGCCGCGTGAGAGCAAACGCGGCGAGCAGCGGGGTGAGCAATGCCACGAAGATCACGTATTTGATTGGATAGGTCATCAAGCTGAGTTGCGGGATGATTTTACGCAGGGCGGGATAGACATAAGTGTTTTCACCGAACGCAAAAACGAGGGCGGCCATCGCTACCGCGCCAAGCAACCACACGCGCCGTTCCCGGATTATCCAAACTGCCAGCAATGCCAGCCAGAGCGCGCCGATGCCGGGATAATAAGACGACGTCCACGACTGGTTGTATTGGAAGAACACTCCTTCGGTCCAGGTGCGTCCGAAAGCCATCGGCACGAGAAAATTCGCCCAGCCCCAGCCGGGCATGGACCAGCGCGTATCCGCGTATCCGGTGCTCCGCTGTGAATGGGCGGCGAGATCGAGGAACGGCAGCAGTTGCACCGCCGCCAGCGCAATCACCAGTGTTACGACCAGTGGAAACCGCCGGAACATTGAGACGCGGGGTGATTCGCCTTTCACAAACTGTTGAATCCACATGGCCAGCAACAAAATCCACGTGAGAAAAATAATTTCCGGTCCGCCGGCGAGCATTTGCAGCGCGCCGGCAAACGCGGCCAGAATGATTTTTTGCCGGCCTTCGCGCCATGCCAGCTCGACCGCGAGCACGACCCACGGCATCCAACTGAATGTGGCGATGTGGCTTGGCCACATGAGCAGGTTGAGCGTCAGGCCGTTGAACGCAAAGGCCACACCCGCGAAAGCGGCGGCAAAGTTGTTGCCTGCCTGCGTGGCCGTAGCTTCATTGCAAGACAGCTGGGCCGAAACCGGCCGGGCGTTGCATACGTTTAATACAGACGATACTTCGGCGCGGCGAAGGCCCGTCCAGCGGCGGGCGAGGCAATACATGCCGAAGCCCGCGAACCACAAATGCAGCAGGCAGAAAAAACTCAACGACCATGGCAGCGGCAACAGGAGGTAAATCAGCGACGCCGGGTAGAGCGGCATGGTGTTCCATTGCGCGAGAAACGGCACGCCGCAATTGTTGTAGGGATTCCAGAATGGCAGTTCCCCGTGTCGGAAACATTCGCGCTGAAAATGGGCGAGGGGATACGCGAAAAATCCGTAGTCGCGGATGACAAAAGTTTCCAGGCCGAGCAGAACCTGTGGGAACGTGGCTAAAATCAACAGCGCCAGCAGGATTCCAAAACGCAAGGGCGCAAACCAGTTGAATGCGCGGTTTTCGGATGTTTCGCTCATGGGTTTGCGCCTCAATTTATTCAGGAAGTGAAATCGGCGGCAAGTATTCCCCGATGAAATCGTGTTTCCACCATGCGCTGGTGATCCGGCGTTTGGCAGGGATGGTGAAGTGGTGGTCTACGCTTTTCCAGATCATGGCACCAGCACGGCAGCGCCGTGGATTTGGCCGTTGCGCAGGCGGCTCAAAACAGCGTTGGCCTCGGCGAGCGGGAACGTTTGCACCGTCGTGCGCACCGGCACCTGTGGCGCCAGCGTGAAAAATTCCGCGCCGTCACGCCGTGTGAGATTGGCCACGGAACAAAGCGTCCGTTCTTCCCAGAGCAAATCGTAAGGAAACGATGGAATATCGCTCATGTGAATACCGCCACAGACGACCGTGCCACCTTTGGCAACGGCCTGCAGCGCGAGTGGCACGAGCGGGCCAACCGGTGCGAAGATGATGGCGGCGCCCAATTTTTCCGGCGGCAAAGTTTCGGAGTCGCCGGCCCAAACCGCGCCCAGCGATTTGGCAAATGCCTTCGCCTCCGAATCACCCCGCCGGGTGAAGGCAAAAATTTCGCGCCCCTGATGCCGCGCGATTTGGGCCACGATGTGCGCCGCTGCGCCAAAGCCGTAAATGCCGAGGCGCTTCGCCGAACCGGTCTTGACCAGCGAGCGGTACCCAATCAACCCGGCGCAGAGCAGGGGAGCGGCCTCGGCGTCGGAATAGTTTTGGGAAATGGAAAAACAAAATCGTTCATCGGCGACGGCAAATTCCGCGTAGCCGCCATCCAAAGTATAGCCGGTGAAACGCGTGCGGTCGCACAGATTTTCGCGTTCGCTGCGGCAAAATTCGCACTCGCCGCACGTCCAGCCCAGCCACGGAATGCCCACGCGATCGCCGATTTTGAATCGTTGAACGCCTTTGCCTTTTTCGACGATGACGCCGACAATTTCGTGTCCGGGCACGAGCGGAAGTTTTGGATTGGGAAGCTCGGCGTCCACGACGTGCAAATCCGTGCGGCAGACGGCGCACGCAGACACCTTCACCAGAACCTGCGTTGCATCGGGCTTTGGCGTGGGAATATCCGCCGCCCGCAGCGGTTGCCGCGGCACTTCGAGGAGCATGGCGCGCATGAGCCAATTGAAGCAAGAAAGGCACATCGGTCAAGTGCTGGCTGCGTGGGACAGGCATCCTGCCTGTCTCCATTTTTATGTCAGAGACAGGCGGAACACCTGTCCTACCTTCGACGCTACAAATTGACTCGGCCCCGGTCCATGTTTACGCTGACGCAGATTTGTTTATGAGCGAATTGCAAAATTCCCTGCTGGAATTGATCCGGCGCACCTCGGCGGAAATTCCCGACGACGTCAACCAGGCCATCCTCGCCTCGCTGGAACAGGAAAAGAAGGGCACCATCGCCGAGAGCGCGCTGAAGATCATTGACCAGAACATCCAGCTCGCCAAACGCAAGTCGCAGCCCATCTGCCAGGACACCGGCAGCATCCTGTTTTACGTGGATTGCCCGGTCGGTTTTGACCAGCTCACTTTTGAGGAAACGGCGAAGGAAGCGGTGAAATTGGCGACCAAGAAGGGTTTTCTCCGTCAGAACTCGGTTGATTCGCTCACGAGCGTGAACGACGGCACGAACGTAGGACCCGGCGCGCCCGCGTTTCATTTTCATCAGCATCGCTCGTCGGAACTGAGCGTGCGGCTCGTGCTCAAGGGTGGCGGTTGCGAAAACGTCGGCGCGCAATACTCGTTGCCGAATGAAAAACTCCAGGCGAACCGCGACCTCGACGGCTGCCGCAAGGCGATTCTCGACGCGGTGTTACAGGCGCAGGGCAAAGGCTGCGGGCCAGGCATCCTTGGCGTGTGCATCGGCGGCGACCGCGCAACCGGGTACGAGTTGAGCAAGACGCAGTTCCTTAGAAAACTTGAAGACCGAAATCCGAATCCCGGACTGGACAAGCTGGAACAGGACATTTTGAAGACGGCGAACGAACTCGGCATCGGCCCGATGGGTTTTGGCGGCAGGACAACGTTGCTGGGCGTGAAGATTTGTGCGGCGAACCGTCTGCCCGCATCCTATTTCGTCAGCATCAGCTATATGTGCTGGGCGTACCGGCGTCAGGGCGTGACGTTGGATGTGAATGGGAAAATTGAGGGATGGTTGTATTGAGAAAGACGCGAATAAACCTTGGGCATAATCGCATCGACAACAAGTTTAATGCATGACAGCCGCTTCCTCTGACCCGAAGCCCCCCGACTCCGGCGTTCCCAAGGCAGCCCACCGCTGGCCACGATGGGTGAGATACCTTTGGCCGCCGGATTTCTGCTCACACCAGGCAGCGGAGCAGGGGTTGACGAAGTCCCGATTGATTCTGGAGCTGTTCGTCATTCTTTGCCTGACCGTGTGCTATTACTTTCTGGTCCGCAACTTCGCTCTGGGTGTCGGAAATAATCACACGAACAACTGGGTTTTTGCGGCCTGTTCAAAGTCAACCTATCACTTGGACGTGTTGTTCGATGTGTGGAAAGGCCGGTTGTCAGGCATGTTGCTGTCGGGGTCGCTGTTTGATTTGTCAGTCACAGATGCCAGCTATCAAGTTGAACAGTACACGATGCTATTTGGCCTGTACCAAGCATTTTGGCTGCTGGTGCTGCTGCTGACGATGCTTGTCGCCGTGCGGGAATCCTTGCTGGTCAACCTGGGCATCTTTGCCGGGCTGCTCTACAATTTTGCTCCGGCGGCGGGTTTTTATTTTTATCCGTGGGACCTGCCGGCGACCGTGTTTCTGACCCTGGCGGTTTTGCTCCATGAGCGGGGGCATCGGATGCTGATGCTGGCGGCCATCGGCGTGGGTTGTTTTTTCAAGGAGACCGTGCTGGTGGGGGCGATCCTGTGCCTGTTCAGCCGGGGATGGAAATGGCGCTGGCGGCTTCTAAGTTTTGTGGGGCTGGTGGCTTTTTACATTTTGGGCAAGCGTTACCTGATAAACACCCTGCACTTGAAGACGGCGGTTCTGGCGATGGGCGATTCCACCGATGTAAGGCAGTTGCTGCGCGCGGATTTTTTGATTAGGAACCTCAAACTGCTTTTTTCGGACAAAGCGACTCAAGTGTTTTTTGCGAATGCGGGGACGCTGGTGGCGGTGCTGGTGTTGGGCTGGGAAAAGCGGTTCCGGCCTTACCTGTGGTTGATCGTGGCGTATTTGGTGGGGCAATTTATGTATGGGGCATTTAGTGAAGTTCGCATCTTCATGCAGGTGCTGCCGCTGAGTTGCCTGATCTTAAGCGAATACGCGCAGGGCCGGACCCGGCGTTCAGCGGATGCCGCTGTGCGTCTTCAGTCCAGCTCCAGTCCAGACCAACATGGCAGAAGCGGAAAGAGTCGTGTGAATGCGCCGAAGCAGATCGCGGGGAAGAGTGCACCGGTAAGGAGTGAGAGCGCATGGGCGTGTCGAAGGAGCGACAGGGGCCTGATCTTGATAGCGGTGGTAATGATGGTGATTTCCAGCATCGTGGTGGCTTGGGATTGTTATGCGCTGCTGGAAAGCCGCCAACCGAGGTATCAGGCGCGGATGCTGGCGGAGTTGAGAACCAGGGCGGAACGGGGGGAGGCGGCGGCGCAGTATAGGATGGGCAACCGTTATTACAGAGGACTGGGTGTAGCCACGAATTGGCCGAAAGCCTTTTATTGGTTCAGGGAAGCGGCTGAAAGGGGGCACATCGGCGCGCAACTGGCGTTGGGATTGCGTTATTTGCAGGGTGCAGGGACGGCACAAAGTTATGAGGAAAGCATCCCTTGGTTCCGCAAAGTTGCCGCGTTAAACAACCAGGAGGTGCGATGCTACTTCGACTTGGCCTATGATGAAAGATTCGGTGCCAAACGGGACCTGGTCGATCATTTTCAGTATCTGGCCTGGCTGGGTCCGCTGGCCCTGGCGGCGGCGGGGCTCATCACCGTTGTTGGTGTTGTTCGCAAGCGGAAATCGTTTTTTGACCCGGCGCTGTGCGTCGCAATGGTGCTGGCGGTGGGAGCCTTGAGTTGGCGATGGAGGTATGGCGGGGTCGAAACGTTGTGGCAGAGCATCATCGCGTGCGATCCCAATTGCTATTTAGCCCACAAAAATCTGGGCTATGCGTTGCTCCAAATAGGACAGGAAGACGAGGCACTAACCTGTTTACAAAAGGCGGCGGAACTCGATCCTGACGATGCCAGTGTCCAATTTAATATCGGCAATGCTCTTTTCAAGAGAGGGCGAGTGGACGAGGCAATCATTCACCTCCAAAAGACCGTTGAACTCCAGCCCGACAATGCAGCCGCGCACAACAACCTCGGCTTCGTGCTGGCCGAAAAGGGGCAATTGGACGAGGCGACCCGTCAGTTTCACGAAGCTCTCAGGCTGAAGCCTGACCTTGCCGGGGCAAGCAACAATCTGGCTGGAGCGATTAGCTTGAAGGAAGCCGCGGCGAAGCAACCACCCCCTTTGACAAAACCTGAGCGTTGACTGAAGACATCGAGCTGACCGCTTCGTATGTTTGGTGTGTCTCGTGGTCAATCGGATTCGACACCTCGCCCTGACCTTCACGTAAAAGGCCTTTGGCCTCACGTGACGGGTCCCCGGTCGAGGCGGAGAGGGAAAAGCTTGCGGCGGTTTGCATGGACTTTTCGGCTTATTTCCGCTGAAATGTTGCCGGCAAGCATTTGCGAAATTTGTTTCAATGATTCGCGGTGTAACGATTCAACGAATTAACGAGCCATGATCAAACTAAGTTTTCCCTTCACCGAAGAAAAAATCCGGGCGTTGAAAGTCGGCGGCGAGGTGTTAATTTCCGGCGTCGTGTTCACCGGGCGCGACGCGGTGCACAAGTATCTGCACGAAGGCGGCAAGCTGCCGCCGGGCGTGAATTTGCGCGATGGGATTCTTTACCACTGCGGCCCGGTAGTGATGAAACAGAGCGATGGTTCCTGGAAGGCCACTGCCGCCGGCCCGACTACTTCCATCCGCGAAGAGCCATATCAGGCGCAAATCATCAAGGAGTTCGGCATTCGCGGCGTCATCGGCAAGGGCGGCATGGGTGACCGGACGCTGGCGGCATGCAAGGGATTCGGGTGCGTGTATCTGCACGCGGTCGGCGGCGCGGCACAGGTGCTGGCCGAGTGCATCAAAAAAGTCCGCAATGTTTACCTGATGGAAAAATTCGGCGCGCCGGAGGCGATCTGGGAATTTGAAGTGGCAGATTTCCCCGCTGTCGTCACGATGGACGCTCACGGCAATTCATTGCACAAGGAGGTTTTTGCCAGGAGCCAGGCGGAACTGGCGAAGCGGCTCTGAGGCCAGGGCGAAAGCATGAATCGCCATTCTGACAATATTATGTTCCCCGGGGCCTCACAACCTGCGGCGACGCCGGTGAAGCGGACGATCCTGTTCATTGCCATCATTGTTCTCCTCACGTCGGCAATCAGGGTGCCGCTGCTCAGCATCCCGTTCGAGCGGGACGAAGGGGCTTATGCGTATATCGCGTGGCGGCTTGGATACCATGAACTTCCGTATCGTGACTGGATTGACCAAAAGCCGCCCGGCGTTTACCTGGTTTACCGGCTGGCCCTGAGCCTGCCGCTTGACCCGATTCGTTCAGTCCATGCGATGGGAATGCTGTTCTCGGCGGCTTCCGCGTGCGCGCTGTTTTTTCTGGCGCGTCGCTTTCTGAGCGTCCCTTTGGCGGGGTGCGCGGCGGTCCTGTTCGCCATTCTTTCCGCCGATCCCCGGGCGGAAGGAACGGCGGCAAACACGGAACTTTTCATGCTGCTCCCGCTCATTCTCTCGCAACTGGCGTTCCTGTCCGCGGTTTCGAAGGTCCGATACCGGATTCCGCTCATGGTCCTTTCCGGGGTCTTGACCGGGATCGCCGTCGGATTCAAGCAGGTCGCGGGGGTGAACTGGTTTTTTCTCGTCGCCATGTATCCCATATTCGCTGCGGAAGGGAACCGGCTGCGAGGCACGCTGGCCTTTGCCGCGTGGTCGGCGGCGGGCGCGGCATCGGTGTGGGGACTGCTGGTCATCTACTTTTTTTCCCAACAGGGACTGGGAGATTTCATTTACTGTGTTTTTACCCAAAATCTGGGATATGTCCGCACCAGGCCTTGGGCTCCAAGTCGAATCTTGTGCTTGCGAACGCTGACGACCCTCTCACACGCGCAAGCGCTGGTCTGGGCGTTGGCCGCGACGGGCATGGTCGCACTGGGCTTGAGCGGCCGGACGAAGTGGCTTCTTTTTTTGGCGGGATGGCTGGTTACGAGCCTGATCGGGGTGAGCGCCAGCGGATTCTATTTCCCGCATTACTTTCAGCAGTTGCTTCCGGTCATTTCCCTGGCCGGGGTGCTTGGCGCCGAGGCGGTATACGGTGCCCGCTTCTGGAGAAAGGTTCCCGCCCGGGGTCGGAAGGCGGTGTTGGGCGTAACGCTGATCATCCTTCCCGCGATCACGATTTATCCGTACCTCTTCACCTACACGCCGGCGGAAGCCGTCAGAAAAATTTACCCGGGCAATTATTTTGCTGAAATGCCCGAGATCGGCCGGCGAATTGTCCAACTGACAAAGCCGGATGACCGGGTCTACATATTCGGCGCGGAGCCCGAGGTGCTTTTTTACGCCCGGCGCGTCTCGGCCACCCGCTATATTTATCTTAACACGCTGTATGGCCCCTACCGGAATGCACGGGAAAGGCAGATCGCGGTGGCCAAAGAAATAGTCCATGCCCGACCGATCGCAGCCCTGTGCCTGGCCAGTGGTCTTTTTTTTATGCCGGGGACTGAACAGTTTCTCAACGAATGGAACCTGACTTATCTGCGGATAGACTTTTCCCCTTATGCCTACCTGACGATGGACCGGGCCGGAATCGGCCATATTATTTCGACTGACGACAATGGGGTGCTTTCCATCCCGCAAGAGCAGCAGATAGCCGCCGTGATATGTGTGAGGAGTGCCCGATAGTCATGCCGGGTTGTGGTCGTTGCCCCGGGCCGCAAACTTCGGCTGCCGCTTTCACACCGGGCCATCGGGCGAATGAAGACATCAGGGATGCTTGTTTTGGGTTCAACCTTTCCCAAGGAATTCAAAACTTCAGGTTTCACTCGCGCGTGGCGTATTTATCCCGCGCCAGAGCTGCGACCATTCCGAGTTTGCTTGTTGCTGTATTGATTCCATTGCATTCTCTTTCGAAAACAAACAGCACGCGAACAGTCATTATGAATTCTTTCGGGAAAGATACTTGTTGGGCGACGGCAGTTCGCTGGCTGGCCGGGGGGAGCACGCTCATTTATGTGTTCTCGCGATTCATACCCTGCACGCCGCCAAACGATCGCGAACTTTTCCACGTCTCCTGGGTGCAAGCCTTGCATGTGGCCTTTGACCAGCATCTCCAGTTTGGCCGGGACATTGTTTTTACCTATGGGCCGTGGGGGTTTCTTAACAACGGATATTACCCGCCGACGCATCTGGTTTCGGTGATCGCGTGGATAATGCTGTCACTGGTCTTTTGGCGGGCGGGATGGCGGTTGGCCCGCCACCTGTCGGACAACCTGCTGTTTTCCTGGCTCTGGTTGATCGGGTTCACCGGCATGGCCTGTATGCCCGTTGAAGATAATATTGATGCGCGGCTGACCGCCTGGATGGTCTTGTTATTGTTTCTGCATTTTTTCGTGGAGGAGGGTTCGTTCTCACCAACACAAGCCTTGCTGGTGGTGTCATTGGGATTGTTGAGCTTGGTGAAGTTCACCGGGCTGATGGAAAGCGTGATGGTGGTTGCCGTTATTGCGGCGGACAATATCTGCCGCCACAGGCGCTTTCCGTGGATTGTGCCGCTGCTGGCAGCCAGTTTTTTGTGCTTTTGGATTGTGGCCGGGCAGCATCTGAGTTCACTCGGACTGTTTTTTCTCAATTCGTGGCGAATCACCAGTGGTTACACGGAAGCGATGATGCGGACCGTAAAAAATGAAATTCAGAACGCTGGATGTTTTTTGATGATGGCGACGTTGCTGTGCACTTTGATCGGTTATGTAGCCTGGTTGCGACACCGATTCTTCGGCATGCTTCCTTTGCTTGGCCTGGTCGCAATCGTGTTCATCAGTTTCAAAAGTGGTTATGTGCGAAATGACGAGCATGAAACCTTTGCGGTAATGGGCCTTTCAGTCGCCTCATTGGCCGGTCTGGCCATTGCCTGGCCAGTGGCGAAGCAGTCGGTGCGTTTGGCCAGCCTCCTCCTGTTGGTTGTCATTTTGTTTTTTGCTTCGTCCACGCTCAGTCGCTGCTTTTCACGGGAGCAACTGCCAGAGCAGTTGGCGCGGACGCTCGACATCCACCGTGTTCTGGCACCGATAAAGTTGCTCTCCGAACCGGGATATTTGCGGGAAGCTTATGAGAAAAGTCTCGCGGACGTACGAGCTAAATACCCCATACCACCGATGGGGGGAGAAGGGGATATCTATTCCATGAATCAAGCCATCCTTTTCGCGTACGGCCTGCGTTATCATGCGCGCCCGGTCGTGCAAAGTTATTCCGCATACACACCGGAATTGGCGGAGTTGAACGCCGCTTGGCTGCGGACTGGCCGTGCCGCCAGCAACCTCCTGTTTATAATAGAGCCGATCGACCATCGTTTTCCGGCATTGGAAGATGGCCGTTCCTGGCCGGAATTGTTGACCCGGTACCACTTGACCCGGTACCACATAAAAAACACCAATGACGCTTTGGGGACATGCCTGCTCCTGTCGCGATCGGCGGTACCGAGGGAATATCATCTAACCCCGCTCCAAAGAACGTCGATCCATTTTGGAGAACCGGTAAACCCTCCTTCCGCAACCAATGGTCTGATCTGGGCTGAAATCGAGATGGAAAAATCTCTGATCGGAACCATGGTTTCGACACTATACAAACCGCCGATTTTAGTGCTGACCGTATCCCTTCGTGACGGCCGACAATTTGACTTCCGTTTGATTCCAGCCATGGCTCGCAGTGGATTCTTATTATCGCCGGTGATTGGAGATACCATGTCATTCGCCTTGCTTGCTTCCACCGACGGGCAGGCGCAGCTGGCTGGCCGGGAAGTAATGTCAATGACCATCTCCGCCCGCACCCAATCCGGCTCAACGATTTGCTACCGATTGCCGATACAGCTTCGGTTTTACCGCCTGGATATAAACCCTGTCATGAAATTTCACGACAGGATTACAATGGAGTGGACGGCGGAGCCGGCGGATAAATGAATTGATTTCACTTTTTGTGATAAACAGCGCCAACAACGGAGTGCAGCCATGCAGTTGATATTTCGCCGGCCGGGCCAATTTCGCCGTTGCTGGTGGCAGCCAATCACTCGGCGCTACATCCGGCAAAACTAAAATTTGAAGTTCCAGGCGTGGACCGCGTATTTATCCCGCGCCAGGGCCGTAATCTTTTCCAATGGCGGATTATCTAATGGTTCTTCCGCCTTCCAAGCTTGTCGTAACGCCGCCTTCACTTTATTTGCTGGCACGTTCAGGTTGGTCAGGAATCGGTCATGCGGCCGGTTTTCGCGGTAGTCGGGCTGTTTCAAGGGCATGTGCAGCAATTCACCAATAAGTTCAAGGTCGAAGTTCAACAGAAATGTTCCGTGAAAAAGCAGGAAGTGTTTGCGGCGGCGTTGGGAGTTGCCGGAGAATTTGCGTACGCCGATGGCGAGATCCGTATGACCACGCACCGCCACCGGCCGGTTCACAACCGATTCCAGCGCCGCGCGGTTTTGGCGCATGATGAACTGGTTGGCAATGCCGATGTTGTGGAGCGGACCGTCGGCGGTAATTCGCAGAACCAGCGTGTAGTTAAGGCAGCCGGGGCCTTGCACCACGGTGCCCCCGCCGGAACAGCGTCGCAGAACCGGGGTGCCGCGCGCTTCGCACGCCGCGACGTTCACCTCCGTCGCCACCTTGTTTGCATAGCCGACAACGACAAAATGTTTGCGCGGTTCCCAGAAGCGCAGCACCTCGGCGCCGGCACCGGCTTCCGCGGCGTCAAGGAGCGCCTCGTCGCACGCCAGGTTTTCGGTCGGGCAGGGAAACGTCAGGTCGAGCAATTTCATTTTGCCATCGGTTGATTTCGCTGGTTTTGAGTGTAAGGTTCCGGTTTAATCCTACCGAGCTTTTTTGTGAGATTGGGAAAATAGCGGATGACACAGTAAACATGGAGAAAAAAGAAATTCATGGTTCGGGAGACAAATGGGCGGAGTCGCTGCAATCCGTCTTTGATCTGGCCCTGGAAAACCAGGGACCGGAACGGACGGCACAATTGCTGAACAAACTTGCCGACCGTCTGCGTGTTTCGCAGGACGGGTTGCCGCGCGGCTTCAATACGTCTTACGTCAACACGATTTCGCCGGAGCAACAACCGTCGTTCCCCGGCGACTGGCAGATGGAGCGCCGGATCAAGAGCTACATCCGCTGGAACGCCATGGCGATGGTGGTCAAGGCCAACTCTGCCACCAATGTCGGCGGCCACATCTCCACCTACGCCTCGGCGGCGACGCTTTACGAGGTTGGGTTCAATCACTTTTTCCGCGGACGCACGGAGAATTTTCCCGGCGACATGGTTTATTTCCAGGGTCACGCTGCGCCGGGCATTTATGCGCGTGCATTTCTCGAAGGCCGTTTGGATGAAAAACATCTGCAAAACTTCCGGCAGGAACTCGCCGAAGGCGGCGGGTTGTCATCGTATCCGCATCCGTATCTGATGCCGGAGTTCTGGCAATTCCCGACGGTCTCAATGGGGCTTGGCCCGATCCTGTCCATTTATCAGGCGCGATTTAATCGCTACCTCCAGGCACGCGGCCTGGCGAAGTGGACGGAGGAGCCGAAAGTCTGGTGCTTTGTCGGTGACGGCGAAACGGACGAGCCGGAAACGCTCGGGTCGCTTACGCTCGCCTCGCGTGAGACCCTCGACAACCTGATCTGGGTCGTGAATTGCAATTTGCAGCGCCTGGACGGCCCCGTGCGCGGCAATGGCAAAATCATCCAGGAACTCGAAGCCGCATTCCTCGGTGCCGGTTGGAACGTCATCAAGCTCATCTGGGGCAGCGATTGGGATGATTTGCTCGCGCGCGACAAGTCCGGCCTGCTGGTCAAGCGCATGGAAGAGGCGATGGACGGCGATTACCAGAAATATTCCGTCGAGCCGGGCAGCTACACGCGCCGGCATTTCTTCGGCAAATATCCCGAATTGCTCGAACTGGTGAATCATCTCACCGACGACCAGATTCGCAAGCTGCTGCGCGGTGGCCATGACACGCGCAAAGTCCATGCCGCCTACAAAGCGGCGGTGGAGCACAAGGGCCGGCCAACGGTGGTTCTGGCCAAAACGGTGAAAGGTTATGGCCTCGGCGAAGCCGGTGAAGGCCGCAACATCACGCACCAACAGAAAAAATTAAACGAGAAGGAACTGCGCGAGTTCCGGGCAAGATTCAACATCCCGATCGGTGACGAAGTCATTGCGGAAACGCCGTTTTATCGTCCACCGGCGGACAGCATGGAGACGAAATATCTGCTCGAACGGCGCAAAACGCTCGGCGGCTTTTTGCCCGCGCGCAAGGTCAATCCCGGTTCGCCGGCACTCGACGTGCCCAAGCCCGATTTCTTCGCCGAGTTTTTTAAAGGCTCGAGCACGGAAGTTTCGACGACAATGGCGTTCGTGCGGCTGATCAGCGTCTTGCTGCGGCACAAGGGTTTGAGCCGAAACATCGTGCCCATCATTCCCGACGAGGCGCGCACGTTCGGCCTCGACGCGCTGTTCAAGGACATCGGCATTTACTCATTCAAGGGACAGCTTTACGAGCCGGTGGACAGCAGTTCGTTGCTTTACTACAACGAAAAGAAAAACGGCCAAATTCTCGAAGAAGGCATCACCGAAGCCGGTTCAATGGCGTCGTTCATCGCGGCGGGCACGTCTTACGCGACACATGGCGTGCCGATGATTCCGTTTTACATTTATTATTCGATGTTTGGCCCGCAGCGCGTCGGCGACTTGTTCTGGCTGGCTGGCGACATCCGGGCGAGGGGCTTTTTGCTCGCTGCGACGGCCGGCCGCACCACACTCAACGGCGAGGGCCTCCAGCATCAAGACGGCCACAGCCTGCTCCATGCCGGCACCATTCCGACGCTGCTGGCTTACGACCCGGCGTTCGCGTACGAAATCGCCGTCATCGTGGCCGATGGGCTGCGCCGGATGTATGCCGAGGGCGAGGACATTTTCTATTACCTCACGCTCTACAACGAAAATTATCCCATGCCGCCGATGCCGGCGGGCGTCGAAGACGGCATTTTGAAAGGGCTGTACAGATTCAAGTCCGGTCCCCAGCCCCTCTCCCGTCCGACGGGAGAGGGTGGCCGGAGGCCGGGTGAGGGTAGTGAGACCTTGAAAGCTCATATCTTCGGCAGCGGACCAATCATCAATTCGGCGCTCAAGGCGCAGGAAATTCTGGCCGAACGTTACGGCGTGAGCGCCGATGTCTGGAGCGCAACGAGCTACAAACTGCTCCGCACCGATGCGTTGCGCTGCAAACGCTGGAACATGCTGCACCCGACCGACCCGCCGAAAAAATCCTACATCGAGACGTTGTTGGCGAAAGAGCAGGGGACATTCGTCGCGGTTTCGGACTACATGCGGCTGGTGCCCGACCAGATAGCGCCGTGGGTGCCGGGTGGTTTGATGACATTGGGCACGGACGGTTTTGGCCGCAGCGACACCCGCGCCCGCCTGCGGCGTTTTTTTGAAGTGGACGCGGAATCCACGGTAATCGCCACGCTTTACGCACTGGCCGAAAAAGGCTTGGTTAAACGGGAAGACGTGGCCAAGGCGATCAAGAACTTGGGTGTTGATCCGGAGAAAGTGGAACCGCAAATTGACGCCTAGGGGTCGGTTCTTACAATTGACAATCGCCACACTACCATGAAGCAGTCAGCGAATCTCGGTCACGGCCTCGCCAACAGATACGACACGTAGCTGGCACTGCCGATGCGCAATCGCTTGGCAATCCAGTCGCGCGTCATCGGGGTTTCGCGCCGGAGCTTGTGTGCAAGAGTGGTCTTGTGAGGATGGCCCTTCGGGTGACGATCCAAATCCGCTTCAGACCATCCTACTTCTTGCAGGCCTTGCCGGACGATCTGGTCGGCGCGCTCCGTGTCCGTCTCACGCCGTTCGCGAGCCAGTTCGTGTGGTTGGCCGCGACGCCCGAGCTTCTCCGTCAGACGCTGGAGAAAATCCGCCGCGCCCAAACGCCATCCTCGGCGCAGGGAGGCCAGCGTCTCCGGTGATTCACCCTCGCTGTGGCGCTGCTCCATCCGGCGCTGGAACTCAATGCGACCCTTGACAGAATCCTTCTGAATTCCGTGTTCGCCCAGAAGGCGGTCCACGCGCAGCCAGGGCGGACGGCGTCTCACGGACACATAAAGCGGAAAGCTGCTCCACGGATAAGCCGACAACGGGGCGTCCGCCCGCACCAACCCCGCCCGCACCGGATTCAGATGCACGTAATCGCAAGCAGTTCGCAAATAGCCTGGCGTGCGCTCATCAACGACCAACGACTTGTAGCGTCCGCTGAACAGATGCCCAAAGAACTGATGCCGGCGATTAAACCGTCCGGTGTAAGTGCCGAGGAACCATTTCATGCCCGCCACCAGGTTGGGCTGCGGCGTCTCGGCCACCAAGTGAAAGTGATTTCCCATCAGGCAATAAGCATGGACCTGCCAGCCGGTCTTTTCGCAGGCCTCGCCCAGCGTGCGGAGGAAAGTCTTGCGATCCTCGTCATCAAGGAAGATCGGTTCACACCGGTCTCCCCGGCTCATTAGATGGTAGATGGCACCGGCAAATTCAACTCGCAGTGGTCTTGGCATAACGGTCAGTTCGTCCCAACAACAACCGAAAACTAACCAAGCCACCAACAATTGTCAATTATAAGAACCGACCCCTTTACCCCTTTACAGATTATTTGATGTTCAAAGCAAAAGCCGAACCGGAGAACCGGTTCGGCTTTTTCGTCGTCGAATAACGACTAAATAATTATTTGCCGCGGCGACGATAGGCTGCAAACGCCAACACGGCGATGCCCCACCCAGCAATAGCCAGTGTGCTTGGTTCAGGCACCATGAGTTCGAAGGCCAGTTCGGTGTTAGGTACGTAGGTTTGCCACGGACCGGCGTGCGTCGTGCCGACGGCAGCCCAGTCCAGCACTGGATACGGCAGATCTGCATCGTGCCATCCCCAGTTTTCCCCCGTGGGCTGGTCGATGTCGAGGAAGTACTCCGTCCCAGGTGTTTGGTCGAACGGTGACGGCAGGTATGCATCGTACCGATAAACTGCATCGCCCGAAACGTCAAAGCCAACGAATTCTTGCTGGACCGTGACGTCTGTCCACAATGCCAACAGGTCCGTTGGCAGGCTGGACGGATGATTTAGCTCAGACCCGTCAGATGCGTGAATGCTGATGTCGAAATTATTAATATAACCGGTCGGGATAACGGTGCTGCTGCCAATGTATGAGCCCCACCACCTTACCGCAACGATTGGGTGCGGGTCGTTGCATAGCCAGTCGTTCGCCATGACTGTGTTCACCGTATGATCAGACAATCGGTCAACGCCAATAATCACTCCATTATCCCAGCCAATAGGTTGGGACCATTTGATTGGCAGATCGATGTAGTCCGCGCGCGCTGCGACCACACAGCCGAACAGTGTGAGGGCAGTCACTGCCGTAGTTCTGAATGCATTCTTCATAATTACCTTTTTTTCTGACCGCTGATTTTGTCAACTTTTACGCTTTCAGCTATTTTCCCGACAGTCGGCTGTTCAGAGGACACCTGAAGAGGTTGGGAGTTGAAGGTTGATCCTCCTTCGCCAAGGCTATGGAGGACAGGAAAGGCTTCCAACTTCGTCCTGTGTTGCAGGACTTCGATGGACCGGCCCGCCGTCGCTTCGCTATGGCGCGGCAAGGAAGGCGAAATCCCACTGCGACGGTGTGACAGCGCAACAAGAACCCGGAATTTGAATTCAAGCCCGGCGCAGGGGACAGCGGCCGGCAGACCGGTTGGCGCAGATGGGCGGCAGGATGCTTCCGGAGGCAACCGTCAGCGCGAGGAATTCGTCCGTGATGCGCAGGACCAGTTTCACCCGGTCGGTCACCGCCAGCTTGTGATACAAACGTTCACAGTGCGTGTGGATTGTGCAGGGTGAAACGCCAAGATGGGCGGCAATGGCAAATTCGGTGCAATCGTCAAAAACGTCTTTGATAATTTGAAGCTCCCGTCCGGAAAGCTTGAGGCTGCGGGCGATTTCATCCCAAGCCCGGTTGGAAAACATCGCCGCGCCCAAAGGGCATCGCAACTTATGATGAGTGGGCGGCGAGTCGGTCCTGGCAAGTGAATATGCCCTGGCCGCGCTCATGGCTGGCTCCCCGCCAGTGTGGACTGGCAATTTGGTTTCATAGCCGCTTTCAGGAATCGCAAGGCCATCTGCGTGGCGTCGCTACGGCACCTCTCGAAGCCATGCCTTTTGTCAACGATTCCCCCTACTTACTGAGTTTCGATGCGAAATTGCTCCCCTGTGCGTTGCGGGTCAAATGTTTTCTGCGCACAGTCCACGGGGCGCCATTGATGCCACCGGCGCTCACAGAGCGCCGCTACAAGAGTTTCCAGCATGATGGCTTGTTTCCAGCTCAGCCCAATGCCAGCCAGCCAGAAAAATGACCGCCGGAACCGCATGCAACAGCAACCGATCCATGGTCATGGGCATCAGCACGGTGAGATCCCACGGTGTCACACTGTACGCCAGTGCATAAACCATTAGCTGCATTCCAAGCAAAACCCACATGGCCAGCACATATTGCCGTGCCAACGCCCGCCATCCCAACAGCATCATCACCCCTGCCATGATCCACAACAGACCCCAAATATGGAATACTGTTGTTTGCACAAGCATCGCCGGAATAATTTCCTTCAATCTTGGCAAATGGGTAACCAGTGCCATTGACAATAATTTCGGTCCGTAATCTTCATGGGTGCGCGGTAGGCTCCGGTTCCAGATCAACCATGCCGCATCCATCGCCAGCAAGCCCGCGAAAAAAACCGCTGCTCCAACCCAGGCGCGCCGCCGACCGCCCCAGAACCCAAATCCCAGGATCACCGCGCCATTCATCAACGCCAACACCGCCCCTTCGTTTTTCGTGAACGCAACGAAGGCGCTGAACAGGATTGCCAGGATGAGATCCGGCCATTGTTGCCGGTCAATCCATCTGGCCACGTAAAGAATGCTGCCGGCATAAAACATCGCCAGCGACAGATCCGCACATCCTACGCCCCCTTGTCGGAACACCACTGGCAGCATGGTCAGTATCGCGCTCAAGTACGCTGCCGGCAGTCGCCGTAGTTTCCATCGCAGTCCCAGGTACACCATCGGCACAATCAGAACATCCAGAAATACCGACACCAGTTTCCCGATCTGGTCATCAACGATTCCCATCGCGGCATATGCGCCAGCCGTCAGAAACGGGACCATCAGCGGATAATCCAAATGGCTGTAGCTCAGGGTCAGATCATGGAAATAGGCCGGGGTAAAGCGCAGGGCTTCGTGAGTCAACACCTTCGCCTTGAACCCCCAAATGGCGAATGCGTCCCACTCCACCAATGGCAACGAGAGGGCGACCGCCACAATCATCACCAGCCCCGCCACCGTTACGACCAACGGCAGGACCATCCACCCATCGCCTTTCTCCCAATCGGTCGTCCGGACCTTTACCCGTGCCAGTTGGTTCTTTTTTTTCATGACCAGCAGACTGGCCAGCGTCAAGACGCCAATGATTTCCAACATCTTCCGCGAGGGGGCGAACCCGATCAATGACGACCAAAACAGCAATAAGCCCATGGTTCCAGCGCCGACGGCCGGACCGAGCCCAAACAATTGAACGATCGTCATCTGGCTTGAGGGATGGATGACCGAGAGCAGCGTGTACCCCACCAGCACAATCAACAGCAGATAAAAGCAACAGGCCAGGAGTGCCATCAGTTGCCTCCTGATTTGTCGGCCGGCATCCCAGCCCGACCATCTCGAGGCGGTAGAATCTCCGACCGTAGCGTCTCCCCGCCGTTGTTGTCGTTGCCAAATACCAACACGGAGCGGACATCATGCTCTTGCAACCATTGTGGGCTGGGACTGAATTCGACCCGCAAAATGTCCCCGCCGTTATTGATGACTTTGTCAGCCGGGGCAACGTACATCCGCCTTGGATATAAAGCGTAACTTGTCCGATAATAAATAAAGCTCAGGGAATTTTCGACAACTGGGTTTGTCTTTGCGTACCCGGCCAGCTTCAACAGCACGTTGCCATTGCCCGGCCGATCTACAATCCGGTCGATTTGCTCACACATTGCCGCGCGGCTGGACGTGGTTCGCTGTGCAATAGCACAGATCTGGTGCAGCTCCGATTCCGGTCGTAATTGCAACCAGCACAGATGAATCAGCACCAACAACACGACTCCCCATGCTGCGTACTGGACACTTCTGCCATCAGCAGAAATAAATCGGTTTAAAATCATCTCACGTTTACCGCCGTTCCGGCGGGCCTGACCGCCCCGGCCCGGCCCATTTTGGGCAAGGCTATTCCGCTCCCGCGGCGAGTCAATCGGGAAAACCGTGTCGCGCGGCTTTTCAGGGACAGGAATCGACCGGGGCGGCATTGGTTGCCAGCCCCACGAGCTGACGCAACTTAAGTGGCAAGGGCGCCTGGGTGCGGGGAGTCAATGCCTTAAGATCGAAAAACAGGATCGAACGGCCAATCAGGTCATTGGGAATGTACTGATAGAAGAACCGGTAGAAGTTTTTGTCTGGAAAATCGATGCCTTGATACTGGTAGGCGCTGAGGGCGATGAAACGGGATGGCGATTCGCCTTCGTGCAGGGCCGGTGAGGGTCGCAAACCGCTATTGGCCGAGGGAAGATATTCGTAATTGATGCCGTAGTGGGCGGGGTCCGCCGTTCCGAAGTAACTGAGTCGGACGCGGTCGATGCCGCGCTGAACCATGAAGCGCTTCAACTCCTTCAGATCCTGCCCCCAATCCAAATTTGAGTCGCCCAGCCAATGGTATCCGTTCCGGGGTCCGCCAATGAATTCATTGAAGTACGCGAGGTAATCGGGCCAGGTCCGGAGTGTGCCGGCAATGGTCCAGAAGGCCAGGAAACCAACGGCGATTCGCGTGATGACGCTCCGCCGCAGGGCCGCTCCATAGTTGCCGAGCCAGATGAACAAGAGGGGATAAACTGGCAGCAGATAGCGGAACCCGTTTTGAATGGTGTTGAAAAAGGAGAGATAGATGAACATCAGGACAAAAGGCATGACCAGGTACAGTTCATCCGGACGCCATGTCATTCCCAGTTTTCGCCGGGCCAGCACGAGTCCCGCGAGAAGAATGAGAATGGAGACAGGAATTTTGATGAGGCAAACGACTAGAAAATAATACCACCAGCCCGTGCCGGAATGCATGCCCATCAGGAAAAACGAATGTGGCGACCGGGATTGCAGGTATTGAAAGACCACCCCTTGAAAGTACGGGGCGGCCACGATGGTGAGCCATTTACCCGAAGGCAGCGCAAATCCGCCGACCTGAAACCCGTATGCGGCCCAGACCAGGAGGAAACCCATGCCTAGGAGCGCTGGCCAGTGGCGCAATTCCTGCCAAAGGCTCCGCCCGGATCGGCAGTTGATCTGGCCGGCCGCCGCGCGATATGCAAAGTCGCTGGCGAAGAAAAACGGGAGCAGGAGCAGGGCAGTGTATTTGGTCAGCAACATCAGTCCCAAGGCCGCACCCGCATACAACAGATTGCGGGCGCCGGGGTATTTTGCCAGGTTCCACAACCGCCAGGCGGTTAGTACGGCAAAGCAGCTTAACGTCATGTCCGGCGTGATCAGCGGCGCATGGGCCAGGAGGTTCGGACAAAAACAAAAAAACACGAGGGACACAACTCCGCCCACATCCCCATAAAGCTTCTGCGACCAGCAGAAGACGACGAGACCGAGCACGACGGCGAATGGCAGCAGCACAAACCGGCAGGCATTCAACAACGTGTCATCCGATCGCAAGGCGATGATTTCCTGACCCCGGATGGTCCCGTCCGCCTCGGCCCAGATATTTTTAGGACCGGACACTGCCAACAGCGGAAGATCGTGCCAGACGGTCCAGAAAACCGGATGCAGCAGGCTGTCGGTACGGTTCCAGCGGTGGAATCCCAAGAGGTAATTTCCGGCACCCAGATAATGGGTTTCATCGTAGGTGGCGGATTTCTGCCGGGCGCTTGTGACACACAAGGTGACAAAGCTCAACAACAGGGCAAGAACCGGCAGCCAAATCCAACTTTTCCCAGTGGTAACTGCGGCTGGCGTTTGCGGCAATGATGATTGAGTTTCCATAATCGGTCATCCGACGCCCGGCGTGCCGGTAATGTGACAACAGTTCCATTTAACCCTGCCAATGGGTCAAACGCGAGGTTGGTCGTGAATTGCGTCGCAACAGCACAGATCTCTGGTATAGCTCCGATTCAGGCTGCAATTGCAGCCAGCACCGACAGGCGACTTCCATGCTGCGTGCCGGAAACTTCTGCCATCGGCAGGAATAAACCGGTTCAAAATCATCTCACGTTTGTCACGGTTCAGGCTGGAACCTGACCGCCTGCGCCGGCTCATTTTAGGGACAGCCTCCATGCCGCATCAAATGTTTTTCGGCTGTTTGGATATCCTCAATGGTGCCGGTCTGGAACCATTGGCCGTGATGCGGCAGGCACGCAAGGCGGTTTTGATTGAGTGCCTGGTGCCAGAGGATTTTGACGGTGAATTTCCCGTCCGGAGCATTCAATAAAATGCGGGGATGCATGATCCCGATGCCGGCGATGATGTAAGGCGCCTCCCGCTCGTTCCAATCAATTGTGTTGCCGGGTTTGATGAAAAGATGATCTTCGCCCTTGTCATACCCGATGGCTTTGGCCTTGGATTGCGTGAGAAGCAGAAAATCCATTTTGGCGTCGTCCCAATAACGTGTCAGACGATCCAGCGCTCCTTCCTGTTTATCCGTCCAGATGATGTCGCTGTTGATAGTGAAGAAGGGCTCGTGACCCAGAAGTGGCAGCGCCTTCTTCAAACCACCGCCCGTTTCCAAGGGTTCGGCTTCTTCTGAGATTTTGATGGTCAGGTCATTGAAGGCGGACAAATAGGCGGTTAATTGGTCCTTGAAGTGCGAGACGTTGATGATGACTTCCCTGATCCCATACGCCCACAGCTTATCGAGTGCGTATTCAATCATCGGTTTGCCGGCTACCGGGACGAGCGGTTTGGGCATTCGGTTCGTCAACGGCTTCAACCGTGTGCCATAACCAGCGGACAGAACCATGGCTTTCTTAATCTTACCGTGCATAACATTCCATCCATCGTTTCACGCCGGCCAGCATGGGATGGCGCAAGGCCCTTTGCAACAGGCGTTCCACCCGCGGTGAATGAAGTTTCTTGTAATCGTGCTTCCCCTCGTGCCGGCTTAACCGTTCAAAAATGGCCAAGATGCGCGTGTGCCGCAACGCTGCCAGAATGGCCATGGAAGTTTCAAAAGCCTTCCGGTCGAGGGCAGGGGCCCGGGCCAGGTAACGCGCCACCATCTTCTCCTTAAGTTCATCCGGAACATCGTGCCGGGCATCCTCGAGCAGCGACACTAGGTCGTACGTAATCGGGCCCTGATACGCATCCTGAAAATCTAGGAGCCCGGCCTGCTGGATACCCTCACGGCCGGGCAGCAACATCAGGTTGGCTACATGATAATCCCGTAACAGAAGCGAGATAGGAACCTGATGCGCAACCGGCAGGACATCGCGCCAGACGGTCCGGAATTCCTCCCGCCCGGGGTCGGAGATTGTCGGCGTACACCATTCGAGGAACAACTCGATGTCGGCCAGCATTTTTTCTGGATGATACGCCCGGAGATCCTTGGGAATTGCCCGGGGATGCTGGTGCAAGGCAATCAAAACATCGGTGCCCAGGGTAAAAAGCTTTTCCGCATCGCTCTGGTTGTCCAGCAAGCGGGAAAAGATGTCGTCGCCAAAATCCTCCAGCAACAGGAAGCCCTGTTTCTCGTCCCGGGCCAGGATGTTGGGCACGCTGAAACCGATCTGTTGGAGATGTTGGTTGATGCGGATGAACGGCGGCACGCTATCCAGGTTTTGCGACGCATCCATCAGAACTGCGCTTTGTTGGTCCCGGCGCAGGCGGAAATATTTCCGGGCGGAGGCATCGCCGGTGAGAGGCTCACTGGCGGCGTTGCTCCAGGCGGTGGCGTTAAGAAATTCGCGCGCGCGGTTGTTGAGAATTTTAAACATGGATGAAAACTGATTAACATGAACGAGCCGCCGGCGCGATTAAAAACAAAGTCCGGGCGCTCGCTGAAACCGGCAGCTCGCGTGGGGGAGGAACCATTTCGGAGCATCAAAAGCTGAAACTGGCCTTGAGGTAGGCACGACTCGGTCGCTCCAATTCCACTTCGTTTTCCCCGATGCCGGCTTCAACCCCACAAATCTGTCCGTATCCGGCTGCGACATCCACCCATTTGCCCGTGCGCCCGTTTGCGCTCAATTTTTTGTGAATCAACTGAAACAAATCGCGCTGATTGGACTCGTTCTGTTTTTCGAGACGGGAATCATACGAAAAAACGGTGGCGTTTTGATCGTTGGGTTTCAACACCGCTGCCCGGGATTGGAGGTCGGGAGCGGAAGCGCAAGGTGTGGAACTGGTTGCCGAATCATTGCGGGCCACGGCAGGCGTCCGTGCCGTTGATTGATTGTGACTGACCATCGGTGGAGTCACCGCTGATTCCAGCCAAAATATTAAAGTCGCAGCCAGAGCCAGGAGGAGAACGAAAAAACGATGGATATGTTCCGGATCCGTCAGCAGGGGCAACAGCCTGGAAGATTTAGTATACAGCACGCCCGATTCCAAGCATCGTGCATACCAACTCAAAAATACCTGAAAATTGGGAAGTCTCTGATGGTTTTACGTTCTTTTTTATGTCCCAAAAACAAACTGTATTGCCAACGCACGGATATAGCGTCCACAGAAGTCTTTGCTGAGAACCAGCCGGTCCTGCCCGGAAAATTTTCTTCGTGAGCGCCAGCGGAATCAGTCCTAACGGGTCGGCAATGAACCTCTCAGTCAATCAATCAAACTCTCAATAAAGAGTGCCTTCGTTGGATGTGAATAACTTTTTATAGACAGGAATCCGTCAAGGTTTTTTTGAAGTTTGTTCACAGGTTTTTTAAAAGGGCATTTGCCCAGTTCCACGCGCCCGAACACCCATCAACCGGGGTAGTATTGCCCGGGCGGAGGGAAGAACAGGGCAAGAACGCCGAAGGCGGCGAAAGTGGCTACAACTATATCGCCCGAAGCTGGAAACTACTTGTTCTTTTTCAGCTCTTCTCTGATTTCCCTCAACAGCAACGCTATCACGAAAATCACAAGTAGAGAAGCAAGTTCGAACAACCGTCCCGGCGTGTAGGCATCGCCGAGAAACGGGTGTCCCATAAAGGCCGCCGCTCTTGCCAAAACAGAGATAGCAAAGAGCACCAAAGCTATAGCAAAGAACAACCGACAAACCAGTGAATTTAATTTTGCAATGTTCATATTGTTTTCCTCAATGCCTTCAGGTTAATCTAGTACTAGTTGTTGACCGCCGTTACCGTGTGGGAGCGTGTTAGGGGGTGGGTGGGAATGTCAAGCGGAAAAACGCGGCAGAAGCTTTCACACAGCCTCGCGCTGGAGCCAACGGCCACTGCCCTTTCAGTTTTCGGTTGAGCTACCGCGCGCCGCTGGCGCGTGGTCGTTAGCGTGTATCAATCCGGATTTGTTCGGCGTCACTTATTTTTTTCAAGTTCGCCGTTCAACTCGGCGGGAATTTCACTGTGCCGCAAGCAGCCCAGCATCATCTCAAATTTTGCACGTTGGCGGATCAAACGGTTTCTGCTCGCGATGCGCCCCTCTTCCCCCAGATTCAACATTGCGCCTTGCCAACGGGTCAAATGCGAGGTTTAATGCGCGACCGTGGTTGGCTGGGTAGCTCAGTTGGTAGAGCAGAGGACTGAAAATCCTTGTGTCGGCGGTTCAATTCCGCCCCCAGCCACCAGCCTTCGCCCACAGCGAAGCGAGGACGAAGGCTGCCGCGCCAAAGCGCATAGCGCGTAGGCGGGCTGGTACGACGCACTGTCAGCGGGCTATGGCTCGGCAAGCCAGTCAATCATTCATAGCGAGAACTTTTCTCCATGAGTTCCGAGCTGCGGATGGCAGGCCAGTTTAATTTTAGGGTTTCCGATTTTGTGTTTTGGCTCTAGGGTTTTGCCAGACGCTTGAAAACGCTGCACAAATATCTGACCGGCCAGGTGCTCGCCTCGTTGGTGCTGACGGTGGCAGTTTTCACGTTTGTGCTGTTGCTCGGCAATGTCATCAAGGAGATTTTGAGCCTGCTCATAAACGGCCAGGCGCGTCTCGGCATTGTCTTTCAGGCCATCAGCCTGTTGATTCCTTTTGTGTGGGTTTTTGCGCTGCCCATGGGTTTGCTGACGGCGACACTGCTGGTGTTCGGCCGTTTCAGCGCGGATCAGGAGCTCACCGCCGCGCGCGCCAGCGGCGTCAGCCTGCTTTCGCTCATCACGCCCATTTTGTGGTTAAGCCTTTTCTGCTGCGGTCTCAGCGCCTGGATCAACACGGACCTCGGTCCGCATTCCCGTGTGGCCTACAAGAATTTGCTTTTCCAGGTTCGGACTGAACTGATGAACGCCCAATTGCCTGAAGGCCGGTTTATTCCGGTTTCAACCAACTATTTTTTTTACACGGAAAAAAACCGTGGCGGAAAATTAAAGGACGTGATGATCCTGGTCATTGAAAACGGAACGAACATTTCCATGACCATCACCGCACCAAGCGGAAATCTCGAAATAGATTCAACCAACAAGGAAATGTTCCTGCATCTGGTCCAATCTCGCAGCGTGACGAAACGCGGAGTAATCATGTCCGCCGGGGCATGGACTTCTCCCAATCTCTATCCGACAAATCAGTCCGCCAGCCGGGAGTATCAGCCTCCCATCAACGACATGACCTTCTCGCAGTTGCGGGAGAGGTTGCGTAATCGCGAACACGCTCTCGACCTGCTGTTTGCCGCCCCCGTATCTTCGGACGAACCGCGAAACGATTTTACCGAGCCCATTCGCATCAAAATGCAGCGGGAAATTTCCGCAATCCGTGTGGCCATGAACCGCGAGATCGCGTTTTCATTCGCGTGTTTTGGTTTTACGCTGGTGGGGATTCCCCTTGGCATCCGCATGCACCGGCGGGAGACCAACGTCGGCGTTGCCATCGCCCTCATCCTGGTGCTGGTTTATTACAGCTTCATCATCGCCGCTGGACAGTTGGCGGCGCAGCCTGAGCTTGTACCGCAATTGATTCTCTGGCTGCCGAATTTTATCTTTCAAGCCGTCGGGGCAGTACTGCTGTGGCGCGCGAATCGCGGAATTTGAAAATTACCCTGCCTTGCGCCGGTAAATTTTGTGCATAGCCGCCTGGTCAACCGGCTTGACGAGCAGTTCGTCAATGTTCACGTGTGGCGGGCGGCTGGCAACCCAGACCAAAATATCCGCGATGTCTTCCGCCGTCAGGGGATTTATGCCTTCGTAAACTTTTTCCGCTTGTTCGGCGTTGCCTTTGAAACGCACGAGTGAAAAATCCGTTTTTACCATGCCCGGGTCAACGGTGCTGACACGAATGCCCGTGCCGTTCAATTCGAATCGCAGCACGCGGGTGATTTGCAATTCACCTGCCTTGGCTGCGCAATACGCTGCGGCGCCTTCGTAAGCCGCGTGACCGGCGTTGGAACCGATGTTGATAATGCTCGCGCCCGCGTCGTGCGGCATCAACGGCAGCGCCGCACGCGTCACGCGCAACACGCCGAGCACGTTTGTCTGCAATGTCGTCTCCCAATCCGCATCCTTGCCCTCGGCGACGCTGTCCTGGCCGTGCGCGCCACCGGCATTGTTGATCAAAACGTGCAAATCCCTTTGTCCGCCCATTTTCCTCCGCGCCCAGGCGACGAACGTTTCCACACTCGGCGTTTTGGTCACGTCCAAAACGTGAAAATGCGCCTCCGTCGCGCCCGCCTGGCGCGCTTCGGCGGCGACTTTTTCCAGGCGGTCGGTGCGGCGGGCACCGAGCAAAAGTTTTGCGCCTTCCACGCCAAACGCCCGTGCCGCCGCCGCGCCAAATCCACTCGATGCGCCGGTGATCAAGACCCATTTGTCTTTCAAAGATGTTTTCATGGCCTGATGAATTTATTCAGACGAATCATTTGTTCTTCCGTCATCCTCGCTTCAAAATTTGAAACTATTCGGCAGTTTGTCGAATAAAAAATCCAACGATCAGACGCACGGGCAGCTGATTCGGATGCTGGCGCGTTCACTTAACGGTTGCACCCGGCGACCATTTCGGCGAAGCTATTTGCGGCTGACGTGGATGGGGTCGTAGCTCAGTTGGCAGAGCGTCTCGTTCGCAATGAGAAGGTCGCAGGTTCGATTCCTGTCGGCTCCACCATCCTTCGCTCGGAACAGCGACAGCGGTTCCGAGCGAAGGATGGTGTCCTCCATAGCCTTGGCGAAGGAGGACTTTGGTCGGATGTTCCGAGCTACGGATGGCAGGCCATCTCGGGCAACTTTGGCTGATGTATTATACCTACATAATTGAAAGTGTCAGTCATCCCGGAAACCGCTACATCGGTCATACCTCTGACCTGAAGCAATGGGTTACCGAACACAACGCCGAATGATGCCTTCCCTTGAATGTTCGATGTTGAATGTTGAGCGTTGAATGTTTCCCGGTTCATGCAAATGGGTGGAAACACGCGGCAGAAGTCGGTGTTGGCAATTCCCGCTGCTCTTGCTATTTTCCAGACGCATGTCCGACACGGCTGTTGTGGCCAAAACGCCCTCGAAGGCACAAGTGTTTCTCCGTCGGTTGATCACCACGGTGATTCTCTGGACGGTGATTCTCATGGCATTGTTTTCCCGCACCCGGCTGATTTCCGACGGCGTTTTCATTCTGATCATGGTGTTTCTGGCGACGGTCGGGCTCGCGGAATTTTACGGGCTGGCTGAAAAACGTGATCTTGTCTGCTTCAAATGGTGCGGTTTGCTCGGCGGCGTGCTGCTCATGGCCGGCACGTTTTTGCAACTGACGGGGCAAATTTCGTCCGTCACCATGGGCTATGTTGGGGTTTATGACTCACCGGCCCGGCCCAACGACTTTGAAACGGGTTTCATCATCCTGTTTGTGCTGGGCCTGTGCGTCAGGCAGTTCGTTTCGCGCAGCAACACCACGGGTATTCTGGCGATTTCCACGACGTTGTTTGGCCTGATGTATGTGCCGTGGCTGTTAAACTTCATCCAGAAAATCAATTTTTTCCCCGGCGTGGACGGCAGGTTTTACGTCCTTTACTTCATTATCGTGACGAAATTCAGCGACACCGGGGCCTATGTCGTCGGCTCGCTCATCGGCCGACACAAAATGATTCCGCGCATCAGCCCCGGCAAAACGTGGGAGGGGTTTGGCGGCGCCATCTTGCTTTCGACGGTGACGAGCCTGGTCTTTGTGCATTTTCTGGGAGACCGGATGGCCGGCATGCACCGGTTCCACGCCGTTGTGCTCGGCATGCTGCTGGGTTTGACGGCGGTCATCGGTGACTTGATTGAATCACTCTTCAAACGCGAAGCGGGCGTGAAAGATTCCGGCGGACTGTTTCCCGGCATCGGCGGCATCCTCGACTTGCTGGACAGTTTGCTGTTCAATGCGCCCATCATGTATCTCTATTTGCGGCATATTTTAACGCATCCTTGAGCCACAGATGAACACAGATGAAACACAGATTTTAACCGGAACAAAGGATTATTCATTACAGCCGGTTACTCAGCAGATCATTGGTGCGGCTTTTGAGGTTCACAATATCCTCGGTTATGGTTTCTTGGAACGCGTTTATCAGCGCGCGATGCAGCTGGAACTCCAATCTCGCGGTGTCAAAGTGGAGCTTGAGCCGAAGATCCAGGTTCAATTCAAAGGGGTCATTGTCGGTGATTACGCGGCGGACCTGCTGGTCGAAGACAAAATAGTTGTCGAGTTGAAAACCGATCCAGCTTATCAATCCGTTCATGAAGCCCAACTACTCAATGAGCTTTGTAGCACCGGAATGAGGCTTGGCTATCTGATCAACTTTGGACGTGAACGGGTGGAATACAAACGTATGGTCTTTTGATTCATATCTGTGTCAATCTGTGTTCATCTGTGGCTAAAATGAAAAACGTTGTTTTACTCGGTTCGACCGGCTCCATCGGCACCAGCACCGTCAAGGTGGCCGAGGATTTGCCGGACCGCATCCGGCTGCTGGGCTTGGCCGCCGGGAACAACGCCGAATTGTTGCTCGAACAGGCGCGCAAACACCGGCCGGAGGCTGTTTCAATCAACAATCCCGAAAAGGCCGGCGATTTGGGGAAATTCTTCGGGGCGGCGACACAGGTTTATTCGGGCGACGAAGGCTTGATCAAACTCGCCACGCTGCCGGCGGCGGACATCGTGCTCATTGCCATTGTCGGCACGGCGGGATTGAAGCCCGCGCTTGCCGCGATTCGCGCAGGCAAGGACATCGCCATCGCATCGAAGGAAATTCTTGTGATGGCCGGCGAAATCGTGATGAGCGAGGCGCGCAAACACGGCGTTCGCGTGCTCGCCGTGGACAGCGAACATTCGGCGATTTTTCAGTGTCTCGATGGCAAGCCGTCCAGTTCCGTCCGTAAACTCTGGCTGACGGCGTCCGGTGGACCGTTTCGCAACACGCCGAAGGAGGAATTTCCCAACATCACCGTCGAGCGCGCGCTCAAACATCCGTCGTGGGTCATGGGCAAAAAAATCACCATAGACTCGGCGACGCTGTTCAACAAGGGACTGGAAATGATTGAAGCTCGCTGGCTGTTCGACATCGGCATCGAGCGCGTGGGCGTGCTGGTGCATCCGCAAAGCATCGTTCACTCCATGGTGGAATTTGTGGATGGAGCGCTGCTGGCGCAGCTTTCCACGCCGGACATGTGCCTGCCGATTCAATATGCCTTGACGTATCCCGACCGCGCGCCGAGCGAGCGGGTGCAGACCAATTTCGCGAAGCTGGGCAGCCTGACGTTTGAGGAGCCGGACATGGAACGTTTTTCAGCGCTGAAACTTGCGCGCCGGGCAGGGGAGACGGGCGGCACATTGCCGGCGGTGTTGAACGCGGCGAATGAGGTGGCGGTGGAAGCGTTCGTAAATCGCAAAATCAATTTCCCGCAAATCACGGAAACCGTTCGCAACGTGATGGACGCACACCAAGTTGTGTTGCACCCGACACTGGAACAGATCTTGGAAGCTGATGCCTGGGCGCGGCGCGAGGCGTTGATAATGACGAATGACAAATGACGAATGGAATAACAGAAAGTCTGAAAGATTGCTCGTCCAGAGAACTGGCGTTTTGGGAAATTGTTCCAGTGTACGATGCACTTGCATTGCACGAAGAATCGCCAGCAATGGTCTATGATTTGGAGGAACGAACCGCGTGTTTCGGCGAAACCATCGTTCGTTTTGCAAAGAAGATTCCGCACAGCCCGGTCAACAATCGGCTGATTGACCAGTTGGTGGGAGCGGGAACAAGTGTTGGCGCAAATTACTGCGAGGCGGATGATGGTGTTTCCAAGCCTGATTTCAAGCACCGCATCGGCACTTGCCGGAAGGAAGCGCGGGAAGCCAAATTCTTCCTGCGCATGGTCGCGGTTGCTGAACCAGCTCTGAAATCGGAAGCTCGGGAAATCTGGCGCGAAGCGGACGCGTTACATCGCATCTTCAGTCGCATCTGGCGCAACACCAGGATATGACTCGCATCAAAAAATACTTCGACTCCGCTTTTGCCATTTGTCATTCGTCATTTGTCATTTAACCGGTGGAAAAGCCGTGATTGCGGGCAGAGTTTTCCCTGATATAATCACATTGTCCCTGAGTTGGGGGGCTGATTTTTTATCATGACCATTTTGAATGTTATTTACGTAATTGCCGCCGTGCTGGTTTTGTTTGGCGCGGCCATTTTCATCCATGAATTTGGCCATTTCTGGGTCGCGCGGAAGCTGGGCATGAAGGTCGAGGAATTCGCCATCGGCTTTGGCCCGAAAATTCACAGTTGGAAGCGCGATGGCATTGAATACTCGATCCGTTGGATTCCAGCCGGTGGTTTTGTGAAGCTGCCGCAGATGGTCACCTCCGAGGCGCTCGAAGGTCAGTCGGCGGAAAAGGTCCCGCCGGCGTCGCCCTGGCACAAAATTCCCGTCGCCTTCGCCGGACCGTTCATGAATGTTGTTTTTGCGTTCGCCATCGCCACGGTGATTTATTTTGTCGGCCTGCCAATTTCGGTAAATCCGGCCATCATCGGCTATGTCGAACCGGCATCGGCGGAAGCCAAACTCGGCATTCAGGAAGGCGACCGCATTGTGTCGGTGAATGGCGAGAAGGTGAAATCCTGGCAGGACGTGGTGCTGGACACGGTGGTGGCGCGCACGAGCGTGCTGCCGGTCGTCATTGAACATGACGGCAGGGAAATCACGTATCAACTCCGGGCAACAGCCGACAATGCCATTGGCCTGAAGCTGCTCAATCTCGAGCCGCGCGACCATCCCGAGATAATGGAAGTTATTACCGGCAGCGTGGCGGAAAGAGCTGGTTTGAAGCAGGGTGATCGCATCATCTCCTTTGCCGGTGTGCCCATCGCCAGCCGCGATCAACTGATTGACCTTATTCGCAAGCGCGGCGGACAACCCACCGAAATGTGGGTCGATCGCGGCGCGCAAAAAGTGGCGCTTAACATCACGCCGACGGCTGATCCAACGACAAAGAGCGGAAGAATCGGCATCGCACTGGGTGTGAGTTCGACGCAAATTTATATTGTCCAAAAACCAGGCCCGACGCCGTTGGAACAAGTGCGCAACGAGATAGATAAAACATTCGCGGTCATCGGCGCGCTCATTCATTCGCGGGAAACGGGCGTGGGCGCAAAAGATTTGTCCGGGCCGGTCGGCATCCTCGCCATGCTCGCCAAGCAGGTGAACAGCGATTATCGCCTGGCCTTGAGTTTTCTGGTGTTGCTCAACATCAACCTCGCAATCATCAATTTGCTGCCCATTCCCGTGCTCGACGGCGGACACATTTTGATGGCAATCATCGAAAAAATTCGCCGCCGGCCTTTGAGCGTGAAATTCGTTGAATACACCAACACCGGCTTCGCGATGTTGCTGATTTCATTCATGCTTTACGTGACGTTTTTCGACATCAAACGGTTTTCGCTGTTCCACGCGATGTTCAAAAACGACGTGCAAATCCAGCAGTCTGCGCAGCCCGCGGCAACCGCGCCGGCAAAATAGCTTCCCAACGTGCGTTACTGCGAATCCCCAATTTTTTATCAACGGCGAAAGACCCGCGAGGTCGTCATCGGCGATCCGGCGCGCGGCGGGGTCATCATCGGAGGCGACCATCCCGTCGTGAAACAGTCCATGCTCACCTGCGACACGATGGATACCGCCGAATGCGTGAAGCAGACGCTCGATCTCGTTGCCGTCGGCTGCCAGCTCGTCCGCATCACCGCGCCGACGGTGAAGGATGCGGCGAACCTGCAGAACATCGTCGCCGAACTGCATAAACGCGGCTGTTTCGTGCCGATTGTGGCGGATATCCATTTCAAACCGGAAGCGGCGATGGAGGCGGTGAAATGGGTTGAGGTCGTGCGCGTCAATCCCGGCAACTACGCCGACTCAAAAAAATTTGCGACCAAGGAATACACTGACGAGCAATACACCGCCGAGCTGAAGCGCATCGAGGAAAAATTCACGCCGCTGGTGCTGGAATGCATCCGCCGGAAACGCTGCCTGCGCATCGGCACCAACCACGGCTCATTGAGCGACCGGATCATGAATCGCTACGGCGACACGCCGCTGGGCATGGTCGAGAGCGCGCTGGAGTTCGCCCGCATCTGCCGCAAGCACAACTTCCACAACTTCAAGTTCTCGATGAAGTCATCCAATCCCAAGATAATGATTGAATGTTATCGCCTTTTGGTTGCGCGATTGAATGCATTGGACGAGGAAGAATTCAATCCGCAATCCGCAATCCGCAATCCGCAATCGTGGAATTACCCGATTCACCTCGGCGTCACTGAAGCGGGCGAGGGTGAGGACGGCCGCATCAAGAGCGCCATCGGCATCGGCTCGTTGCTGTGCGATGGTTTGGGCGACACGATTCGTGTCTCGCTCACGGAGGATTCACCGCGTGAAATCGAAGTCTGCACCGATTTGCTGGCGCAGATTCCCGGCCTGACTCTTAACGTAGCGCAGGCGTCCCGCCTGCCTGTCCAGGCTGGAAGCCTGGACTACTCTTTTCCGTTCGACCCATTCCACTTCGAGCGTCGCAAAACGCCGGAAATTGAACTGGCCGACGGTGTGAAATGCGGCGGCGAACAACTCATCCGCGTCGTGGTCACGCGGGCGACGTGGGACAAGGTCGCGCCGAAGATTCGCCCGAAGGACGACGTGAAACCGGAGGCGGTTTACGAAGACCTCAATATTGCCGAGATTGACCCGACAAAAGATTTCGACGTTAACTGTGAAACCCAACTCGTTACCGTGAAGAATGGCATAAATCTGCCTGCTATTACTGCGTTTCGTTTGCTTGCGGCGAAGTTGAAACGCCTTGGCCGGAACAATCCGATTTTGTCGAAAGATTGCATCAATTTCGGTAGCGCAGGCGTCCCGCCTGCCGCTGGTAATGCAGGCGAGACGCCTGCGCTACTGGAGCCAAAGATCGCCCTGTTACGGGCGTCGGTGGTCATTGGTTCGCTGCTAGCGGATGGCATCGGCGATGCGATTTTGATTCGCGGCGAGGCCGGTGGCGGACAATCGCTGCGGCTGGCCTACAACATTTTGCAGGCGGCGGGCTGCCGCTCATTCAAGACCGATTACGTCGCGTGCCCAAGTTGCGGGCGCACGTTGTTCAATTTGCAGACGGTGACGGCGCGCATCAAATCGCGCACGGAACATCTCAAGGGTGTAAAAATTGCCATCATGGGCTGCATCGTGAACGGCCCCGGCGAAATGGCGGACTCCGACTTCGGTTACGTGGGCGGCGCGCCCGGCAAGATCAACCTTTACGTTGGCAAGACGCCCATCAAATTCAACATCCCGGAAGCCGAGGCCGTGGACCGGCTGGTGGACCTCATCAAGGAACACAACAAGTGGGTCGAGCCGGAGAAATTGGAAACAGTTGCACATTGAACACTGGCAAATATTTTTTGCCTCACAAGCGATTTTGCCATGCGAAAGGGCATAGATAACCAACGTTGGATTTCAGTTGCAGTACTGGCTGCATCCATTCCGGTTTATGCTTGTCTCTGCTGGCCTGCAATCGCACGGCGCGGATTTCCCGAGATAGACCCTTTTTGGCTTGCCATGCCTTGGCTCTGGATTGTGCCAATTATTCTTTCGGGTCTGTTTGACCGCGCTTCCTCCTCGCGCAAAAGGATTGTCATCATTTATACGCTTCTTTCCACATACTTCTTTTCCGGAACTATTGTCTGGATGGTCCCCAACTGTGTAACGTTTAGTGAAATGCTTTTGACCACCCTCTTTCCCTGTGGACCGCTAAACCTTTTGATTGCTTTTGTCGTCGAAAAAGAAAGTCAACGTTTGTTCCAATTCCTTCATATCTGCGATAACGCCAGTTCCATTAATCGTCGGAGAATATTCCTTGCTGTAGCTATTTTCGGACTCGCTGTGGCCTTTCCTTTTACCTATCGGGCCGTTGCTTTCCAAGCTGCACGCGCAACCGGTCGGGCAAATGCAGAGCGAGACTGGTCGAAGGGTGAGGCGCTTTGGTATACACTCCGATCCGATCCAGCTATGTTCGGCGCTTCAGGTGACGGATGCTACAGTGTAGCAAATGGCCTTAAAACTGAGAGGATGAGACCAGGAGTAACCGCTACCGTTTACTGTGAAGCCTACCGCGCAGTTGTAGAGCGGAAGCTTGAACAATTTGGCCCGGCAGAAAAAATTAAAGATTTGTCCGCGGAAGCAGAACTCCAAACGTGGATTAAGGACGGTCGGTTTAGACGAGTCGAATCTTTCCCATTAAAACAAGGTTCTACCGAAATCTCTCTCAGTGGATATAAAACCAGCAGCGGGCAGGCGTTGTTTAGGGGAGAACCCAGCAAATTCCTTTTTTATGCGATTATCCCAGAGAAAAAAAACGTGATGGTGGTAATCAGTAATGACAGCATTTGGATCTTTGCCGAGAGTGGGCAATTACTACAGTCAGTTAATTACGAGACGTATCATCAGATGGGCATTACCGAAGATGTCCTGCTTACACACCACTGATACCCAGCCAGCCCAATTTGAAAATCATGCCATCGACGGCGGCGCGTCTTCAGATCCGTCAGGAGCGGTATCTTTGTAGCCAGACGATACCAATAAAATCCCCAGCCCCGTGGGGGCGACATATTCCGTTCTTTTCCCGATGATGCCGCTCCTGAACGGAGCTAGAATGTATTATCATCGCAAAACTACAAATATACCGCGCCGACGGCGCTCGATGCGTTGAATCCGTCCGAAGTTCTATTTCTTGCTGCCAATCCGTTCCACATCCACCAAATCCTGCGGGCGGCCAGTGGCCAGTTTGTTTCGCACGAGCAGAAGTTTAATCCTCTTGGAGGTTGATAATACGACAGACTTTTTCAATCCGTTGGCCGGTTTCCGTTTGCAGAGTTCCCATGAAGAACTTCATGCAGTGTATTAAGCATGGTCTCGGCGGTGTAGGGCTTGGGAATAAAATATTGGATGCCGGCGTTCTTTGCCATGGCCACGCCACCATCGGAGGCCAAGCCGGTTGAACTGACGATCTTGACTTTCGAATTGATGGCTTTGAGAGCAATAATGGTGGCCGGGCCGTCCATGATGGGCATGGCCATGTCAGTGATGACCACGTCAACTTCCTTCTGCCGGGGTGCGTAAATAGAGACTGCTTCAGCGCCATCAGCCGCGAGCAGGACGCGGTAGCCAAAACGGGTCAGCACTTTTTGCGCAAGTTTGCGAATCGGCTCCTCGTCATCCACGACCAGCACCAGTTCATTATGGCCGCGCGGCAGTTTGGATTGTTCCATGATCGCGTCTTCCGCGTCATCCGGCGTGGTGTTGGCTGGGAAATAGACTTCGAATACCGTGCCCTTGCCTGGTGTGCTGTGACAGTTGATGAAACCGCCGTGACTTTTGACGATGGCCAAAGTGGTGGACAGACCCAGACCGGTGCCTTTGCCGAGTGCTTTGGTGGTAAAGAAAGGATCGAATATCTTGTCCTGTATCGCCTTCGGAATTCCCGTGCCGGTGTCCTCCACTTTGATGCACACGTACGGGCCGGGCCGGGCTTCCAGATTCATGCCGGCATAGATTTCGTCGAACATCACATTTTCCATGTGGATGGCCAGTGCGCCGCCTTTGGGCATGGCGTCGCGTGCGTTGACGCAGAGATTCAACAGGACCTGGTGAAGTTGGGTCGGGTCGCCGATGATGGTCCAGAGGTTGTCGGGTGAGTGGAATTCAAACTTCACTGATTTGGGGAAGGTTTCATGGACAATCTGCTTGATTTCGCGGACGACGTGAGCGGGATAAACCATGGCGCGCTCGCCGGTGACTCCGCGCCCGAAAGCCAGCACTTGTTTCACGAGGCTCGCACCGCGCTGGACGTTGGCTTCCAGAACGCGCAGCAGTTGTTGCCCGTCGTCATCGGTGATTTTTTCCTTTAACACCTGCACCGCGACGAGGAGTGGTGTCAGCACATTGTTGAGGTCGTGGGCGATGCCGCCCGCCAGGGTGCCAATGCTTTCCATGCGCTGAGAACGCAGGAACTGGGCTTCGAGCTTTTGCTTTTCGGTGATGTCGTTGAAAAGAAGAAGCAGGTGAGGTTCATCGCCCCGGACAAAGGGACTGAATTGACAGACCAGCCAGACTTCCTTGCCAAAGGTGCTGATGAAATGAGATTCACACTGTTGCGGGCGTCCGGTGGCCAGTGTTTTTTCCGCCGTCTTGAGCATGCCCGAATCGCGCCACGATTCGAGCTGCCGAAAATTCTGGTTCAAAATTTGAGGCACAGTGGCGTTGATCGTCTTGGCGGCTGCCTCGTTGGCCAATACGCATTGACCGGACGCCTTGAAGACGAGAATCCCCGCTGGAGCGTCCGAGACGATTCTCTGGTTAAAATCGAGCGTCTCCGCCAGGGAGCGCTCCATCCGCTTGCGCTCGGTGATGTCCTGAAGGGTGGAGCGGATGCCGGTAACGCGCCCGTTTTCATTGCGCAGAATCCGGTTCTCAATCATGACCGGCAGAAACACGCCATCCTTTCGCCGATAGTTTCGTTCCACCAAGTCGGTCCCGGGCGTTTTCCCCGTCAGCCTGGCCATGACCGCTTCCCGGGCTTTCTCCCGTTCGGCAACAAAATCCCACACGAAGCGTCCCACCATTTCCTCGATGGTATATCCCAGCATGGCCAATTCAGTGCGATTAACCCGTGTGATGCGTCCCGCATCATCCAGCTCGTGATACCCCACCGGAGCGTCTTCAAACAGCGACTCAAATCGTATTTTGCTCTCTTTGAATTCCTTTTCGGTCCGCTTGCGCTCGGAAATATCTTCTTTGATGGCCAGGAAATGAGCGATGTGACCATCGGCGTCGTAGATGGGGGAAATGGAAGCCCACTCCCAATAAAGTTCGCCGTTCTTCTTCCGGTTGTGAAATTCTCCGCGCCACTCCCCGCCAGCGATGATCGTCTCCCACAGTCGCTTGTAATTTTCAGGCGGCATTTCGCCCGACTTCAAAATGCGGGGATTTTTGCCGATCACTTCCCTGGCCGAATAGCCCGTCACTTCCATGAACTTCGGGTTGACATATTCGATGTTACCCGCCTTGTCGGTGATGATGATGGAAACCGGACTATGTTCGACGGCGAGCGATAACTTGCGGACTTCTTCATCCGCCCGTTTGCGTTGCGAAATCACGATTGCCATCACCCATAACACGCTGATGCCCATCAAACGGCTGAACATCGCCAAATGAGGATCAATCCCCGGCGGGGAAAAAAAGAACCCCGCCAGTATCAGCAACGAGAAAACGGCGGCGAGCAAAATGGGTAAAAGCCGGCCGCCGACATAAACCGATAACAGCAGGGGAATGAAATACCAAACCCAATCGGAAATTCCCAGTGGGGTGAACAGATCCAAAACAAATCCCCCAATGGCAAAAACGGGTATTGCCAGAAGAGCAACCGTTTTAAGTCGCGCAGCGGTCATAAGCCATGGTGTCCCTAAGTTAAATTTAAACATATGTTATTATTGGTGCTTAAGCAAGGTGAATCTTCTTTGTGTTCTTTAAAAGTGGCCCATGACCCGTGGCCAATAACGCTTGCCAAATGCGCGCGCTGTATTAAAGTGTGCGGCCACTTTTCAATTAATGGACATATATCAGGACATATATCGCGCAAGCGGAATTTTGGCCCAGGCAACTGCGCCGCAAACGGGCCAACCGCAGCAGCCCGTTTGGATGACGTTTGCCCCGATGATTCTGCTGGTCATTGTGTTTTACTTCATTTTGATTCGTCCGCAGCAGCAGCGCGCCAAGCAGCAGGCTAAATTGATTGCCAACCTCAAGTCGGGCGACAAGGTCGTCACGTCCAGCGGCATCATCGGCGTCGTCATCACGGTGAAGGACCGGACCGTTTCTCTCCGTTCGATGGACGCCAAAATGGAAGTCACCAAATCTTCAGTCACAGAAATTCTCGAAGGCGGCGATGCCGTAGAATCCTGAGCCAACCATGAGCCGAAACAATCCCTGGATAATTCTTTTTGTTGTTCTGCTGGTCTGCTGGTCGTTTTACGAAATGTACCCGCCGACGTCGCGCAGCCTGGTGCAGGAGTTTGAAACGCGGGCGATGAACCGGGACACGAACTTTGCGGCCATCGTGCAGCGGGTCCAGCCGTTGCAACAGGCGCGTCCCGAACGCGAGTTCGCCAATCTGCAGGAGGCCATCGGCACCAACAACATTGTGCCGTATTTCCCATTTTACGATTCAAAGAATCAGTTGTACCCAAACATCTTCATCCTCAACCAGCTTCAACGTGACGCATCAGGCAAGATCAAACTCGGCCTGGATTTGCAGGGCGGCACGTCGTTCCTCGTGGAAATGGACACCAACCGTTTGGTTTATATCGAGACCACGACCAACAGCATGGGCGTTGTTCAAACAACCACCAACATGGCCCGGGCGGAAGGCGCCTTGTCGCAGGCGGTCGAAGTGCTCCGCAAACGCGTGGACGCTTTCGGAGTGGCCGAACCCATCATCCAGCCGGCGGGGGGCAACCGCATTTTAATCCAGTTGCCGGGATTGTCCGAGGCCAACAAGGAAAGCGCCAAGGCGCAGATTCAAAAAGCTGCGTATCTGGAATTCCGGATGGTGAAGGAAGACAGCGACGAGATCATCAGAAACAACGAGCCGATTCCACCCGGCTACGAATTGCTCAAGCGCATCGAACCGCAGGTCAATGGTAAACCGACCGTCGAACAGGTCATTGTCAGGAAAAAGCCGGAGAACCATCTGGCCGGGGATATCATTGAAAATGCAATGGCGGTGCGCGGCAACCTGGGCGAGCCGCAAATTGATTTCCGGCTGAACAGCGAAGGCGCGAAACGGTTCGCTGAGGTCACCCGCAACAACATCGGGCAGCGCCTGGCCATCATACTGGACGGCGAACTGTATTCCGCGCCGGTGATCCAAAGCGCGATTGAAACGGGCAGCGGGCAGATCACCGGGCGCTTCACACCCGAGCAAGCCTTGCAACTGGCCAATGTACTGCAAAACCCGTTGCGTGCGCCCTTGGTCATTGATTCCTCCTACGACGTTGACCCAACGCTGGGCCGGGACTCGATTCACAGCGGTATCACCGCTTCCATTGTCGGCGTGCTTTTGGTTTCCGGATTCATGCTTTGCTATTATTTGCTCGCGGGCATCGTGGCCAACATCGCGCTGGTCACCAACATCATCATTCTACTGGGGGTGATGTGCTCCATTGGCACCACGCTGACCCTGCCGGGCATCGCGGGCGCGGTGCTTACCGTCGGCATGGCGGTGGACGCCAACGTGCTGATTTACGAGCGCATCCGCGAAGAACTGGCCAAGGGCAAATCATTGCGCGGCGCCATCGCCGCCGGTTACGCCCGCGCCTTCGGCACGATTTTTGACTCGCACGTCACCACGCTGATTTCATCCATCATCCTGATTTTCATGGGCACGGGCGAAGTCAAGGGTTTCGGTGTCACGCTGACCATTGGTGTGGCGGCCAGCCTGTTCACCGCGCTCGTGGTGACCCGGCTGATCTTCAATTTCCTGCTCGACCGCAACTGGATCAAAACCCTTCGGATGTTCCACCTCATCCGTGCCACCAAACTCGATTTCATGCGACTCGCCAAGCCGGCGTTTATTTTGTCCTGGACGATCATCCTCATCGGCATGGGTTATGGCATCTTTGGTCGCGGTGCGAAATTGTTTGGCGTGGATTTCATGGGCGGCGACAGCACCACGTTGACCTTTACGCAAAAGCTGGATGTGGAGCAGATCCGCAATGTCCTGACCGCCACGGGCGAAAAAGACTCCCAAATCCAGTATCAAAAAGACATGGTCGGCGGCGGCGCGGAAACGTTGCGGGTGACCACGTCAACCGGCTCCGCCGGGAAAATCGTGACGGCACTGGTTGAGAAATTTCCCCAGGCGCAATTCAAGCTCATCGGGCAGCAGCAGGTCGGGGCCACGGTTGGCCGGGAAATCCTGCAGTCAGCCATCATCGCCTGTCTCTTGTCGCTGTTCGGCATCCTGGTTTACGTTGCGTTTCGTTATGAATTTTCGTTCGCCGTTGGCGCCGTGGTTGCAGTCATTCACGACGTGTTCATGACCATCGGCTGCTATTGCATTGCCAATGGCATTTCGGGCCGCGAATTCAACGCCACCGTCGTGGCGGCCATCCTGACCATCATCGGCTTCTCCACCAACGACACCATCGTCATTTTCGACCGCATCCGGGAGGATTTAAAAATGGGCGTGCGCGGTTCGTTCCGGGAAATCATCAACCAGGCGCTCAACCAGACGTTGAGCCGGACGCTCATCACCTCCGGCACGGTGTTTCTGGCCACGACGGCGTTGTATCTGTTTGGCGGTGGCGTCATCAACGACTTCGCGTTCACCTTCCTCATCGGCATCCTCACCGGCACGTATTCGAGCATCTACATCGCCAGCGCGCTGGTGTTGTGGTTGCACAAAGGCGAGCGTCCGGCCATCGGCGGTTCGCAGGTGACGATGCAAAATACAGCGACGGCGCGCGTCTGACGGCGTAAAAGAGCCATGCCCGATTCCGTTGAAATCACGCCATGGCACTGGGCGGGTTTCATTCTTTGCGTGCTGATTTTTCTCGCGCTCGACCTCGGCTTGTTTCACCGCCACGCGCGGGTCGTCAAATTCAAGGAAGCGGCCGCCTGGAGTGTGGTTTGGTTTGCGCTGGCAATGGCTTTTGCCGGGGCCATGGCACATTGGCGCGGACAGGAGGAGGCGATTCAATTCACCACCGGTTATATCATCGAACTTTCGCTGTCGCTCGACAATATCCTTGTCATCGCGCTCATTTTTGCGTGGTTTCGCATTCCGGTTCAATTCCAGCATCGGCTGCTGTTTTGGGGCATTCTCGGCGCGCTCATCATGCGTGGCGCGATGATTGCCGCCGGCGTGGGACTGATCAACCAATTCGACTGGGTGCTTTATGTCTTTGGCGCGTTTCTCGTTTTTGCCGGCATTAAGATGCTTTTTTCCGGCAAGGAAACCGTGCAGCCGGAAAAAAACCTCGCGCTGCGGCTCGCGCGAAAATTTTTCGCCGTTTCGCCGGACCTTGATGGGCAGAAATTTTTCACCCGGCTCGATGGCCGCTCCGCGCTCACCCCGCTGGCGCTTGTGCTGCTGCTCATCGAGACGACCGATTTGATTTTCGCCGTGGATTCCGTCCCGGCGGTTTTTTCCGTCACGCGCAAGGCCTTCATCGTTTTTACCTCAAACATTTTTGCCATCGTCGGCCTGCGCTCGATGTATTTTATGCTGGCGGGCGCGCTCGGTTATTTTCGCTATTTGAAAATCGGTTTGTCGCTCGTGCTAGCCTTTGTCGGCGTAAAAATGCTTCTCGATCCGCACGGCCAGGAACCGAAAGGGTTTCAGGTCGAAATCCCGACGGGCGTTTCGTTGATGACGGTTGCCACGATCATTGTGATCGCCATCGTGCTGTCCGTCATGGTCGCGGAACGGGAGAAACGCATCGGCGCGGGCAATTCGTCAAAACCGTAAGCCGCAATGAAATTCCGCTGGTCGCTCGCGCCGCCGCAACCGCTCCTTGCCGGGCAACTGGCGGCGCAGCTCAAAATCCCGCCCTTGCTCGCGCAATGCCTGCTCAATCGCGTCCCGCACCTGGCGGGAGAACCGTCCGCCATTGAAAATTTTCTCTCGCCGCGCCTCAAGAACCTTGCCGACCCCTTTTTACTCCCGAACATGACCGTCGCCGTTGAGCGATTACTCCACGCTCGCGAACAAAATGAATTGCTTGTCATCTTCGGCGATTATGACGTGGACGGCGTGACATCCACCGCGCTCCTCGTCGAAGTTCTGCGTCCTCTTGGCTGGAAGGTGGATTTTTATCTGCCGAACCGCATGGACGAAGGCTATGGCCTTAGCGCCGATGGCGTCGAAAATTGCCTCAAAAAATTTCCGGTAAAATTACTGCTCGCGGTGGACTGCGGGTCAACCGCCGTGGAAACCATCCGTGACCTGCGCTCACGCGGCGTGGATGTCATCGTCCTCGATCATCACCAGGTTTCAAGTCCGGCACCTGACGCGGTGGCACTGGTCAACCCGCAACTCTCAACTCTTAACCCTCAACCCTCAACCGCCTTTACCGAACTTTGCTCTGTCGGTCTGGCCTTCAAACTGGCCCATGCGCTGGTCAAACGCGGACGCGAAATGGGCTTGCCTGGCGCGGCGGAATTTGACTTGCGGCCACTGCTCGATTTGGTTGCGCTCGGCACTATTGCCGACCTTGTGCCATTGACCGGTGAAAATCGGATTCTCATTTCCGCCGGGTTGCAACGCCTCAACCTGACGCAGCGGCCCGGTTTGATTGCGCTTAAGCAGGTCGCGCAATGCCCGCCCGCCCTCGGCGCTTACGAAGTGGGTTTTCAACTGGCCCCGCGCCTGAATGCCGCCGGCCGGCTCGAAACTGCGGAGGAATCGCTGAATTTGCTGCTCGCGCGCGATTTGGCGGGGGCCATGCCCATCGCCCAAAACCTCGACTCGCGAAACCGTGAACGCCAGAAAATTGAACGTGGCATCGTCGAAGAAGTCGTCGGTGTCGTTAAATCAAAATTCGATCCGCAGGCTGATTTCGTCATCGTCGAGGGGCAATTGCTCTGGCACATCGGCGTTGTCGGCATCGTCGCGTCGCGTGTGCTTCAACAATTTTACCGCCCCACGATCATTCTCGGCGGTGAAGGTGATGAATGGCGCGGTTCGGGACGCAGCATTGCGGGTTTTGATCTGGCCGCCGCGTTGTGTGAATGCGGTGATTTGCTCGTGCGGCACGGCGGTCATGCGATGGCGGCGGGCTTGAGCCTTCAGCCGGACAAAGTGGACGCGCTGCGGCAGCGGTTGAATGAACTGGCGCGCCGCGCTTTGAAGCCGGAAGATTTGCAACCGCCGTTGCACCTTGATGCAGAAGTTGGTTTGGACGAAATGACCTTGGAATCGCTCGGCGAACTGGCGCGCTTGAAGCCGGCCGGGCAGGGGAATCCACCGGTGCAATTTTGCGCGCGCAGCGTCACGCACCAACGCCCGCTCCGGCGCATGGGCGCGGACAAACAACACGTCAAACTTTGGGTGACAGATGGCGCCGTGACGCTCGAGGCGGTTTGGTGGAATGGTGGTGACAAGTCGTTGCCCGTCGGGAAATTTGATCTGGCATTCGCACCGCAGGTCAATGAATTCAATGGCCGCCGCACGGTGCAGTTGAAAGTGCTCGATTGGCGGGCGGCGTAGGTTCTCTTCTTTAAACTGACAGGATTTAATTTCCGTCCGTGAATGTCACATGACATCCCGCGAGATGCCCCTGCCGGTTCAGGCGTGGCTGCAGATCCATATTATTTCTTCGGCGTCTTCAGGTCGGTTTCCCCACCAACGGGAGAACTGACAGATGCCGGCGGGTAAGGAGCGGTCGCATCCGTGCCTGAAGTTGATGCTGACGAAGGCAGATCCGCAAAAAGCATGGTCATCATCGTGGTGAACCAAGCCAGCAGCATTGGCAAAAAATACCGTCCCCAGCCCTCATCATTGATATAAGAACTAATCGCTTTGCTTAGACCTTTGATGCTGATAAAGCTGGCAAACACTCCGCTGAACACGGCTGTGGCGCCGACCAGCATCGCCAGAATCCAGACGATGACCCGGCGCCGGGCGGGAACAGCAAACCAGAGCACAACCGTCAGCAACAGGCACAGCCATGCCAAACCGAGTGTCAAATGGTTATACAACGATGAAAAGCCATCCCATCGGCCGATCCAGTGGAGCCGTTCACCTTCACCACTCCAGTTTGCGAAGTTGGGGTTCACAAACAATCGGGCGAGCAGAATTATGAAAATGCCGGGCCAGTTCGAAAGCGTGGTGCCAGGATTGCGCACAGCGTAACCAGCCCAACCCGATTCGTAGTGCAAAGAAGGTATCTGGACGCGCAAGCAGGCGAAGGGCAAGGCCGCTAGAAAACAGAACACCAACATCCGCCAGAGGCGTGGTGACGGTTTCAATGAAGGTCGGGCTGAAGGCAGCAGCAGCAACCAGCTTCCCACCAGTGCCAGAAATATGAAACCTTCGAACTTTGCCATGGCTCCCCCAAACAACAATATCAGCCCGAGGCCGAGCCGGGCGCGGTCTTTTCCAACCAGCCAGAAAGCACATTGCACGAAACCCAGGACGGTGAAGAAAATCATCGGCAGGGTGCCGCCTTCCCACTGGACGTACATCTGGGTGACCGGCAATAACAACAAACCCAGGAGACCGAAATGCGGGGCATGGAACCAGCTTTTTCCGGCACGGTTCAACGACGCCAGGGCGCCCAGAAGAAACAGCAGCATCCAGGTGGGCCAGAACTTGGTGACAAATTCATCCACATGACCGAGCGAGTCATACGTGGCTGCATGCAGCGAAGGCACGAGCATCGGATAGTCCAGATGCGCATACGCCAGACGCGGATTGGAAAACCATTGCACGATCTCGCTTCCGGTGTAGAGGTGGATTATCTTCGCCTTGAGCAACCACACAAACACGGCGTCGTATTCCGTGAGTCCCTGCAACCCGGCGAGACGGAAGAGAATCAGGAACACCAGCAACCCTGTCACTAAAATGGCAATGAGACCCGGGCAGCGAATCATCTTCCAGTAACCGTCAATTGTCCCGGTCAAATAGGCTTTGCGGTTGTGCCACATTTCCGCAATGCCGCCCACGACGGTCAGAAGGAACACCAGATGGTATCCGTGCCAGCCGCACAGTTTGATGCCCAGCGTGAGTGCGGCCACGGCCATCATCCCCAGTCCCAGACCATGCGCCAGTTGTTCCAGCAGCGGCATTTGTCCGCCCAGGGTGGGGAACAAAAAGCGAAACAGCCACATTCCCGCCAAGGTGGTTAACAAAGGAAGCAAAAACGCGATGACCGTGTCAAAATAGGAGTCAAACCATTCCGGGTTGACTGGTTCCTTGATGGGGAATTCGCTCAGCGGTCTGAGAAGTCTGAGAGTTAACGTTTCATCAGGCGGAAAGTCTATTATCGCGTCGTATCCGTTGGTGAGAATTTCCTGATCAGATTCAACAGTCCTGCCCAGAAAGCCGTCCTTGGTTATGCGGGTTGGCTGATCCACGCTCACGCCGACTTCACGGGGGAGGAGATAGTAAATTACGTAATAATAATACATCATCTTGCCGGAGTTGGTGAGACCGGTCATGTCTGGCATGAAGACCCGTGCATCTTTTGGCAGTACCAAATCGACATAACGACATAACCCGGAGGCACGTATGATTATTTGGTCTCTTTTTACGATATCAGAAATCTTCGCCATTTGTTCCCCTCGGATGCAGGACTGGGCGACGGATGACAATGGTCCATATGATCCAGATCCGAAAAGCTTCCGGTCATAGTGTAGAAACTGCCATGCTATCACGAGGCTGGCGAAAGCCATCAGAGACACGTTGATTGGAGGCAGCCAACGGCTATTCATACAGTTTACGGTGCATGCCAATTCACTGAGCTTTATGCAGGCCGCAGCACTGTAAGGAGTGCTCCATTTCAGTCAAGGCGGATTGCCGATGGTGGCGGGTCGCGCGATGCAATTAAAAGTGCTGGGTTGGCGGGCAGCGCGGGGCGCGACCGGGCACCGCTGTCAAGCCGACTCAGACCGTTGGTTGGTGGTTGTGCCAGGGTGCGCCCGGCGGCGTGAAGAATTTTAAAAATTACTTGCAATTATTTCGGGAATGGCTACACTTGCGCCGTCTGTTGGACAACTTGTCCTTTCAAGGCATGGATAATCTTCAAGTGAACGTGGTTCAGTGATGATTTGAGACCCGATGGTCGGGAACAGTCTGGAAAAACGGTTGGTCTTGAACAGCAAATCATTAAATGAGCACGAAACTGTTTGTCGGAAATCTTTCCTTCAACACCACTGAAAATGACCTGCAGGAGGCGTTTGCCGCCCACGGCACGGTCGTCGAAGCCAACCTCATGATGGACCGGATGAGCGGCCGCTCGCGCGGCTTTGCCTTCGTCACAATGTCCACACCCGAGGAAGCACAAAAAGCGATCGCAGCCATGAACGGCGCGACGCTGGGCGAACGTCAATTGACGGTTAATATCGCCCGTCCGAAAGAAGAGCGTCCCCGTGGTGACCGCGGCCCGCGCCGCGACTTCGGTGGCGGTGGCGGACGCCGGGATCGTTATTAATCATCACCGCAAGCAGCTTTGGCCGGGGCGACGTTCTTAATGAGCGTCGTCCCGTGCCGTTTTATGGCGCGGTTTTTTATTGGCTTTCACGGTGCTTCCTTGGATAAAATCCGGCGTCTTTCATGGAAGAACACATACAGATCGAGGGACGCATTTTGACGGTGCTGGCCGGGACGATGTTTCGCGTTGAACTGGACAATAAACACCAGGTCCTCGCGACAATCTCCGGCAAGATGCGCAAACGATTTGTCCGTCTCACCGTGGGCGACCGCGTGAAAATGGAAATGTCGCAGTACGATTTGAACAAGGCACGCATCGTCTGGCGGTTGGGCTGAATTGACGGGAAAATTTCGTTGCGGCCGCGCTTGCGTCTGCAACCGGCAAACAACAGTTTTACTGCATGAACGCCGCCATTCTTGTCGCCGCCGGCAAAGGCATCCGCATGGGCGCGGGTGTGGACAAATTGTTTCTCGAAGTGGCCGGACGCCCGGTCGTCGCGCACACCTGGCAGCGGTTTGATGACGCGAAATGCATCGGCGAAATTATTCTCGTCGTCCGCGACGGGATGGGAAAAAACTTCTCGGAACTCGCGGCAAAATTTCATTTTCAAAAACCATTTCGTGTCATTGCTGGCGGGACGGAACGGCAGGATTCAGTTTGGAACGGGCTGGAGGCGTTGTCGGTGACGTCGGAAATTGTGGCCATTCAGGATGCGGCGCGCCCCTGCACGAGCGGGGAGTTGATAGCCGCAACGGTCAAGGCGGCGGATGAAAGCGGCGCCGCGGTGGCGGCACAACCGGTAACGGACACCATCAAGGAATCCGACGACGGCAGATTCATTCAGCGCACGCTCGACCGGTCGCGGCTTTGGACGGTGCAAACACCCCAGACGTTTCGGGTCGAGGTGATTCGCCGGGCGTTGGCGGAAGCGCGCCGTCGCAAATTTATATTCACAGACGACACGGCGGCGTGTGAATTGATTGGCCAGCCGGTCCGGCTTGTGTCCAGCGTGGCGCCGAATCCGAAAGTTACGGTACCGGCCGATTTATCATTCATTGAGACGTTGTTGAAAGGTGAAATTTGATTTTGAACCGCCAGGATACAAACCGTTTCCCAATACTTGGTGTCCGGACGCCTTTGTGGTAGTTTTACCCTGTTTATGAGACGACGTTTGATTTATGGCTTGGTGATTGTGGTGCTGGTATTGAATCTGGCGATTGGCGCGCGGATTTATCTGGGGTCGGCGCACGCGGCGGGCAAGCAGGACGCGGTGTATCCGAATCTGGAGTTGTTCGCCAACGTGCTTGAAAAGGTACGCAAGGAGTATGTGGACGGCCAGAATCTGACGTATCACGACCTGGTTTACTTGTCGCTCAAGGGCATGGTCGGCTCGCTGGATCCTCACAGCGAATTCATGGACGTGAATGATTACCGGCAATTGCAGAACGACACGGAAGGACGATTCGGCGGACTCGGCCTCGTCGTTTCGATGAGGGACAATTATGTGACCGTCATCGCGCCGATGGAGGATACGCCGGGATTTCGCGCGGGAATTTTGTCCGGTGATCGCATCATTAAAATTGACGGCAAGAGCACGGAGAAAATGTCGTTGCCGGACGCGGTGAAACGGCTTCGTGGCGAGCCGGACACGAAGGTAACGTTGACCATTCAGCGTCCATCGTCGGGCCTGGTGAAGGATTTCACGCTCACACGCGCCATCATCAAAATGGACAGGGTAAAGGACATCAACAGCAAAAAGGAATTCCCGCTCGGTGATGACAAAATTGGCTACGTCCGCATCACGGAATTCGGCGACAAAGCCGGCGAAGAACTCGAAGCCGCCTTGAACAAGCTGAAAGCGGAGGGGATGAAGGCATTGATTATTGATTTGCGCTGGAATCCCGGTGGCTTGCTGGATGAGGCGGTGGAAGTTTGTGGGAAATTTCTGCCTCGCGGCCAGCTGGTCGTCACCACCGAAGGACGCGATCCGGGCCAGAATTCCGTCCGCCGCGCCGCCGGCAGCGGCGATGAATTTACCAACAAGGATGGTTCCCCAAAGCCGATGGTCGTGCTGGTCAATCTCGGCAGCGCGAGCGCGGCGGAAATCGTCACCGGCTGTTTGCAGGATTTGCACCGCGCGGTCATTCTCGGCGAGAAAACCTTCGGCAAAGGCTCGGTGCAGAGCATTTTTCCGCTCGATGACGGCTCGGCGCTGAAACTCACAACCGCCAAATATTACACGCCCAGTCACAAGGTCATTCACCAGCGTGGCATCACGCCGGACATTGAAGTGCCCATGACCGAGGAACAGGAAGCGGCTTTGGTGCTGAAACGCGCGCCCGGCGGGATGGCATCCCTCAGCGAAACCAATCGCGTCAGCATCGAAAACGTTCATGACATCCAACTCGAACGCGCCCGGGACTTGCTCAAGGGCATCATGCTTTATAGCGGACGCGCGGATGGGGCGGAAAAAATGGCCGCGAAATAAGGTAGGGCCGCGCTGTCCACCCTCCGCAGTAACTCTGCTACGGAGGACGGGCTGCGCGGCCATCATACCCGGCGGCGCGGCTTGTCTCGTCGAAGTAGAGCGAAGACGGACAGCGCCGCCCTACCTATCACCGATTGTCTCTGGGAATTGGTATGACAGATTAAAGCTTGAATTTCAGCACGCATGATTCTTTTGGCTCTTGAAACTTCCTGCGACGAAACCAGCGCCGCGGTCGTGCGCGACGGCAGGGTTTTGTCCAGCGCCGTCTCCTCGCAAATCAAGTTGCACGCCGAATACGGCGGCGTCGTGCCGGAACTTGCCGCCCGCGAACATCTGCGGAACTTGATTCCCGTCGTGCAAACCGCGTTACGCGATGCGGGGGTGCAACCGGGACAACTCGACGCGGTTGCCGCCACGCAAGGACCGGGCCTGCCAATGGCTCTACTCGTCGGATTCAAGGCCGCGCAAGCTGTCGCGTTCGCCTTGCGCAAGCCATTCGTCGGCATCAACCATCATGAAGCGCATTTGTATTCGCCCTGGATTTCTCAAAAATCGGGGCCCCTCGCCCCGTCCCTCTCCCCGCCCGGCGGGGAGAGGGTGGTCGGAGACCGGGAGAGGGGTGGGAATACCGACGGAACTTTCTTTGCCGACTTCACCGCCTTTCAACCAAACGTTTCGCTCATCGTCAGCGGTGGGCATACGATGCTCGTGTGGGTGGAATCGGAACTGAAACATCAGGTGCTGGGCTCGACGGTGGACGACGCGGCGGGTGAATGTTTCGACAAAACCGGCAAGCTCATGGGGCTGCCATATCCCGCCGGACCGGAAATTGACCGGCTGGCAGAGCAGGGGAATCCAAAGGCGTTCGACTTCCCGCGCCCGCTGCTCAATGACCCCGGTGACGACTTCAGTTTCAGCGGCCTGAAAACCTCCGTCCGCTATTTTCTCCGCGATCACCCGGGGATTTTGTACGACGCGCAACAGGTGCGCGATTTGTGCGCCAGCATCCAGGCGGCGATTGTCGAAGTGCTCGTGAAGAAAACCATCCGCGCCGCGAAACGAAACCATGTCCGTTGTGTGACCGCCTCCGGAGGCGTCACCTGCAATCGCGCCTTGCGCCGCGAACTGGCCCGTGCGTGCGAGCGCGAAGGTTTCGAGCTGCGTCTCGCGGAAAAATGTCTGTGCACCGACAACGCGGCGATGGTGGGCATTCTGGCCGAACGAAAATTGACGCAGCCAATTCCGGCTTCAACCTTCGACGAGGAAATCAAACCCGGCTGGGTTCTCGCTTGAGTTGGGAAATCGTCATGCATGGCCGACCGACTGCCCATTTACGAAATCGAGCGCGACATCATCGCCCGGCTGAAAACCGGCCGGCGGCTGATTTTGTCCGCGCCGACCGGTTCCGGCAAATCCACGCAGGTTCCCCAGATGCTGCTCCGGCATGGACTGCTCGGCGGTGGGCAGGTCGTGATTCTTCAGCCGCGGCGGCTGGCCACGCGATTGCTCGCGTCGCGCGTTGCGCAGGAACTCGGCGTCCAGCTTGGCAACGAAGTTGGCTACCAAATCCGCTTTGAAAATATCACATCGCCGCAGACGAAAATCCGTTTTGTAACGGAAGGCGTCTTATTGCGGCAAATGATTGACGATCCGAATTTGCGCGGCGTTTCGGTCCTCATCTTCGACGAATTTCACGAACGGCATCTTTACGGCGACATCACGCTGGCGCGCGCGCTTGACTTGCAGGAGCAGCACCAGCCCGACCTGAATCTCATCGTCATGTCCGCCACGCTCGACGCCGAATTGTTGGGCAAATACATGAATGACATCGAGACGGCCCCTCTCCCGTCCTGCGGACACCCTCTCCCCGCTAGGCGGGGAGAGGGACGGGGCGAGGGGCACGAATCATCTCAATCAAATTTTTCCTGTTCTATCCTCTCTTCCGAAGGCCGCGTGTTCCCGGTTGAAGTTAAATACGCCGCAAAGCCGGGATACACGGACAAACGGCCGGTTTGGGAGCAGGCGGCCGAGGCTTTCAGCCATTACGTCAGTTCCGGCGGCGAAGGCGACGTGCTGGTGTTCATGCCGGGCGGTTATGAGATTTCGCAGACCATTGAGGCCATCCGTCACACTTCGGAGTCGAAAGGTTTTATTCTGCTTCCGTTGCACGGCGAACTTTCCCCCAAAGACCAGGACGCCGCGGTGGCGCGTTACGGCCAGCGCAAAGTGGTCGTTTCCACCAACGTCGCCGAGACGTCGCTGACCATTGACGGCATCCGGCTGGTGATTGACAGCGGCTTGGCGCGCATTCCGCGTTACGATCCGTATCGCGGCATCAACACGCTGCTCATCGAGAAAATCAGCCAATCATCCGCCGACCAGCGCACGGGTCGGGCGGGTCGCACCGCACCGGGCGTTTGCATGAGGCTTTGGTCGCGGGAAGAACATGGCCACCGGCTGGTTCAGGAACTGCCGGAAATCAAGCGGCTCGACCTGGCCGAAGTGGTGCTCACGCTCAAAGCTGCCGGCGTGGATGATCTGCGGAAATTCCGCTGGCTGGAACCGCCAAATGAACAAAGCCTGACCCATGCTGAGGAATTGTTGCTGGATTTGGGGGCGTTGACAAAGGTAGGGCGGGCTGTCCCCAGCCCGCCGCGGCGCGATACGGAGATCGCGCCCTACCAAAATGATGAGCCACTACAAATCACCCCCATCGGCCGCAAGATGCTCGCGTTTCCCCTGCACCCGCGTTACTCGCGCATGTTGCTCGCGGCGCAGGAATACGGCTGCGTCCACCAGGCCTGCCTCGTTGCCGCGCTCACGCAGGGGCGCGATTTGCTGCTGCGCAATGTGGACCATGACACAAACTCACTCCGCGAGGATTTGCTGGGGCAGAAGGCGTCGTCGGATTTCTGGATTCTCATGCGCGCGTGGACTTATGCAGCCAAAAACCAATTCCGCCTCGACGCCTGCCGCCGGCTCGGCATCCATGCTGTCACCGCCCGGCAGGTTGGGCCGTTGTTCGAACAGTTCCTTCGCATCGCCAAAGACGAAGGTCTCGATGTGAAACCGCGCGAGGCGAAGGACGAGGCTTTGCAGAAGTGCATCCTCATCGGGTTCAGCGACCGCGTGGCGCGCCGGCTTGACCAGGACACACTCCGTTGCGAACTGGTTCACAATCGTCGCGGTGTGCTGGCGCGCGAAAGCGCCGTGCAACACAGTCCCTTGTTTGTTGCCGCCGAAGTCCGCGAAGTCGAGGGCAGGGAAGTGAACACCATTCTTTCCCTGGCCACCGCAATTGAAGCAGACTGGTTGAACGAACTGTTCCCGGAAGACATGGAATCCGATTTGCACGTCCAGTTCGATTCGACGGCGAAACGGGTGCAAGCCGCGGAACTGTTGAAGTTTCGCGGCCTGGCGCTGTCGGCCAAACGCGTTGAACCGCCGCCGGCCGACTTGGCGGCACGATTGCTGGCCGATGAGATTATTGCCGGACGATTGCCGTTGCCGAATTGGGATCACAGTGTCGAGCAATGGCTGTTGCGGCTGCGCCTGCTTTGCCAGCATTGCCCCGAGCTCCAGCTTCCGCCTATCACCGAAGACGATCGCAAGCACATCATCGGTCAGCTTTGCCACGGCGCGGTGAGTTACAAGGACATCAAGGAACGCGAAGTGAAGCCGGTCGTGATGTCCTGGCTGTCCGAGGCGCAACGCGGGTTGCTGGACAAGCACGCGCCGGAACGGTTGACGCTGCCGAACGGCCGCACGCCGAAGGTGGCTTACGAGGCAACCGGCTCGCCGTATATTTCGTTGCGCATCCAGGAGCTTTACGACGTGACCCAGACGCCGAAGATTGCGCTGGGGCGTGTGCCGGTGCTGGTTCACATTCTGACTCCGGGCATGAAGCCGATACAGATTACGCAAGACCTTGCTGGTTTCTGGCGCGAGCACTATCCGCGCATCAAATCCGAGTTGCAACGGAAATATCCGAAACATCTGTGGCGATGAAATTAGGGATTAAATATGCGAAGTAAACGAACCCCTCGCCCCGTCCCTCTCCCCGCTGGGCGGGGAGAGGGTGGCCACCGGCCGGGAGAGGGATGATGATTGATAGCCCGCCATGAACAAAAACACTTCACCCGATTTTGTTTCGCAGCTCTGTCCCAACTGCGGCTTGTGCTGCAATGGTGTCTTGTTTGCCGACGTGGAATTGCGCAAGGGCGATGACGTCCAACGGCTGGCTGAACTTGGGTTGTCGTTGGAGAAAAAAGGCCGCCAACGGGCTTTCGTGCAGCCGTGCGCCTGTTTCGATGGCAAGCTTTGCCGGATTTACAACGAACGTCCCGCGTATTGCCGGGCGTTTGAATGTGGTTTGTTGAAGCGCGTTCAGGCTGGTGAGCTTGGCGCCGATGCGGTGTTGGAAATGATTGCCCAAGCCAAACGTCAGGTGGGAAAAGTTTGTGAACTTTTACGCTGTATAGGTTCGGATGACGGGCAACTCGCGTTGAGTCAGCGCTATAAACGGGTCATGAGCGAGTCAGTTGATTTATCTGGCGGGAAAGCGTCAGCCGAATTGCCCGGAAAACTGATGACCACCTATCGTGATCTGATGCAGACGCTTCAGGGCGATTTCTTAACGTGAGGTTTGTAGCGGCAGTCTGCCCCGAAAGCTGTCGCCCAACCGGTTCCTTGGCCTATGCCGATATCCTGCGGGGCATTTTTTTGGTGAGTGTCACCCGCCAGGGATCTTCGTCGGCGTAGCTCACCTTGGCGAACCAGAGATAATAAAACTCACCATTGTCTTCAAACATCCACTGCTGTACCGGGTCCCCGGCTTTCATCCGGAACGTCATGCCGGGTTGGTTGACCCAATCCGAACCCAAAGGTATCTCCGTTTCCTCCGTTTCCTTTGGCACACCAAGCAGTTCCCACACTTGGAGAGGGCTCCAACCTCCCTTGATTTGGACAAACTTCTTTTTGAATGACGGTTTGGACCACCACATACGCCGGATTGTCTGATTGCCCCACATTGAACACCGACGGGCTGGCGCGCAAGAAGAAACTGGCCGACAAGGCGGGATTGGGCGCAGCTTGACACCACCGCCATTTGTTCTCCCTCTCCTCCCCAAAGGAGGAGAGGGGCGGGGTGAGGAGGCCGATTATTCAAGCTCAAATCCCCTCGCCCCAGCCCTCTCCCCGCTCGGGCGGGGAGAGGGAGTCGGTGGTAGTGCCAAGTTGCGCCCGACGGAATTCCATGGCTGGGGCCTGGATGACAGAAAAGTGGACTCTTTTTCGCAGAATGCTGTGGATAAACAGACAGGGCCGCGCTGTCCACCCTCCGCAGTAGCTCTGCTACGGAGGACGGGCCGCACGGCCATAAATTCCGGCGGCGCGGCTTGTCTCGTCGAAGTAGAGCGAAGACGGACAGCACCGCCCTGCCACCCAAATGATGTGATTATTTCACCAGCGTCCGGCAGAACCGCTCGATGCGCTCCAAGCCCTTCTCAAGGTTCGCCATGCTGGTGGCGTAACTGATGCGGATGTAATCGTCCGCGCCGAAGGCGATGCCGGGTACGGCGGCGACCTTCTCCGCTTCGAGCAACTTCGCGCAGAAGTCGGTGGACTTGAGACCGGTCTTGGAAATGTTCGGAAACAGATAAAACGCGCCCTTCGCGTTGACGCACGAAATGCCCGGAATGCTGTTCAATTTCTGGTGCGCGAAATGGCGGCGTTTGTCGAATTCACTCAGCCAGGCTTTCAAATGATCCATTGAACCGGTGATCGCGGCCAGCGCACCCTTCTGCGCGAACGACGTCGGGTTGCTCGTGCTGTGGCTTTGCACGGCGTCAATGACTTTGGCAATCGGCTCCGGCGCGGCGAGGAAGCCAAGCCGCCAGCCGGTCATGCTCCAAGTCTTGGCGAATCCGTGAACGATGATGGTGTGTTCCTGGTGCGCAGGCGAGAAGCTGGCAACGCTTTTGTGCACTGCGCCGTCATAAAGCAGGTGCTCGTAAATTTCGTCGCTCATGATGAGCACGCCCTTTTCCACGCAAACGTCGCCCAGCGCCTTGATTTCCTCCGGCGTATAAACACAGCCGGTCGGATTGCTCGGCGAATTCAGGATGAACAGGCGGGTGCGCGGCGTGATGGCGGCGCGGAGTTGCGCGGGTGTGACTTTGAATTCGGTCTTGTCGGTGGTTTGAAGAATCACCGGTTTCGCGCTCGCGAGCTTCACCATTTCCGGATAGCTTAACCAATACGGCGCGGGAATGAGCACTTCATCGCCCTCCTGGCACGTCGCCAGAATGACGTTGTAACACGAATGTTTGCCGCCGCAACTCACGATGACCTGCGATGGTTTGTAAGTGAGACCGTTTTCGCGCTTGAACTTGTCGGCGATGGCCTGGCGCAATTCCGGGATGCCGCTGGATGGCGTGTATTTGGTAAACCCGGCGGCGAGCGCCTTGGCGGCGGCGTCCTTGATGTGTTGCGGCGTGTCGAAATCCGGCTCGCCCGCGCCGAAGCCGACAACGTCTTCGCCCGCGGCCTTCATGGCCTTGGCCTTGGCGTCAATGGCGAGTGTGAGCGACGGCGACAACGCAGCGGCGCGTTTAGAAATTTTGTAGTTCATAATAAAGCGGCGGAAAGATTACGAACGACGTGCCTAAGCGCAAGGCTGGAAATTCAACGACGTGGTGAAGTCGGCACATCAGGCGGCGGCGCTGATGTTGGTTTATTGATTTGGTAGGGCGGGCAGTCCTCTGCCCGCCGCTCGTCCCAATACCAAAAACGGCGCGCACGGAGTGACGCGCCCTACCTTTCATTCACTTCGTCAGATAATACTTCCGCGTGTATTCCTTGACCATGCGGTCGGTGGTGAAATGCGGCACGAGCGTGACCATCGCGCGCCGGATGCGCTGAATCCACTGGCACGGAATGCCTTGTTCGTCGCGGTCGTAGAACATTGGAATGACCTGTTCGGTGAGCATCCGGTAAAGATTGGCGCTGTCCACGCGGTCCTGTTCCTCGACGTTATTGGGGTTGGAGTCCTCGCCGATGGCAAAACCGTTGGTGCCGTCGTAGCCTTCGCGCCACCAGCCGTCGAGGATGCTGAAATTCAGGCAGCCATTGCAGCCGGCCTTCATGCCGCTGGTGCCGGACGCTTCCAGCGGGCGGCGCGGGTTGTTCAGCCACACGTCGCAGCCGGAAACCATCTGCCGCGCGATGTGAATGTCGTAGTTTTCGACAAACACCACACTGCCCGCCAATTCGCCCTGTTTGCTGAGGTGAATGATTTGCTGGATGAAGCGTTTCCCTTCGTCGTCACGAGGATGCGCCTTGCCGGCGAAAATAAATTGCACCGGACGCTGCTTGTCGTGCGCGAGTTTCACGATGTTGTCGAACTGCTGGAAAATCAGCGGCGCGCGTTTGTAAGTGGCGAAGCGCCGCGCGAAGCCGATGGTCAGCGCATCAACGCTGAGCAAATGTTCGAAGCGGATGTAATCGCCGGGCGCGATGCGCTGGGTTTGGTGCAGCAGGCGGCGGCGGACGAATTCAATCATCTCGCGCCGCAGTTTGTAGCGCAACGCCCAAAGTTCCTCATCGGAAACGAACGACGGGTCGGCCATTTTTTTCCAGAATTCAGCGTGGTGAATCGCCGCCGCCCAATCGTGTCCATATTTTTCGTTCCACATCTTGACCACGCCCTCCCGCTTGTCCTTCATTTTTTCCCGCCAGAACTGGCGCACCGAACCTTTCATCCAGCCGAGCATGTGAATGCCGTTGGTGATGTGGCCGATGGGAACTTTTTCGACGGGCGTGTCGGGATAAAGGCATTGCCACATGTGGCGGCTGACGTCGCCGTGCAGTTCGCTCACGCCGTTGGCGGCGCGCGACAATTTGAGCGCGAGGACGGTCATGCAAAATGGCTCGTGCGCGTTTTCGGGATGCACACGGCCCAGCGGCAGGATGTCCTCAAACGGCACGGGCAATTGCTGCTGGTAAAGCAGGAACGCGTAGTCCATCAATTCCGGAGCGAAGCGGTCATGTCCGGCTTCAACTGGCGTGTGGGTGGTGAAAATACATTGCGCCCTGGTCGCGGCGACCGCGTCGGCAAATTTTTGTCCAGCAGCCATTTTTTCGCGGATCAATTCCAGCGTCAGGAAGGCCGCGTGGCCCTCGTTCATGTGAAAGACCGAAGGTTGCACGCCGAGCTTGCGCAGCAGGCGCACGCCGCCGATGCCGAGCAATATTTCCTGCATGATGCGTATCGTGCCGTCGCCGCCATAAACGCGCGCGGTCAAATCGCGGAAATGCTCGCCGTTTTCCGGGCGGTTGGCGTCCAGCAAATAGACCGGCACGCGCCCGACGTTCACGCGCCAGGCCTGAAAGAAGACGCGGTTCATGTCAATTTCCACGTCGCACACAAGCGGCTGGCCGTTGGCGTCCAGCACGGGTTCGAGCGGCACGTTTTGCGGGTCCACCAGATTGTAAAATTCGGTCTGCCAGTTGTTCGAATCAATGGCCTGTTGGAAATAGCCTTCGCGGTAAAACAAACCGACGCCGACGAAGCCGAGACCGAGGTCGCTGGCGGATTTCGCATGGTCGCCGGCCAGGATGCCGAGGCCGCCCGCCGAAATCGGCAGCGACTCGTGAAAACCAAATTCGGCGGAAAAATAAGCGACGGGATTTTGGAACAATTGCGGCGCGTTCACATGTCCCCAGGTGGTTTTGCTCTCGAGATACGACTCGAAATTGAGCAGCACGGTCAGGGCGCGATGCTCAAAGTCGGCGTCCTGCAGGCGCACGCGCAGTTCGTATTCCGAGACTTCGCGCAAAATGGCGGCGGCGTTGTGATAAAGATTTTGCCAGCTGCGCGGCGAGAGTTCTTGGAATAAATCCTGCGCCTCCTGGTCCCAGCTCCACCACAAATTGCGGGACAACTTTTTCAAGCCCGCAACCAGCCCGTTCAATTCCGCGCCTGCGAGAGGTTTCCTTGTCATACGTCTTTGGTCTTAAATGTTGCGTTGGCTGGCACAAATGTCCAGTCACCAACGCTGACACTAATTGCCGGCGCGTTGTTCGGCAATAAAAATTGAATCGCAATCCATCAAGGGCGTATCTCAGTTTTTGTGCAGTCGCGGAGCGACGGTTGAAACCAACACCGGCGAAAAGATTCAAGCATCGCTCCGCGACGCAAGTCGGAGTTGGATGCCTGCCCTGCATAGCCCCGCAGAGCGGGGCGACGAAGGGTTGGATGTTTTTCCACCGCCCTGCACCGCCCTGTTTTTAGCCTTCGACTTTCACCCGCCCCAGTCCTCGTTGCAGCATGAGCGACCCGCCACCGCCCACCAGCAACGCGACCGCGCCAGCCAGGAGAAACGCCGGCGCAAAGGAGTGCGTGGCGTCCGCGATGACGCCCGCCAGGTACGGTCCCAGCGCCTGGCCCAGCCCAAATACCAGGGTCATCAATCCCAGCGCCGCCGGGGCCAGGCGCGCCCCGAACAGATCGCCGCACAATGCCGCCATCAGTGCCGGTACACTCCAGGCCGTGAGGGAAAACAATCCGGCGGACAAATACACGCCCCATCCTTCCCGGCTCAGACCGAACAACAGAAACGACGCTCCTTGCAAACCGAACACCCACAGCAGTGCCATCCGCCGGCCCCACCGATCCGATACGCTGCCCCACAGGAAACCGCTGACCATCGAAACCATCCCCACCTGCATCCACAACGCGCCGGCTCCGGCCCGGCTGAAGCCGGCCTCGCCCGTCAGATACCGGACAAAGAACGTCGAGTAGATGATGTAGGAAAAACCAAAGCCGAAGTAGATGCCCGCCAGTTTCCAGAGCTGCCCCGAGCGGTACACCGATCCCCAATCCAGCGCGGAGGCGGCAACTGCCGCCGGGCTGGAGTTGCGTTCGGCCTCCGATTCGCCGATGGGGCGCAGGCCCTTTTCCGCCGGGCGGTTGCGCAGGAACAAGGCAGCCGCAACGAATACGAGCAGGGTCAAGGCCGCGAGCGCATACCAGCTTACCCGCCAGCCGTCCGCCCCGTAGCGCTGCAAAATCGCGGGAATCAAGGGTCCGGTGACGATCAGGGCGACGCTCGAGCCGCCCACCCCCGCGCCTGCCGCCAGTCCGCGCCGCCGGGCGCCGAACCAGGATGACAACAAAGCCATTGCCGGCACGTTACTGCTCGCGCCGCCCACGCCGGCCAGGAACCGCCCGGCGCAGGCCGCGCCAAACGTCGGGATCAATCCGGTCAGCCCCATGCCTGCCGCGACGACCAGCAGGCCCACGGCTATCACCACGCGCGGTCCGAAGCGCGCCGCCAGGATGCCGGAGAACACCACTGTCACCAGGTAACCGACCAGGTTCCACGACTGCAGCACACCGGTTTGCGTGTTGGAAAGTTTCAACGCCTCCTGCATCGCCGGCAAAATGCTCGTGTAACCAAACCGCGCCAGCCCCAGCGCGCTGAACACCACGAGAATCACCAGACCCAGGACAACGAAACCATAATGAAGGCGGCCTTCAGCGCCGGCACGTTGAGGCTGGTCATTGGATTGCATCTGAGGGTTGGGCTTCACATCAGCGCCGTGCTGAAATAGCGTTCGGCGCCCAGGCTGCGGATCAGCTTTTTGCGCTCCTCACTCATGTTTTCCGGCATGACGATGCGGACCTGGTAACCCTTGAGCCGTCCGACCAGTGCGATGCCGATGCCGGTGTTGCCGGAGGTGGGTTCGACGATGATCGAATTGGGCCGCAGCCGGCCATCCCGCTCGGCGCCCTCGATCATGGCCAGCGCGACGCGGTCCTTGATGCTGCCGCCGGGATTGAGGAACTCGGCCTTGGCGAAGATGGGCTCGTTCTTGAGGCGGACCAAAGGCGTGTGGCCGATCAAATCCAGAATGTTGTCTGTCAGCATGTCGGGCGGAAGATTCTCCTCGCCGGGGCCATTCAGGCAAGGCGAAAGCCGGTTCGGAAACCCCAAGCCACAAACCGATCACTGACCCCTTCACAAAGATTGGAAACGATCTTTTCTTCTTCGTTCACTCCCACGTGAGGCGGCGCCTTTTACGTGGCCTTCCCCTTTGTCTGACATTGGATGTTCGACGTTGGATGTTGGATGTTCGATGTTCGATGTTTCCCATCGCTCGCGCATTGGTTCTTGCCTCATCCGCCCGATGGGGTTAGAGCTTTGGACCGTCAGGCAGCAGCACGCGTCCGCCCATGAGCGACATCACCGCGACAGTGCAATGGTCAGAAACAGAGCCTCCGGCCACGGTTTCGACGTGCCATGAGCTTGACCAGGCGCTCCACCAGGTCGCAGCGCGTTGCACCCCGGGGCATCCCATCATTGTTGTCATCTATGTCCATGGTTACCAGGTCGGAATCGGGATTGGCCTGCACGAGAGCTTTGTCCATGTCAAGCGCCCGGAGCCGGGCGCGCCCGAGTCCTGTCTCATCACCGTCGGCGGTGATCAGGCAAAGCGCGGAGTTGTTTTTTTCTTCCTCAACACGCGTCACACCGAGATACCCCGACACAATCTCATCCCGACATCACAGGCCCGGGAGATTGTCAGAGAATTCTTCGAGACGGGCCGCCGTTCAACGAGTGTCCAATGGGAGGAGTTGCAATGATGATTGGGCTTCTCGCCGCGTGAGGTAACCTGTCCACCATAGCCAGGCGAAGGTGAAAGCCTTTTACGCGGAACCCTCAACTCCCTGTCCCGTCGTAGCCTTGGCGAAGACGGATCAACCAGTCCGTAAAACCGGTCAGGGGAGAAATGTGTCAAAACCAGGGACTTTTCACTTTTCTTTTCAAAAATCCAACCTTGCCCGCGACGGCACGACGGATACACTGCTTCAAATGAGGCATCGTGCGCCATGAGCACTTTTAAGACTCAAGATGGTACCTGGACCCGCAGAGTTGCTGTTCGCAAGAAGGGCACGTGGAGGACATCTGTTTTGCGGCCGTGGATCATAGACAACCGATTCCAGCAGGCACGATTCATCCTGGTTGGTGGTCCTACCGTTTTGGTTTCGGCGGGCGATTTGCGGCGGGCACTTGCCGCCACCACAGCACCGGGCAGGCTGATCTGTTCGGTTCGCATCGATCCTCAGAAAAGCACTATCAATGGTCAGCCAGTTCATTTTATGGGCTGAGTTGATCGCTCGCAGGCTGCTCCGGTCCAATTCGATACTGCTCGACGACCATATCGGCACCGAACCTCTCACTCACCTGGTGTTGGAACCGGCGGAATGAAGGTCGGCGTTTGGAATAAAACAGGTGGCTGGTCCGGCTGCGCCGGTAATCCGATGAGCCAAAGCGGTGGATCGGCATCCGAAACCCGGACGCCTGTTCCAGCAGTTCCGCCAGGTCCTGCTCCAGTTTCCGACCCGAAAGGGCATACCAGACCTCGACTGGCTCAGCATATCCAAGCAGGTAATCTATGTGCCAATGCGGTTCGGCCACTGATGCCAAGTGATGATGTATCCGCGCCCGGATGCCACCGGGACCAAACGCACTCCCCACATAAGCGTAAAAGCCAGGAAGGAGGTCGTAGGTTCCCAAGCGCCCTATCTTCAGGCGCTTCATTTGCAAAACCGAGGCAATCAGGATGTAGGTTCCCTTTTCGTCCGGCAGTTCCATAGCGTGAAGCGTATAGGCAGATTGAGTCGCTACGGGTTGTGTGGGTTGCGGAGCGCGTGCTGCTGCGAGATAAAGGAATACCCGGCTGGCAAGATTTCTTCAATTACATATCTGCCGGGATCGTCGCAAAACTGTTTGTCTCCTAACTGTATAAGCTGTTCTTTGGCCAGCTCTTGAACGATTTCTGCCGAAAATCCGCTCTCGCGCACGGTTGGCCGTACGCCAAAATACAGCAAATCCCGAAGGCGGATTAGCGCTACCAGTTTGTCTTTATCTTTCATTGGTTCTCCAGACCGAGACCCGCGCACTGGAACGGGCATCACTACGTTTTGATGCGTAACTGTGTAGGACACGTTTGAACTTCTGCGCCCAACACTCCAAACGCGCCGCCACTGTGACTATGCGCTGATAAGCCCTGATTTCAAGCCTCAACTTCTCGCCTTTAGCCCTTAGCCTTCAGCCTTCAGCCTTCAGCCTTTAGCATTTCCCCTTTGGCTTGCCGTGCTTCAATCGGGTCGGCCAGCGCGAACAAGACGCCGTCAGTGTTTTCGGTCTTTGATGTCATCTTCGTAGGGCACGTTGTTCGCCTCGGCCCAGCCGATCACGAACGCCTTAATGGCCTGGTCACGGTATCCGAACCATTGGTCCTGAATCCCCAGCCGGTAAAGCGCGTCCTTGAAATGGTGGAAAGCGCCGTGGCCCTTGATCGCACGCCAAAGCTCTTCTGCGGCTTTCACGTCGGGCAATGCCCCGATGAATCGCTCCATGTGACGGTATTCGTTGAACTCAAACTTGCCCGGCGGATCAATGAAGCGGTCGCCGCTGTGGTTCACAATCGCCCGTGCCGTTTCGACTTCTTCCTTCTGCCAGCCGGGCAGGCTCCTCAACGCTTCGTCATCGCCCTCTTCCACGGCGCTCAGGATGCGGTCCGCCACGCTGACGATCCGGCCGGTGTGCCGGTCAAAATAGGTGCGCCGATCCACGGACTCGAACTCGAGAGCGTCCGTCAGCTCGCTCAGTTTGGCGAGTGGGTTCATACAGTGACTCTAGTCCCGCCAGGGACGACACGCAACCGCCCGCACTTCAAACCGTGAACCACGAAATACACGCCTGTTCACTCCACCCTTCGTAGTCCCGCATTGCGGGACGGAGGACGGGCGGATGGACACGAAAGGTAGGGTCGTCTCGTCCACCCTCCGCAGTACTGCTACGGAGGACGGGCCGAGACGACCGCTCTGAACGGACGGCTGGGCCAGCCGTCCCTACCAAAGAAAAAAAGCAACCCTTGTTCCTTCGATGTTCGGCGTTCGGCGTCTTGCCGCGGCGAATCCCGCCGAGGCGGGAGAAGCCGGGTCGATGTTGGATGTTTCCTTCCTTCGTCCTCGTTCTCGTCCTCGTCCTCGATTTTTCACGAAAGGTAGGGACGCACCGCCTTGTCACGCCGTAACCGTCTGGAGGCGGACGGGGCGTCCGTTTTTCACCACAAAGACGCCAAACCCGAGACCCGGGGCGCCAAACCAAGCATGGGAAAAAAGTGTCATTGATCTCTTTTTTGCCGCGTGGCGCATGCTTTACGCGGACTTGCCGCGTGGCGCAGCTTTACGCGGTCATTTTGCCGCAGGCGGGGGGGTCACCACGGTTTTCTCACTTTGAATGGCAGCAAGTTTGCGCCACCACTCGTCGGCCAGCTCACGCGTCCAGTCCGCCGTGCTCCGGCAGCGGGCCAGCGCGTCGTCGAGTTCGCGGGCATTGACCGGACGCGACGCGGGGTTTTTGGCCAGGCAGCGCATCAACAGTCCCTCCAAATCCGGGGACACGGGCTTGCCCAACCGCTCCGAAGGACGCACAGGCAGGTCCTTCACCTGGTGCATCAGCACTTCGCCCAGCGTGAGACTGTCGAACAGCGCCTCGCCGGTGACGAGGAAATAACCCACCGCCCCCAACGAGTAGAGATCGCTGCGCGCATCCACCTCATCGGGGTGTTCCACGGTCTCCGGCGACATGTAGAGCGGTGTGCCAAGCGTGGCTTCGGCCATGGTCAATTCGGCCCTGCCCTGGGGGTCGCGTACTTTCACGAGGCCGAAGTCGAGCACCTTGACGAAGTCCGTCACGCCGCCGCGCTGCGTCAGAAACACGTTGGCCGGTTTGATGTCGCGATGCACCAGGCCGATGGCGTGCGCTTCGGCGAGCGAGCCGCAGACCTGCCGCAGGATGGCAATCACCCGGCCTTCCGGTTGCGCGCCGTATTGCTTTACCAGCCGGTCGACGGTCAGGCCGTCGAGATATTCCATCGCGTAGTAGAAAATGCCTTCGGGTGTGTGGCCGTAATCGTAGAGGGTGATCGTGTTCGGGTGGGTCAACTGGCTGGTCAATTGCACTTCCCGCTCAAAACGCGCGGCGCTGGACTGGTCCAACTTTTCCGTCTGCAACAATTTCACCGCGACCGGCCGGCGCATCAGCGCATGGTGGGCGCGATAAACCGAGCCGAACGCGCCCTCGCCAATCTTGTCATCCAGCGCGTATTGACCAAGTTGTTTGGCCTTCAAGGCCGCCTTCCGGGCCGCGGCATGCAGCCGGTTGGCCAGGCGCATCAGCACATAAACCAGCACCGCCCCGATCATCAGCAGTCCGAAGATGGACCAGAAACCCACCCGCAGGATTCGCAACGCCCGGAACGCCTCGGCCCGGGCCATCTCCGTGACCAGCCCCATGTCGAAATCGTCCACCCACGTCCACGCGCCCACCACCGGCACGCCCCGGTAATCGCGGTAACCATTGACATCCACGCCCGCGTGGCCGTCCAGGGCCTCGCTGACCGCATGGGTGAACGGCAGTTCCGTGCGGCGCTTGGGCGACTGGCGTCCCTGGCTGAGATCCACCAGCGGATCGCGCAACTCCAGGGTCAGGGTCGAGCGCGCGTCCGGCGCGTCCGGTATCAATCCCAGGCGCTTGAGGTCGTTGTCGAAGCGGCTTTCGGAAAGTTGTTTGCCGTCGCGACCGAAGGCATAGGTCTCGCCAGTCTGGCCGGCGCGGGCCGTGGCGAGGATGCGCGTGAAGTCCGTGTCCGGCGCGATGCGCAGCGCAAGGATGGCGATGATCTGGCCGTCGGCCGACCGGACGGGTGCGACGGCAAACATGGTGGGCACGCCGGTGCGCAGGTTGCCTTGCTGGTTCGGCAACAGCGCCACGCTGGGGAATGGCCGCGTGACCAAGGCCTTGCCAGCCAGGCACGGGGCCATCTGTTCCGCGTTGCCGGGGGGCGATTGCATGCCCACGAGCTGGTTGCGCGCCGAAGCGACCACCAGAAAGTTCGTGTCCAGCACCACGAACCCGCTGAAGCCGCGGCGTTCGAGCACGGGTTTGAGGTGGGCGCGCAATGCGGAAAGTTGCGGCGCCGTCAGCAACGCCGCCTGGACCTGGGTGCTGGATTTTGCCTGTCGAATCAGACCGGCGACGAGTTCGCGCACGCGGTCGTCCTCCGCGAGATTTTCCGCGTCCGTTTTCATGGTGACCGACCACGAATGGAGCGCCTCGGTGTTGGCGTTCAGGATGGTCTGGAGCATGTCGGCAATCTGCTGTTTGGTGGCGCCCTCCATTTTCACGCGCAGCCAGACGCCGATGAACACGAGCACCAGCGCCGCGACCAGCGGCCAGACCCACAACTGGGTGCGGAGGAAACCGCGCGTGCGCATCAGGATGCTGCTCACGCTGGACGTGCGGGAGTGGGACGGGTTGGGTTCGCTCATGTTGGTTGCCGGGTGGCCAGGCAAGTGTCAGCCAAACCGTCGCTGAAAATCCAGCCTCAAATTGCAGATTCGCAGCGGCAACACGACATAATTTGTTGGCCGCAAAAAGGCGCAGAAGGCGCAGGATTTTTTAACCACGGATTAGCACAGATAAACACAGATTTAACCGCAAAGAACGTCCACCCTCCGCAGTAGTACTGCTACGGAGGACGAGCAAAGAACACAAAGGTAGGGACGCACCGCTCGCCGCGGCGAAGCCTATGGCGCAGCCGGGCCGGGGCGTCCGAAACTCTTCCCCTTCAACCCTCAACTCCTTGTCGCGCCAAAGTGCCAACGACGGCGGATCAACTCTCAACCACTCCTAAAATTCACAACCACCGCAACAGTTCAGCCAGCGGTTTGCGGCGGGAGGCGGGCGGTATCCACGCATCGGGATCGGACGGGTAACCTACCGTGATGACGACCACCGGCTTCACGGACCCGGGCCAGCCCACAATCTTGCCCACCACCCGCGGTCTGATCCAGCCGATCCAGCAGGTGCCCAGGCCGAGTTCCGTCGCCGCCAGCACCAGATGCTCGCCTGCGATGCCAATGTCCACCCAAGGATAATCCACGCCCGAAACCGAGGCCGCGAGCTGGTGTGTCACGAAGGAGCGTTGCATGCCGATGACCACGTGGACCGGGGCGTTAATCGCCCACGTCATCTTGATGCCGGGCAGGAAGCCGTCTTCCACGATTCGCCGTCGCAAATCGAGGTCGCGCACCACGGCAAATCGCCACGGTTGCAGGTTGCAAGCCGACGGAGCGAGCCGGGCGGCCTCCAGGATTTGCATCACGTGCGCCTCGGGAACCGGCATGGGTTGATAGGCGCGGCAACTCACCCGCCGCGCAATGGCATCCCTCACCGGCATTCCCGTTGGCTCGGTGGGCAACTGACCAACATGTTCGGGGTCGTGGTTCATGGCCGAAAGGCTAAAGGCTCAAGGCTGAATGCTGAAACTTGAATGGCGCTAGAAATCTGTTCATAAACTTTAGCCTTTGGCTTTTTTATCTATGGTTGTGAATATGGCGATGAGTTGGCGGGTTTCGTCGAGCAGTTCGGCCATCTGTGAGTCGGGAACGCAACCGCTGTCCACGAGCAATTCGAGCCAATACTCGGTTTCTTCGATCTCCTTGAGACAATCGCCGATCTTGGACGTGAACTCGGCTTTCGATCGGCCACGCGATGCCTCGCGGTAGTTCGCGCCAACGGACGTTCCGGAACGAAGAACCTGCTTGCCAAGCACCTGCGCAACCGTGTCGTTCTTCGGCAGTTTGGAATACATACGGATGACCCGAAGCGCAAACGCCTTCGTTCTCGGTTTTAAATCCTGCGGTTGATTTTTCATGTTGTTTTAGCCTTTAGCCTTTCTGCTCCGTTCTTGGTTTTAAATCCTATCTTTGCTCAATCATATCTTTTAACCCTTCAGCCTTCAGCCTTTTTACGATCCCCCGCCACTTTAGCATTTAGCCTTCAGCCCTTAGCCTTCATTTAGTGCGGAGGGAAGTTTTTGGGGAAGGCAGCTTGAGCGTCCGGCCCGGAACCACAAACACGCCCTCCCCCTGATGATGAATCGTCCGGGGCCGCTTCCGACGCGGATCAATCCACGCCTTGACCACCTCCAGGATGAAAAAGTTGTATCGGGTGACCAGTTTTAGATCAAACACCTTGCATTCCAGATTGGCATAACACTCGGCGATGAGCGGGGCCTGGACGACCGACGCGGCAACCGGCGTGAGGCCAAAGGTTTTGAACTTGTCCACCGACTGACCGGAAGTGTTTCCGCAACCCACCACCTTTTTCGCCAATTCCACCGTCGGCACATTGATCACGCATTCACCGGTCGCCCGTAAAATGTCAAACGTGTGGTTTTGGCTGCTGATGACGCAGCCCACGAGCGGCGGTACAAACTCCATCATCGTATGCCACGACATGGGCATGACGTTTGCCACGTGAGGCGCCCGGCCTTTTACGTGGTTCGCTCGTCCCGTGCGGGCCGTTGTGACCAGCACGACCGGGCCGGGTTCGAGCAATCCATAAACCTGCGCCAGCGGAAACTCTCTTTTTTTAGCCATATCACAATTCTAGCACCGACCCTCTCGTGGGCTGCAAATCAGGCTGCGGCGCTGTAAACATCTGCGTCCCGTTCGGGGTAACAGTTCATTTTTCACCCAGCAGTGCTTGGCCGATTGTCACCATCTGCTCGACGATTTGGCGCTGCCGCGTTGAGCGATCATCAAATCCGGTTTGCCCGTCCAAAGCAAACGCAGCGCAACGGAGCGGTCCGCTCTGGTCTGCATCGGAGAAATGTCTTTTCAACGTCGCTATTGCCCGTGAGTAGCCTCGGTTATTTGCGTCCGCCTCGGTTTGAAATGCCGCGATGGCTGCTTCCGGCCCGTCCACATGTCGGCTCACACCCAGTAAAATATCATACGCATCCTTCGGCTGCTGTCTCCCGGCAAATGCATTCAGCTTGAGCACCAGTAACGCGCCAATGCCCGCTACCGGTACAACCACCTTTTGTACCACTCCAAACAAATCTTTACCTTCAACCATTACGTTGCGACGTGTTGCCAATGCTCTGGCCACGCCGGGAAAGATACCCGCTGGCACGCCATCAACCATTGCTGTGCCCTCGGTTGCCGTCGAATGCTCCGTGAGGAAATCAATGAAAACGGGCATCGTCTCGAACTGCCGAACATATCGCCCCTTCTTGTCACGCTTAAATCCCTGACCCGCCAAATCATCCGCAATGGTTCCATATTGCCCGCCCTCGGCTGCGAACGTGACTCCAAAATCCACGTCCATCGTCACAGGGCCTGGAAGCAAGCCGCCGCCCTGCTTGGTCAGATACTTCACCGCCAACCCGCCCACGAGTACGAATTCAGCATGAAATCTTTCCAACGAAACCCATGCCGTCAACAACGCCGCTTCCGCACCCGCCAGACTGCGAGGCGGATACTCGGCGAAGCTGGCGAATCTGCTCATGCTTTCACCCGTCCAAATCCGTTCCACTCCCGCAATGCCTGCGCCTGATCAGGACCGCGCAAGCCGGCGCGCACCAGATCGAGATAAATTTGCGCATCGCACGCCAGCGTGAACTCGCCCACCCGCTGCGTTTCGCGGAAGACCCCGTCATCCTTTGGCACAACCAGCCACAATGTGCCGCCGTCCGTCACCTGCCGCGCTCCCAACTCGCGCTCGATTTGTTCCCCCGGAAACCTTGTTGCATAAGCTGACACCACCGGCGGAATTGTGTAAGGATGCCGCAGGTTGGCGGCAAACCACTGGGTGAACACCAGCGCTTCACCGCAAGGAAAAATTTTCAACAAACGTCGCGCAACCTCCTCCAAGTCCGATTCCAATAATGAATACTGGCGCAACGTCGTTCGCTTTTGCCAGTCATCCTGTGCCGCCCAGGCATCGAGCAACCCATCCCATTGTTTCACTTTCAATGCCCGCTCCTCCTGCGCCAACAGGCCTTGTTCGACCAGATGTCGCGTCAGCCGCGACACCAAACCCTTGCTCAAACCCGTGCGCTTCACCAACTCCTTGTGAATCCATTCACGCCCACGCTGACTCAGCAATGTCCGCACCAGCCGCGAGCTTTTCACCGAGAAAGGATCCGGTGATACGACTGCTGGACGAAAACGCGGACTCTTCGCGCTGCGTTCCACCAGCAAACCTTTCGTACGCAGCCACAATCTTCCATTCAAGTCGGCGCAGTTCACGCCTTTCTCACGACACAACCGCACCAGGGTCTCCGAAATGTTCGGCGCGATGAGCAGCAACGGGTATTGATGTTTTTGTTTGGCCAGAAATTCCACGTCTCGCGCCGCCGGATTCAATTTGAATTCCACCGCAAACGTGACGCGCTGTTTGTCCAAAATCAGTTCCCCAATGGCGTCAATTCCCTGATCATGGTGGGGTTCCCATTCCTTCCAACGCCAGTTCAACGCCGAATCCCGCGTCCAATGCTCGCGGACGGCTTCACGCAACTGTGCTTCCGTGGTAATGGTATTTTGTTTACTCATTGGCTGTTGTTTACTGTGCAGTAAACTCCATGTTTCCAGTAAACTCAAGCGATATTTCAGCGAAAATACCCAGCAAATACCGCTTTTTAAGCCAATCCACCCGTTTCACCGACGGATGAAATGGTTGCATCCACTGAAATCCTTTCGTTGCACGGGCGTTGTAGTGGTGGCGTGCCGGTGTAGTGCTGGCGTTGTGCTGCTGTAGCAACACTGCATCAACTTCAATTCCACACATACGCCTCGTCAAATTCAACGCCGTATTTTTCAGGAACATGACGTTTGCCACGTGAGGCGCCCGGCCTTTTACGTGGTTCGCCCGTCCTGCGCGGGCCGTGGTGACCAGCACGACCGGGCCGGGTTCCAGCAACCCATACACCTGTGCCAGGGGAAACTCTCGTTTTTTAGCCATATCACAATTCCAGGATCCTCTCACGATTTTGTTAAAACTTGTGCTTGACAGCAGCGTCATATTTGACGATGGTATCTCCGGACTGGGATTTCTCGGTCGGTGGGCGTGTCTGGTTTACCGGATGCGCTCATTTGCTTTTCAGGGGAAAACCTTGAATCCGCCAAAAGGCGTTCCGGCGTAAAAATGCTTCCGCACGATCTGAAATGCCGGATTCGGTTTTTGCCGTTCCAAAATATGCCGTGCGCAGGGGTACGCACACAAATCCGCAATCTGCGTCCCCGCGATGTTGTCGTGCTTCGAGCGGAAGACCAGCGGGCAGGTCAAGGTTTTGAAATCCTCCGCCTTGACGAACTGTGTCCCCGCCGACATGGTTCGCAGAAAAGCCAGTTCCAGGCTTTTGTCTTCTTGTTTGCCCCGTGCTTCCGCCACAATGGGCAGTTGCATTTCCTTTTCGCCCCAGAGGAAATATAGAACACGTTCAAGCGTGAAGGTCAGCGCCAGTTCGTAGGGATTCGCGGCATGACTGCCATACTTTTCCTGATGCGCCTGTTTCTTGATACCGGTCACGAACAGCGTGAACGGCATCGTCTCCATCAACTGGCTGATGTCCGCGATAAAACGCTGCCGCTTCTCCGGGTGATGCAGAAATGAAAACGGCCCGAATTGCTTGCGGATTTCCCGGCTGTGCAGATTCACGCCTTCGTGATTCCAATAACGCAGCTTCAACGCGCTCATCGCTGGAATGAGTTTCTCAGCATAAACACTTCGCTCGAAGACGACCAGCGCCAGCACAAACAGCGGAAAATCCTTGTCAATCTTCTCCATCGAGTGATCGCCGCACTCGTCGAGAAAACCGATGAACCTGGATTCGCCGCCGATGTTGTTCATTTGCACTTGCCGGGCTTGGGTGGATTGTTTTACTTCAAACGAATCCACTCAAGTAATTTGTCCGCCGGTTCGTCGGAAGGACCCTGCATGACGACCGGGCCTGGTTCCAGCAACCCATAAACTTGTGCCAGAGGAAACTCTCTTTTTTAGCCATATAACAATTCGTCTTCTCGTCGCGCCAAAATCAGATGAAGGCGGATGAAGGCGCAAGTGCGGATGGCTTCGCGTGATCATTTGACGTCGGTGTTAAAACCAATCCGGCGCCTCGGCGGTTCGGGCGGCGGCGCGAGCAGCGGCTGCAACTTTGTCCAGATGACGCGCAACGCTGAATCGTGTTCCAGCAGCGTCTCGTCAATTTCCGCCAGCCGTTTGAGGATGGCCGCGTTGGCCGCCAGTTGCTCGCGCATCTGCATGAACGCTCGCACCACAAATACGCTCATCGCCACGGCTTCGGGACTGTTCAACACCGTCGCCGCCATGATGGCCCCGTGTTCGGTGAAGGCCCACGGACGATAGGAAGCGCCCCGATGCTTTTTGGAACTGGTCACAAATTGTGACCAGTTCGGCACAGGACCTTTGCTTTCAACAGCTTGTGACGAACTTATCGCAATTTGCGATGAGTTCGCAGCCGTCATTTGCGACCTCAAGCCGGCAAATTCTTTTGCCGTAAGCTGAAACGCGAAATCATCGGGAAATCGCTCCCGGTTGCGTTTGAACGCTTCGTTGAAACGATAGGTCGGCACACCGTAAAGCTCCGCCAGGTCCGCATCCAGAATCACCTTCTGATTGCGAACGTTCAAAATCAGGGTTTCAATCGGCCTCTTTGGCTTCATAATTCTCCTTCGCAGGCGCGGTCTCGGCTTGCAGGTGTTTCATGACTTCCAGTGTTTGATTTTCAGGATGCGGAAAAATGTCATAATTCTAGGACTGACCCTTTCACTGACCCTTTCACTTTCACGCCCGACCCGCGCGGGCCGTGGTGACCAGCACGACCGGGCCTGGTTCCAGCAACCCATAAACTTGTGCCAGCGGAAACTCTCTTTTTTTAGCCATATAACAATTCTAGGACCGACCCTTTCATCGTATGCCACGACAGGGGCATGACGTTTGCCACGTGAGGCGCCCGGCCTTTTACGTGGTTCGCTCGTCCTGCGCGGACCGTGGTGACCAGCACGACCGGGCCTGGTTCCAGCAACCCATAAACTTGTGCCAGCGGAAACTCTCTTTTTATAGCTGGCGCGTTCACAATTCTCGGATCACTCCCTTCACCATTATTGTTTCAAGCTCTTTTTCAATTCAACTTTCATCTGAGTCAGGTGATCTCGCGTCAAAGTGACGTTGTTCTTTCTAGCCATGTCTGGGTCAACAATCACCCATTCGTTGCGCTTCTGTTCCAGCAGATGTTCCACTGACGCGAAAGCGTATTCTAGGAACGGTTTTGCATAAGAAGGTCCCGCCGCACGTCTCCTCTCCTCAACGTATGGCCCAAGTATCTCCCAAAGGAACACGACTACATGCCAATCCAGCACTCGATTTCGCAAATGAGGCAGCCTCGGTAACCGAGCACCGACCCTGCTGAAAAGGCGAATATTTTCGTCGCAAAGCTCTCTCAAATCGCTTTTTCCCTTTGAACCGAGTATCTTCTTAAACATCTGATTTCTTTGCATATTCTCCGGACAACTCAAACCACAATATTCTGAATATATTTCACTTCGTTTTTTGTTTCTTTCCCCTGAGTCCTCAAGAAATTTGTCCAAACGGCTGCCTTCCCACTCGATCCAGATAACAACGGCAATTGCGATTTCGCCTAAGGCGCTTATTAGCAATATCCAACTGTCGATTGACATTTTGCTTAGGATGTTTTGACAGTTCGGCTGACTTTGTTGAAGTGGTGGTGAAGCAAGAGGAGTATTCGTCGCGGGACCTAGTTGCTGCGGAGTCAGCGGCGATGTGCTGGACGTGGAGGTTACCGAAATTGGGACAACAGCGGGAGAAGACGTTGGCTGCACTGAACAAGAGAGGTTGATAGTGCTCAAAAAAATCAGGGTGAGCAAAAGTTGTTTAATCATACATTGGTTTTGGTTAAAAATTCTCAGATCATGGTGTGGCGCGGTCTCGGCTTGCAGGCGCTTCAGCGCGTCCAGCTCGGACACGATCCGGCGCTGCTCGCAAATTCTGAATCGAGAATATTGCTTCATGGTCGGTATATTCTGCGCGAGTCCAAAACGGGTTTAACGAGAGCATACCGACTCTTGAGCTTCTCAACGTCAATAGCACCACTGGAAAACTTTTCCCAGAGGTCTTTAACCACAGGTTCGCTCTCTTTGATTTCCAAAACACAGGTGCCCTTCTTCATACCTGCTTCCAAAAAGTGATAGACTTCTTCGAGCAGAGAAATTCGCGTATTCCAAGCGGCGGGGTCATCGGCCATGTCTCGGATAATCAGCTGCGAGTGGCACAGCTCAGACAGATCGGTGGAATAACGTCGAAAGGAGCGGACATCCCATTCCGCTACTTGTGGCAACCCTGGGTAAAAGGAAGAAAGAGCATTGGAGAACCTGCAGCGTAAAGAGTATTTCGGAGACACTTCCTCTAATATGCGAAAAAGCCCATCCTTTTTGCGACACTCCTTGAGCGTATCGTCGTCGAGCTTGCGCCCTTTGCCAATGGCGATGACTGTGAAAATAAGTTGTTCGATTGCGAGCCGTAACTCCAGTGCTGCGTAAATTATTAGTGAATCACACTGTTTCTTTTTCCCTTCAGAAAGAAGCGTCGCCGCTTGAACCACGCTCCATCCGGCATCTGGAGTGCGTTGCGTGTATATGTCAGGGAACAGCTTCATTCCAGTCTCTTTGTCCAAAAAGGCCCGAGCCTTAATCTTTGCCATAAATCACAATTCTCCTTTGAAGGCTTTGTCCAGAATGGCGGGGAGCAACGCATCCAACTCGGCGGCCGTCTCGGCTTGCACGCGCTTCAGTACGCCCACCTCCGCAAACAACACCTCGCCATATTTTTGCTTTTCAACATCGGGCATTGGCAGCTCGATATTCAGAAACTGCTCTGGCCGTGTGCGCTCGCGCCGTGCGCCAACGCCACGTGTTGCATTTGCCAGTTTGCTCCAGAACCATTCTGTGCGAACCAACGGCGCCAAGTATCGCGCTCGTGATTCCGTTGGGATACAGCGAAAAGTGCGATATTCCGGTGACACAAACCAGCCAGCCAATTCAGGCGGACAGATTGCAACGGCTCCTTCCCATCCTTTCACCTGGCTTAATAGAAACGCACCGTCGTAAAGACGGTTGAACGTGCGGTAGGTGGTGCCCGTTCCTTCTACCGCGCCTTTTGGGAATAGTCCGCCGCCGAAACTTTTCACGCCCACTTGTGAATAGCTACCGGTTATCTCGATTGGGACTTCATCTTCATCAAGCTTCAAAATATCTCCGAGCTTCTTCTTTCTACTGCCTGATAAACTGTCGTGAACACTCGTAACAAATGCCTCGGCCTCTTCGGCGGCTTGGTGGCGGAGGGTGCGGGCCTCGTGGATTTGGGCGGCCAGTCCCTCAATCCGCGCCACCAGCCGCTGCTGCTCCGCCAACGGCGGCAGTTGAATCGGCAACTCCATGAATTGTTCCACTCTAACGGGAACTCGATTCGTTGTTCCTTCACTAATTTGCGAGCATTGCTCCCAGAATGTCGGACGATTAGCGTAGTATTCGATAAATTTTGGAAGCAGCCGGTCGGGATTACAGTCAAAGGTAAGAAAATTCCCCGAAACAACGCTGCCATCAAGATGCGGTGGAACGAGACCGAATGAACCATTCCGCGCATCAATTTTGGAGGCTACAAATTGTCCCGCACGAGCGATGAACTGGACTTCTGACTTGATTGCACTGCCGTCCACTTCGTCACGCAAGACAACACCTAGCCCGCTAAGTTTTACTGTGATGCGTTTGTAGGTTGTACCGAACAATAGCTCAACTCGGTCACGCCTCAACGTGAGCAAGTCTCCCAACTTTGCTGTTTGCCACTTGCTCATGCGCCCTATTTCCCCAGAAGACTCTGGATATTGCCCATAATATCCGCGATGCGCTGCTCTTTCGTCAGTATGTCGGCGGCCAGTTGGGCGGGCGGCAGGTGCGTGATGTCTTCCTTCGCGCGTGGATTCTTGCGGTCGAGGTTGCAGCCGTTGGCCAGCAGTTCGACGGCAGGCACCTTCCAGGCACGTTCGTTTTCTTTTCGTTTATCCCACCATTTTATGCAATCGGCGAATTCCTCGAATTGGATGGGCGCGGTTTTGGTGTAGTTCTTCCGGCCTTCGGGCAACGGTTGTTCGTAATACCAGACTTCGCGTGTCGGGCCGGACCGGTCGAAGAACAGGATGTTCGTCGGGATGCCGGTGTAGGGCGCAAACACGCCGTTGGGCAGGCGGACAATGGTATGGAGGTTAAATTCCTTGAGCAGTTCCTCCTTGATGCGCGCACACACGCCGTCGCCAAACAGCGTGCCGTTGGGAACGACCACTGCGGCACGGGCGGGCGGCGCGGAAGGGACTCCGCGCCCTACCTTTCGCAACTTGCGCATGATGAGTTGCAGGAACAGCAGCGCGGTTTCGGCAGTTTGTTTGTCTTCGGGGAAATTGCCCTGGATGCCCTTCTCCTCCTCGCCGCCAAAGGGCGGGTTGGTGAGGATTACGTCCACTCGGTCGCGTTCACCGATGTCGGTGAGCTTGAAGCGGAGCGAGTTGCCGGGGTCAATCTGCGGAGCGTCGAGGCCGTGCAGGAGCAGATTCATCTGGCAAAGCAGGTACGGCAACGTCTTGGGTTCGCAGCCGAACAGACTTTTCTCCTGCAAGACGCGGCGGTCGGCCACGGTTTTGACCTGCTTGGAAAGATGATTGAACGCTTCGACGAGGAAGCCGCCCGTGCCGCAGGCGGGGTCGAGCACGGTTTCGCCGAGGCGCGGGTCGGTAACGGCGACCATGAACCGCACGACGGGACGCGGGGTGTAAAACTCGCCGGAATCGCCCGCCGCATCGCGCATTTCGCGCAGCATGGATTCGTAGAGCGCCCCGAGCGTGTGCAACTCGTCGCTGGCGGTGAAGTGGATACCATTGAGCTTGTTGATGACATCGCGCAACAGGTACCCGCTCACCATGCGGTTCTGCACGCCTTTGAACACGGTGGCGACAACATCGCGCCGGTCGTCACCGTTGGAACTGGTGAGTGTGCGCAAGTAACGGAACAGTCCAGCGCCTTTCTTGCCGTTGGGCAAGGTGGTTTCCTCGTTATTGATGAAAGCGAGCAGTTCGTCGCCGGTGATGCCGTCGGACTTGGCAGCCCAATCGCGCCACCGGTAGGGCGGTTCGATGACTGGCTTGAACTTTTTCGTGGCGAGTTTGGCCTCGCCCTCGCGCTGAAGCTCCAAGTCATCGAGGAACTTCAGGAACATGATCCAGGTGAGCATCGGCAGGCGGTCGAGGTCGCCATTGAGCCCCTTGTCCTTGCGCATGATGTCGCGCGCGGATTTCAGGAGTGCGCCGAGCGATTGGGCGGTGGTGGGAGAGGATGTGTGTGTCTGTGGCATTTTAATTTTTCAGGTCGAATCCCCACCAACTCGACGACGTCTGCTCCCGCGCTTCACGGGGCGACTACGCTTTGGCGTTCCCTCCTCCTTCTCGTTGCAAGGAAAAATTGGCGAAGGGTGCTTCAGAAATACTCTGCATTTCGGGCATTGAGCAAACAGCATTTGGTGCTTGTTAGCGCCTAAAGTCATTGCCTTTACCCCGTGACAATTTGGGCAGGAAAGCAACTGCATGCCGTTGCTTTCCTTTGTGAAGCCGCCTGCTTGGATTGCACTCAGTGGGGTTGCTGTAATTCCGAGACTATGAACTCGGAGCAATGACTCGCAGTCCAAGCAAGGTTTAAAATACGGTTTCTTGATGTCCTTGCGGACCGCTAATTTATTGGCGCACTTTGGACATGTAATGAATCGTTTTTTTAATGTGCCACCCCATCGGCGAACAACGAGTGTCCCCTCGCGATCGCGAGTTACGTGAAACCGCCCGCATGTTTGGCAGACAGGTGTTGCTGAAGATCCGACCATCTTATCAACGACTTGCTCGACGATCTTCCGGCAGGTTGGACATTTAATCCTTTCCAAAAGTCCATGGTGGTGAACGAGCGAAGTGTTAAGTTTTCTCCGATTGGAAAGTCCTTCCACGCGGCGCAGTGCAGACTTTTCGCTAATGCCTTTCCAACTTCGCAGTAATTCAACGGTGTATTGAACTGCATCGTTATCAACTAACTTCGCACAGTTCTGACACAACCAGATCCCATTTGCCGCTGAACTGCGTTCCCGTTGTGAAAGTGATTTATCGTAACGTGGCCCGCCAGGGCTGGCTGCCGTTATGTGTGCGGCTACACCAATCCTTACTGACTTATTTGGGTCAGATCGAGGGCCGCTAGTTAACTTTCGGCAGTTTGGATTTGAGCAGAGCATTCCAACGCGTTCCGAAAGATTGGTTTTGATCTGTTTTGAGAAGTCGTCTCGCATTTGGATTCGCCAGAGTTAGTCAAGGCTCATACGTTGACTCAAGCCGCATACAGCAGCGTTTGCAGTTGTTTCACGGCGTTGCGGAGTTGGTCCGCGCCGCCGAACTTGCCAATGATTTCGTTCACGTTGCCATGCTGTGAAATCGGCGGGAGTTTTAGCACGTCGGGCAGAGTGAACTGGAGTTCGCCGTCAACAGCGTATTTTTCCAACAGGTCGTTCAGGATTTCGCGGGCTTCCGGAGCGAAATAGTTGAAGAAGGCCGCTTGCTGCTTCTTCACGCAGTCGGCGCGCTGGCGTCGGGTGAGCACCGGTGCGTTGAAGGCGAGATGGCATAACAGGTCGAACGGGTCGGCATCCGGCTTACCCGCCTGCGCGGCCACTTGCTGGAAATCAATCCCGCGCTCGGCCAGTTGCTGGATGATGTCGGCGCGCTGGCCGGCATCCGCCCAGCGGGCGCGCAGTTCGTCCGGGCTGGCGCAGAGTATCCGCACTTTCTCGGCAGTGTAGTCCGTGAGTTTAACCACTCGCAGTTGCTTGCCGTCGGAATCCAATTCGTAAACAAGTTGCGCGGCAATCTCCACCTGTCCACCGTCAAAATAGTATTTACGGCGCTCGGTTGGTGGGCCGTCCACGATAACGACCTCTGGCGATTCGTTAATTTCGCCGCCTTCATCTTCCGGTTGTTCCGGCGTTTCCACTTCGGTGCTTTTGGTTTTCCCGTATTCGTCAATTTCTTCCTGCGTTGCAAAGGCGGGGTCGCCGTCAAAGGTCGGGTCGGCAAAGTTGCGCGTGGCCGTGCCGGTGTAGTCGAGGATGTTGAACCAGAGCTTGCCGTAGTCGTCGCGCACGCGCGTGCCGCGCCCGATGATCTGCTTGAACTCAACCATCGAGTTGACGAGACGCACGAGCACAACGTTGCGGCAGGTGGGCGCGTCGAGGCCGGTGGTGAGCAGTTGCGACGTGGTGAGGATGACGGGCGTGCGCGTCTCCACATCCTGAAACCGCTGCATGTGGCCGCGCCCGATGTCGCCTTCGTCGGCGGTGACGCGGCAGACGTAATCGGGAAATTGCTGGACGAGGTCGGTGTTCAGGTTGTTGAGCGCGGTGCGCATTTCGGAAGCGTGCTCCTGATCCACGCAAAAGACGATGGTTTTGGCAAAGCGGTCGGTCTTTTTCAGGAAATCGGTAAGGTGTTTCGCAATGATCTCCGTGCGCTTCAATAACGCCACTTTTCGCTCGAAATCTGCCGTGGTGTATTCCCCGTCAGGGATTCGGCGGCCGTAACGGTCGAGGTCGTCCTTACTCGGACGCCAGCCGGCGGCATCCCATTGCGTGACGATGCGGTGGACGCGATACGGCGCGAGGAAGCCGTCATCAATACCCTGCTTGAGGCTGTAGGTGTAAATCGGGTTGCCGAAATAAAGGTAGGTGTCCTTGTTGTCCTGGCGCAACGGTGTGGCGGTCATGCCGAGTTGATAGGCTGGCTCAAAGTATTCGAGGATTTCGCGCCAATTGGAATCTTCCTTGGCGCTGCCGCGGTGGCACTCGTCCACGATGATGAGGTCGAAGAAGTCAGGCGCGAATTCCTTGTAAAGGCCGGGCCGGCGCTCGTCTTTGGCGATGGATTGATAAGTGGCAAAATACATTTCGCGACCGTGGGTCACGACACCGCCTTCGAGCTTCCAACGCGCGTCGCCGAACGGCGCAAAGATTTTGTCCTTGGGATCGTCCACGAGGAAGTTGCGGTCGGCGAGATACAGGATGCGCGGTTTTCTTTGAGGCTCGTTTTTCCGATTCCATTTCGAGGACCAAAGCTTCCAGCAGATGTGGAACGCGACGATGGTTTTGCCTGTGCCGGTGGCCATCGTGAGCAACACGCGGCGTTTGCCCTGTAAGATGGATTGGACGGCGCGATGGATTGCGATCTCTTGGTAGTAGTGCGGAATTTTGCCGCTGGTGAGATTGAAGGGCGTGAGCAGACGTTGCGCAGTCGTATCGTCAGCGAGCCTTTCCGCCCCACGAAGGCGCGCCCAAAGTTCGACGGGCGTGGGAAAGGTTTCGATGGAGCGCTCAATGCCGGTGATGAAATCAAATTCGATGATTTCCCCGCCATTACTGGCGTAGGCGAATTTCAGGCCGAGGATTTGGGCGTAGTCTTTGGCCTGTTGCAAGCCATCCGCTGCTTTCTTGTATTCGGCCTTGGCTTCGACCACCGCCAACGTGAAATCGCGGGTGTAGCGCAACAAATAATCGGCACGCTTGCCTTTGCGGCGTTCAGCCCGGCTGCCACGAACCACAATGCGCCCGGCAGTGAAGTAGCGTTGCTCGGCGATGGAATGCGGGTCGTTGTCCCACCCCGCAGCTTGAAGCTTCGGCACAACGAATTTGCGGCATGTATCGGCTTCGGTTGACATTCGTATTCGGATCCCAGATCGATTCCCCGACCAAGCAGATTCCACGTAAAAGGCATTCAGCCTCACGTGGCAAGCATCGTAGGACGGACGGGGGGAAATGAAAGGCTAAAATCTAAAGGCTGAAGGCTGAAATTTAGGAGCCAGAATTTAGGAGTCAGGAGTCAGAAGCCCGATAAGTTTTCAGCGTTCAGTGGTCAGTCTTTGCGTCTTTGCGTCTTTGCGTTAAAAATCAGCGTTCATCCATCCTTCGCTAAGAAGCTGCGGAGGACAGGTCAGCGCTTATCAGCGGTTAATGTTTGGTTGTTGGTTGAGGGTTCCGCGTAAAAGGCTTCGCCTCACGCGGCGGGCCGCCACAGGAAATAGACCGGCACTCCCGCCAGCACTATCAACAGCCCGGGCCAGGTTGTCTGCGTCCGGTAAGCGAGCAACACGATCATGACGACGCTGGCGCCGATGATGTAGAGCGCCGGCAACACCGGGTATCCGAACGCACGATACGGTCGCTCGACGTCCGGCCGGGTCCGGCGCAACACGAAGATCCCGATGATGGTCAGCACGTAAAAGACCAGCGTGGCGAATACAACATAGTCCAACAGGTTGCTGTAGAGATTGCCGTACTGTTCCGCATGCGTTGATGCATCCAGCAAGGGCGCGCCCGACGCGTCGCGCAGCCGGGTCCGGGGCAACACCAGCAGGGACGCCCACACACATTGCAGCACGAGACCCGTGGCCGGCACATGGCAGGCGTTGAGTTTGCCCGTGGCCCGGAAGAACAGCCGGTCGCGCGCCATCGCGTAGTAAACCCGCGCCCCGGTCAGGATCAGGCCGTTGTTGCAGCCGAAAGTTGAAACCAGGATGGCAATCGCCATGATTCCGGCGCCGGCGCCGCTGAACACCGTGTTGATGGCCGCCGTGGCGACACGATCATCGGGCGCGCGTTGAATCTGGTCCAGCGGCAGCAGACAGAGATACGCCACATTCGCCAGGAGATAGAGCGCGATCACCAGCGCGGTGCCCCAGAACAGCGAGAGCGGGAGATTGCGTTTCGGCTCCTTCACTTCCCCGGCCGTGAATGTGATGCTCTCCCAGGCCACGGAAGAAAACAGCGACCCGACCTGGGCGACGCAGAACGCGATCAACAACCCGAATCCACCCGCTGCCGTGACGGTGGAGAGGAAGGACAAATCCGGTTTGATGGGCGTCACGTTGCGCGGCGTCCACCAATCGCTGAAATTGGCATGCCAGGCCCCGGCGTTGCGCCCGACCAGCACGCCGACGACGATCAACGCGACCAGCGACAGGATTTTTGCCGAGGTAAAAAGGTTCTGGATGACTTTTCCGAGCTTCAATCCGCGGGTGTTGACGAACGTGAGCAACCCAATGAGGAAAATCGCGACCAGTTGCTGCGTCGAGAGGCTCAGGGCATAACCGGTCGAGAGATTGACCGGGGCAATGATCCAGGCGGTCGGCGAAACCGACGGCAGCAGCACGCCGAGAAACCGGGCGAAGGCGACGGCGACCGCCGCGATCGTGCCGGTCTGGATGACCAGAAACAGCGTCCAGCCGTAGAGAAACCCCCAGAGCGGGCTGTAGGCTTCGCGCAGATAAACGTATTGTCCGCCGGCGCGCGGCATCATGGCGGCGAGCTCGCCGTAGCTCAGGGCACCAATGAGCGTGAGCGCGCCGGTGAAGATCCACACGAGCAGGAGCCAGCCGGCTGAACCCACCTGCCGTGAAATGTCCGCCGAAACGATGAAAATGCCCGACCCGATCATCGAGCCCGCGACAATCATGGTGGAGTCCAGCAGGCCAAGTCCTTGAACGAATTTTTCGTCGGTGCGGGCAGCGGAGGCCGGGTCGGGCATAGTTTGGCTGGTCAAGGGTGAATGCTGTCGGGCAAAGTTAACCATCAGACGATTCCCCTGAGCAATGCAAAAGGGTGGCGAAGGACGATCCAGGGCGCAACTTCGCACCACCACCATTTGTTCTCCCTCTCCTCCCCAAAGGAGGACCCGGGCTTCGCCGAGGCGAGGAGGGGCGGGGTGAGGAGGCCGATTATTCAAGCTCAAATCCCCTCGCCCCAGCCCTCTCCCCGCTCGGGCGGGGAGAGGGAGTCGGTGGTAGTGTCAAGTTGCGCCCGACGATCCACCGACGCCTCGGCTTCCAACTTCGTCCCGCGTTTCGAGACTACGATGGACAGGCCGGAGGACAGGGCAGGCATCGAGCATCCGCAACTTCTCCGCCACCGGCCGGGCGGCGAGATTGCGGCAAATGATACCCGGGTATTGTTCGTGGTTTGAAATGATGCTTTCAGGCTTAAAAACAACATTATGCTGGGGAATCGGGCGGTTTTCCACTTGACCAATAACTTGACTTACACTTGACTTACTCGCATCCTGCCGCCGTGAGTTACCAGCCGCAGTTCATCGTCACGCCCGCGCTGTTGAAGCGGGTGGAGCAAATCGCCGCACTGCGCGAGCGCATCCTGGCCGCCACGGTGGAAGTACCGTGGATTCTGGCGTTGCAAAAGGACACGCGCACGCGCAACACCCATTCCTCGACGGCCATCGAGGGCAATCCGTTGACGCTGGAACAGGTGCGGGCGGTGGAAGAAGGCCGGGAAATTCCCGCCGTGGCCGCCCGCGCCAGGCGGGAGGTGGTGAATTATTTCGCGGGGCTGCGTTTTGTGGAGCAAAACGCGGACAAAAAAACAGTTTCGCACGAGGAAATTTTCCGGCTGCACAAAATCATCGCGGGCGAGGCGATGGATCAGGGAACGGCGGGACGTTATCGCACCATTGCGGTACAGGTGGGCCGTTATGTCCCGCCGCCGCCGGAGGAGATTTCGGGTTTGATGTCTGAATTGCTGACGTGGTGGAACCAGGAATCCGCCCGGCTGTCGCCGGTGTTGAGTTCGGCGATTCTGCATTATCGCTTCGAGGCCATCCACCCCTTCGCCGACGGCAACGGGCGCACGGGCCGCGCGCTGGCGTTGTGGGAGTTGTACCGGCGCGGGTTTGACACGCATCATATTTTTTCGGTGGATGAATTTTACTGGGAGAACCGTCCGCGTTATTACGAGGCCCTGGATGCCGTGCGCCGCGAGGACGGGGATTTGACGGGCTGGATCGAATATGTGGCGGAAGGGTTGCACCTGACGCTGGAGCGGGTCTGGACGCGGGTGCAAAAACTTTCCGCGCAACCGGGACGGAAGAAACTGGTGCTGCGGCCGAAACAGGAGCAGTTGCTGCAATTGCTCCGCGACCACAAACGCATGACACCGGGCGAAATCTGGGAAGCACTGAACGTCTCAAAACAGGGCGCGCTGGATTTGCTGCGTCCGCTGATCAAGGCCGGATTGGTGAAACGCGTCGGCACGAAGAAGGCAGGCCGTTACATTCTGACCTGAAAGCTGAACGCTAAAGTCTAAATTCTAAAGGCTAAAGTTTATAAAAAATGCATTCCGCGTAATTTGCCCCGTCTTTAATCCTTTTCCTCAGAGTTTCAGCATTTAGCATTCAGCCTTCAGCCTTTGCTTTGCGAGCAGGCATCGAATTTCAGAATAAGTCAGGGGTGTTGATCCTGCGGCAGATTGGCTACAAACTCTGTGTGCTCTTTGTGCAAATACCCGAAGATGAAGCTCATCCCAATCCAGGTCGAATGTTACGCCGGGACCAAGGCCGACGAGACGCCGCGTCGCTTCATCCGGGAAGCACAGCCCGTCGAGGTGGAGGAAGTCCTCGACCGTTGGCACCAGATCGACAGCAAACCCGAGTGGCCTCGCGCCGATTATTTCAAAGTGCGGGGCGCGGACGGGCATGAGTATCTGCTGAAACACGATCTGGAAGCGGATGAATGGTTTCTGGGAAGGCAGTGGTGATCATGCGCACAGTGCCCATTCACGAACTGCTGAACCGCATCCGCTGGGACGCGGAGTTTGCGCGCGGGAACTTCGAGCTGGGTTACTTTGACCGTGTTGAGGAACGGATCATCATGGTTCCGTTTGCGGAGGTAAGTTTTCCCCGGGATGACCCGCACGCGTTCCGGCTTGTGGATGGGGAGGGGCGGATTCATCGCGTGCCGTTTCACCGCGTTCGGGAAGTGTATAAAGACGGCCAGCGCATTTGGCATCGGCCAGAGGAGAAGGCCGCGTAAAAGGCTTTCAGCCTCACGCGGCGTGCACGCGTAAAAGGACGTAAAGCGCGTTGCGCCACGCGGTTTGGGAGAGCTTCCTTGTTGTTAAAAAATAAATCAGCGTTCATCAGTGGTTATCAGCGGTTAGTAATTGGTTGAGGGGTGGGAAAATTTCCATTCGCAAATTGGCGGAACGCGGCTAGATTTCCAGCGCGTTCGTAAAGGAATGAAAAAATACTGGCACGTCATCGGCATCGGGATCCAAAACAACCTGACGTATCGCGTCAATTACCTGACGCGAACGCTGTTCAGCTTCATCCCGCTGTTCGCCATGCTGTCGCTCTGGCGCACGATTTACTCGGCCCCGGGTGCGGCTGGGACGCTCGGCGGTTACACCCAGGCGCAAATGATTTTTTATTACCTGCTCGTCGCCGTCGTGGACGTGCTGACGGCGGTGAACGAGGATGACTGGCAGATCGCCGCCGACATCCGTGAAGGCAACATCAGCCAGTTTCTGCTCAAGCCGATTGATTATCTGTGGTACCGGCTGTGCCTGTTTTTTTCCGGGCGCATCGCGTTCATCTCCATGGCATGCGTGCCGCTGGCGGTTTTTATTTTCTGCTTCCGGGATTATGCGGTTTTGCCGGCCGGCGGGGCGGCGCTGCCCGCTTTTGTGATTTCGCTCGTGCTGACGGCGCTGCTGCAATTCTTTATTTCCTACACCATGGCCATGCTGGCGTTCTGGCTGCTGGAAATTTCCACATTCATTTTCATCCTGTTTGCGCTCGAATTTATCGCCAGCGGCCATTTGTTTCCGCTCGACCTGTTGCCGCCTGTCATCGGGCACGCGCTCTTTTTCACGCCATTTCCGTCCATGCTTTACGTGCCCATTGCCATTTACATGGGCAAAATCGCCGGGGCCGCCATCTGGCACGGCCTCCTCATGCAATTGATGTGGTTGCTGCTGGCGTATGGGCTGGCGCGATTCGCGTGGCGGCGGGGCATCAGGAAATACGCGGCGTTTGGAGGATGACGAAATGAATGCAGAATGCAAAATGCAGAATGCAGAAGGGGACAACCCCCGTCACGTGCCTGCCGGGCCGAAGCATTTTAGCGAAGGCCGGTCACGCGTCACTCGTTATCTCGCGATTTATGGCGCGTTGTGGAAGACGTCCGTGACGCGCGAGATGTCGTTCAAGGGCAACTTTCTCCTCTGGATTGTCGTCGAACTGGCCTGGTTCGGACTGCAACTCGCTTTCGTCGGTGTGATTTTCAGCCAGACCACCACCGTCGGCACGTGGACGGTGTGGCAGGTGGTGCTGCTCACCGGCACGAGCAGTTTCATCCAGCAGGTTTACCAGGCGTTTTTCCTCGTGAACTGCACGAACCTTTCCGAACTCGTGCGCACCGGCAAAATGGATTTCCTGCTGTTGCTGCCGGTCAACACGCGCTTCCTTGTCTCGACGCGGCAGGTGGACCTGCCCTCATTTGCCAACGCCGCTTTTGCCGTTTGCGTCATGACTTACGCGGCGGAGAAATTGCATTTGCACCCGACGGCCGTTCAGTTCCTCGGCTTTGGCGCGTTGTGCACCATCGGGCTTTTGGTGCATTACTCGCTCATGTTCATGCTTGCCTCGGTGAGCTTTTGGACGGTGCGGGCGCAAGGCATCGTGTGGGGCTACTTCAATTTGTTCAACATCGCGCGGATGCCGGACGAGGCATTTCGCGGCGTGTTCAAGGCCGTGTTCACCTTCGCGCTGCCCGTGTTGCTGGTGTCCAACGTGCCGGTGCGCGTGCTGGCGGACAAATTGACTTCGCCCGCTGCCTGGCTGGTGCTGATTGGGCTGGGTGTCGTCTGGGCGCTCATTTCCGAATGGTTCTGGCGGTTCTCCATCCGCCGTTACACCAGCGCGAGCACGTGAGGCATTATGGATTGCGGTGACGTGTCACCGCTTTTAAAGCGCCGACATGTCGGCGCACTCCAAATAGAAATTGCCTTCGCCCTCATGAATATTTATTTTTCGCCCATGAAGAAAACCCGGCGGTTGCTGTTTCCAAGCGCCGCGTTATTCGATTTTTTGACCGCAACCGGATCGTATGTTTAAAATACCAATGAGGTTGTCCCATACCGCCATTATTCCTGTGCTGCGCACCGACCCGGCCAATTGGGTGGCCCGGCACGAAGGCTTTGTGCAGGAAGCGCAGCAGGGCGGCATTGATATTTTGTTCATGGGGGATTCCATCATGGACGAATGGCGCAACACAGGTTTGACCGTCTGGAACAAATATTACGCGCCGCGACGCGCCGCCAACTTTGGCATTGACGGCGAACGCACCCAGCACGTCCTCTGGCGCATGGACCACGGCGAACTCGACGGCATCAAGCCCAAGGTCGTCGTGCTCTTGATCGGCACCAACAACACCGGCAGGGAAAAGGACACCGGCAAAATCCGCAATACCGTCCCCGAAGCCATCGAGGGCGTGCAGGCGGTCGTCAAAAAATTGCGCGTGAAACTGCCGGACAGCAAAATTTTACTCCTGGCCATTTTCCCGCGCAGCGACCTGGACGATCCGCAACGCGCCCAGATTGCTTTGGTTAACACCGTCATTGCCAGGCTCGACGACGGCAAAATGGTGAAGTATCTCGACGTGACCCCGAAATTTCTCGAACCCGACGGCGCCGTTTCCAGGAATACCATGCCGGATTTGCTGCATCTCAGCGAACGCGGCTACCAGATCTGGGCCGAAGCCATGGGGCCTACGCTGGATGAAATGTTAAGGTAAAGGGGGGTGGACGGCGCTATTTGCCCAAAGCCTTGGCGACGGCTTGCGTCAATTTGTCGCCCTGCAAATCCCGGCCGATGATTTTGCCATTGCCATCGAGGAGATAGGTGGCGGGGATGCTTTCAATGCCGTATTTCACCGCCAGCTTGTTGCCCCAACCCTGGCCATCAAAATATTGTTGCCAGGTCATATTCATGGATTTGGTGAACCCGGTGAGTTTTGCCTGATCCTGATCCAGGCTGACGCCGATGATCTCAAATCCCTGGTCGTGATATTTTTTGTAGGTGGCAATGATGTAGGGCAGTTCGACACGGCACGGTCCGCACCACGTCGCCCAGAAATCCACCAGCACCACCTTGCCCTTGTAGCTGGCGATGGAAAGCGGTTTGCCGGCCACGTCCTTTTCGTTAAAGTCGGGGAATTGGGCTCCCACCGTCAGCGTGGCCTGCATTTTTTCGGCCGCCATCTGTGCTGCTTCGAGTTTTTCCAGTGCGGCGACGAATTCCGTGCCTTGGAAGTCAATCTTGAGCTGTTTCACGAGCGCAGCGGCTTTCGCCTGGTCGTGAAAAATCTGATCATACAGCATGGCCTTCATGTACACGATGTTGGCGACGGCATCCGTTTTTTCGCCCTGGTGCCCGGCCAGCAGGACATCGAATTGCTTCAGGTCATCGGCCAGATCATTTTTGTTCGTTTTGCCGTCGGCCAGGTCGGCCCTGATTTTCCCGACCAGGGCCTTGAGTTCGGTGGTGGCGTCGCCGGCAAATGCCGAAGGGGTGAATGGATTTGATGACAGCAGGGCGGCGGTCGCGACAGCGAGCAAGAGTTTTGTTTTCATGTTTTGACCAGAATCAGGTTTGTTTCAATGGATGACCGGGCAGGCAAACCATCGTCTCCCGACCGGGTTAAGTCAATTCCGGTGGAACCTCCGCCCGTTATTCGTTGTGCGGAATCTGGATCGTGCTCCCGCCGATGAATTCCCGGATCACGGTGTCGCCTGGGATGAGGTCGCAGGTTGAAACTTGTTTCTCCGTGAAACCTTCCACCGATTCGAGCAGCGCTTTTACCCGGTCGTAACGGATGCGGGCGTCGAGGAAACCCGCGTAAGGCGCGAAATCCTCCGGCTTGGGCAGCAGCCCGCCTTCCCCCATGAAGAACGGTTTGAGCGCGGGCAAATCGAAGGGGAACCCGCCGTTGATAATGTGGTCACCCAGCCCCATGAGCGGAATGATGCTGAACAGCTCTCCGTAACGCACGTAATGCCAGTGCAAAATCGTGCGCAGCGCGCTGTGGTTGCGGTGGCGCGTGTCACGCAACATGCGCCGGATGAGACGCACGTCGGTGAACTGCGTGAGCCGGTTCGTGCTCCCGTCGCCTTCGTACAACACGTTCAGTGTTTCGATGTAGAGACGGAATTGCGCGGAGGCATCAATCCCTTCGGTGATGGGCGGATAAAACCCGTGCAGACAATCCAGCAAAAGAATCTGGTCCGGCTCAAGTCTCACCTGCTTGGTGCCCATGCGCCCGCCTTCCTTGAAACTGTAAATCGGTTTTTCAATCGTGTGCCCCTCGAGCAGCGCCCGGAGGTGCTGATTCAACAACTGAATATCCAGCGCTTCCGGCGTCTCGTAATTCCGGTCATTGATCCAGTCGGTCGGATGCTCGACCAGCGACCAGAAATAGTCGTCGAGATTGAGCATCAGAAAACGCAGACCCTGTTTTTCGAGCCGCTGCGTCAACTTGACCGTCGTGGTTGTCTTGCCGGAGGAACTCGGACCGCTCACCCACATCATCCGCAAACGGTTGCCGCCATTGTTCAGTCGGGACAAAACCTTCTTCGCGGCCTCGTCCAGCGACGCCTCATAAACCGCCAGCGACGCGGCGATCACCTCCTTGATGCGCCCGCTGCGAACCGCCTCATTGAGGCCGGCCACCGTGTCCACGCCCTGCTTGCGGTTCCAGTCGAGGATCTGCCCCATGCGCTCGTGCGGAAAGCCGTTGCCCGCGAAATGCTTCTGCGAAATCGCTCCTTCACGCAGCCAATGCCGCCCCCAGCGATAACATTCATAGGCGTCGGCGGTGTTCTGGAAACCGTAGCTGCGCAGCGCGTGCAACACCTCGTCCTGGATGGACTCAATCGTCGGCGGAAAATTCGAAATCAGGTGATGCGGGTCGGAGTTGAGGCACACGATGGCCGCGTCCGCCAGAAACCCCGCGATGTTTTCATCCGAACCCTGCGCGCTGAAAACCTTGTCATTCATGCCCTGCAGAAAATCCCGGTGAAAACCGCCGATGGACTCTGCGGCGCGCAAAATGGCCCTGCCGATGCGGTCCGAATCGAATTTGACCAGCGCCCGGTTGCGCTTCTGAACTTTGATAATGCGGTTTTGAACTGGCATCACCGCGAACTATACCGCAGCGGGACAAACACTCAATGCCGTTTCAATGCGGCGAATGAAGCGCAAATTCTTGGGGAAATTAGCCGGGGGCCTACCAGGCGGGCAACTTTTGGGTGGTGGTTTTGGTGGAAGTGGCTGGCGCTTTTGGGTTGGAACTGCCGGATGCTTTTGGAGGGGCGGTCTGGGTGACGACCCGTTTGAACGGCTTTGGCCAGGGCATTTCCTTGTAGTCGCGCGGAACTCCAAACAGCGAAGCGTCCAGCGGCCCTTCCTTGGCCGAAATCAGGGCCAGCGTGATAGTCTGGCCGCCGCCGGTGACTTGTGACCTCACCACCATACCCGGTAATGCGCCCAGCGCGGGAGTCATATCCGAGTCCGCGCCGGCGGTTTTGTCCAGCACGGTGTAGTCGGTCCGGATACGGGCGTAATCCGGATAATTTTTGGCCACCCAGACCGTCCCGGTGATGCCGCGGGAATTCGACCACGTATAAAGCTCCGTATCGTAGTCGCCCACTTTCTGGGTTTTGCCCGTGGGCCGGAGCACGGGTGTCTTGGAGGCGGTGCCTGGCGACCTGGCTTGATTAATCGTTTGGCCGGGTGATTTTAAATACAGCTTCTGATTGTGCAACAGCGTGATAATTTCGCCCGTGTTCAAATCCATGATTTTGCTGTAGGCCTGCGGCTGCCCGGCATACATGTCCGTGCGGATCCTGGTGCCCTTGATCTTAATTGCGATCACCCCGTTGAAGTTCGTGGTGGCGATTTGCTGTTGCGTGACCAGATCGGCCCGCACGCCGGCGGCGCAAACCAGCGCGAGGGAAATAAAAATTCGTTTCATGGCGGCGCGATAATCCTTCCGACCTTCATGTAAGAAAAGCAAAAAACATGTGGTTGTAGCGTCGAGCCTGTGGCCCGATAAACCGTTCAGATATAAACGGCATAACGCAGACACTACAACTTCGGAGCGCCCACGTCAGCAACTTACTCTTGGCTCTCCAAATGCTTTATCCCAGTTGAACTTATTATGCAAATCGGCAATAAAGGGCGATTTACACAAGATGAAGGCAGGTCGAGTCTAAATTCTAGACAGGGCCGGGCTTCAGAAGGCAGCACTGTTGCCATCACGCAAAAGGGGTTTGCATGAGTTTCAGTTTCTCACAAGTCATGGGATTCATCACCGGCGCGCTGCAATTCGTCGTCGCCGGCTATGCCCTGCGATTAAACCGGCTTTTCGGGACGGCACGCGTGGGCTGGTCGCTATTCTTTGCCTTTTCGCTGCTGGCACTCCTCCACTTGATTCAATCCATAACGCCATTCAATATCGATGCGCAGTCGGGGGTTCATATCGAGGTGATTTATTCACTCATTTCGCTGCTGCTGCTGACCGGCTTGGTCCACATCGAACTTGTGCTCAGAGAGCGTTTGCAGAGGGAACGCGAGGAACAGCGTTTGCGGGCCGGATTGGAATCCGAAGTCAAAAAGAAAACGGCGCACCTGACCAGAGCCATTGAGGAACTGCAATTGGAAATTGACGGACGCAAACGAATGGAGGCGGAGGTCGAGAAGACGCACAAGGAACTCCTCGCCGCTTCCCGTCAGGCGGGGATGGTGGAGGAAGCCGCCAGTGTGCTGCGCAACTTGGGCAACATTCTCAAGAACGCCAATATCTCCGCCGGCCAGGTTTCCGACCAGGTGAAGCAATCCAAGATTGCCAATGTCGTCCATGTCGGCGCCATGATACGCGAACACGTGAAGGACCTGGGTGATTTCATGGCGCGCGATCCGAGGGGCCAAAAGTTGCCGATGTATATCGCGGACTTGGCCGAGCATCTGGCCAATGAACAAACCACCCTCTCAAGTGAACTGGAATCCCTCAGAAAGACCATCGAGGAAGCCGAAGCGCAGACTGGATTCATAAGCAAGGAAGACGCGGCAAAGTAGCTGCCTCGGCCGAACAATCGCCAACCATGAATGGCGGCACACCGGCGCGGTCGGACGTGTAATACCAATTCTCGGAGACATTCGGAAAATTCTCTTATGTTGGTAGGGAAGCGCGGCCCGCGCGTCCGCTTCGGTCGCCTCGGCGATGCGACCCTACCTTTGTACCGATTAACATTGGGAATTAGCGTAAATTCCCAGCGGACACAAACCGCACCTCCCCGAAATCACTGCGGAATCAGAACGGGTGCGAATTATCAGTGCATCTCCGGGCGACGTGAACCGGGTTGCAGCGTCGAGGCTGCGCCTTGAAATGGCGCGCAACTCCGTCAGCGCAGTTCATCGTCGTGGCCCAACAATCGGGCGAAATAAAAACAGCCGGCCGCTGCGAGGATTGAAACCGCCACGATGATTTCCGCCTGTGTACCGGGCTGTTTCAGGTCATCGAACCACTCCTCAATTACCGGGCCCATTTTGCCGTAGAGCATTCCCATTTGCCGCGTCCGGGCCTTGTTGTATCCCACCATGGAAAGATCATCCATCACATCCGGAGAACGCGTCCCCAGCCAATAAACCGTGCCCGCGCTGCCAAGGCCCAGCACCAGCACGACGATGCCGATGATCCTGAGCCGCACCCGCCGCCTGGAGGACAAACGGGGACCGGAAGTTTTGTCATTTGCCGTCATGTGCGCAGTGTTCTACGCGTACCGTCAGTGAAACACAAGTCCGCCGCCGGATGGTAATGTCCTAGATTTCGTGTAGCGTCGTGCCTGCGGCTCGACCCAATCGGCGCACCCGTCCTCCATAGCAGCACTGCGGAGGGTGGACAGCGCCGGCACTACAACATAATTAAAATACCAGTTGCCGGGTGCCGGGTTGCCATTTGCGCCTGAACTGGCAATGATGTCCGCCCATGAAACATAATTCGTATTTTGACGGAAGAGTTCAGAGTCTGGCCGTGAACACATCGGAAGGCCCGGCCACGACCGGCGTGATCGAGCCCGGCAAATACACCTTCAAGACCGACTCGGAGGAACGCATGCATGTCGTTGCCGGTACGTTGAGGGCGAAACTGCCGGGCGTCGCATGGCAGACGTTTGCCAGGGGCCAGTTCTTTGTGGTCCCGGCGCGTGCATCTTTTGATGTCGAGGCCACAGCCGACGTGGCCTACCTCTGCCATTACAAAAAATAAAAAGGAAGGGGAGCACAGCCGCCCCCGGCTGCGCCCGAGGCGAGCGCGCTCCCAAATCAAATCCAGAAAATGCCGCGGAGCGGCAACGGAAATCAGCTGCGGACAAAACGCCGGAGAGCCATCCCAGTCCACGCCGCGGTGCGATTACCCGTGATTTCCGACAAGCGCTAGTCCCGCCGGGAGGAGAGTGTGTCAATCCGCTGGTGCTTTGGGTTACCGATGGTCATCATGGTCGCCACCGTGATTGCCACCGTGATCTCCACCATGGCCGCCTTGTTCCGAATGACCTCCGCCTCTCCCGCCTCCCCGACCTCCCGGAACAAGAATGCATCCGGTGATGGAGAGCAAGGTGATGACGGCCATTAAATACAGGATTAATCTCATTTGATTCCTATTCTTTTCAATTTGTTTGTTTTGTGATTGGTTGCAGCACCGACTTTCTTGGGAGAAGCCTTCCACATTTTGAGCGAAGCCGCTATGGGGTGTTACCCCCACCAAACATTTCATGAATGGCAATGAATTCCGCAGCAATTGCGAAGCGAATGGAATCTTGTGCGGGAGAAGATTTAACGCAAAGACACGAAGGCGGAAGGGACGATGAAAAGTGTCGTAGCGGCGCTCTGTGAGCGCCGGAAGATGGCGGCGGTCACAAGGCCGCCGCTACAAAAGAATGCCGCCGACGCGCCTAAGTTCCACCGGCGGGCAGGTGCGCTCCCAAATCAAAAACAGATCACATCCTTGCGGACTTGCGCGGGACGCGATTTGGCCGGGACAACTTGGGAGACTTCTTGCTGCCGGCGGCGATTTGAATTGCCCGGTTCGCCCATGCCACCAGCTCTTCCCGGTTTTCCAGCACGTCCGGCGGCACTTCGTGATAACTCATGGTCAGCGTGCGCCCTTTCGACTCATAAGTGAACGGTTCCATGCCGCGCGCAACATAATCCGCCTGCGACTGCGTGTCCGTTTTGAAAAACAGCCGGCCCTCGTCTAGGATCGCGAAGAAGGATTCGCCCTGATACAACCCATGCGCGCCAAACATCGCCCTGGCGCGCACGTCTGGCAACGCGCTCAACTGGTCGAGCACAAATTCTTTGAACGATTCATCCGCCATTGAAGCGAAAGATTTAATGCAAAGAACGCGACCTGTCACGCCGTAGCCGAAAGCAAAGGAGAAAGGTGCAAAGCTGCAAAGCAATGGCGGAAACCTTGGGAACGCCGCCGTCCCGGCGGCGGGTGGAACTGTCTGTCGCTTTGACGTGAGCTGGCGGAGACGTAAGCCCTTTACTCTGAAGCCCCTGCGCGACAGGCTGGCCTCCTGGGCGGGTGGGCAAATTGCCAATAATTTACCTTGCCTTTTTCTGGCGTATGTCTCATACTGAGACAGTTGCTATGGCATCAAGTCTTCCCGTCAAAAAAATTCTGGTTGTTGATGACAATCCGATAATTCTGAGCGTCTTGTCGTCGGCCCTCAAACCCAGCGGCTACGAGGTGTTTACTGCCGTTGACGGTCCCGAAGCCTTCACTGTCGTGAGCCGGGAAAAGCCGGACCTCATCCTGCTCGATATTTTCTTTCCGCCCGATATCTTCCAGAGTGGCAACACTTGGGATGCGTTTCTGATTATGCACTGGCTCAAACGCATGGACGGACCCCAAGCCAAAAACATCCCCGTAATTGTCATGTCCGGGGCTGCACCGGGGGAAATCAGGGATCGTTGTCTGGCTGCCGGCGCAGTGGACTACTTCCAAAAGCCGATCAAGATGCCCGAACTGCTGGACGCCATTCAGCAAATCTTCCGCCCGAGTGTGAGCGAAGTGCCGCTTGAATTGGTGGCCAATGCAAATTCCGAGCGCCTGCGCCTCTAGTCAAAAATCCGGCGCAATGCGTTCAACTGGTTGTAGTGTCCGGCCTGCGGCCGGATTTTCCAGCGTCTGAAAAACAACCTTGTTGTCGCATCAGCTTTGCGAGCATTCCTGCCACAACGTGAAAATTCCAAGTGCCCGGGTCCAGCGTTCGATGTAGATGGCGTCGCAGCCGGTGGCGGCGAGGTTCTTCACGTCGCGCAGGTGACGTGGGGAACGTGATTTCCGGGCCCAATGCAGTTTCGAAATGATGAGGTCTTCCTTGCTCACGATCCAGGTCTTGAAGTTTTCAAATTTGACGCGCTGCCGGCGGCTATATTCCGTGAGGCGATAATTGATTTGCTGGCAGATGATGCAATTCACCTTAACACGACTTTTCCGGTGGAAGAGGTTGAAGAATGACTGTTGGGCAATGGCACTGTCCACCGCTTCGCGCGAAATGTCGTAATCGGGACTGAACAAACGGACCATGACTTCGGCGTCTTTGGGGCGCGGGGCAATAACGAAGTCAAGATTGTGGGGCACGCACGGCAGGGCGTAGCAGTTCAGCGCCATCGAGCCGGTGAGCATGTAGCCGATGTCCACCGCGTCGAGCCGTGTGGAAATGTCGCGGACGATGTCAATTTCGTTTTGCATGCGGGGCAGGGAAGCGATATTTCCGGTTTCACCTTTGATCAAAATGACCGGCCCACTCTGCACCAGGAGAAAGGATTTGGCGCCGGGGCGCAAATCCACAAAGTCGCTGTTCTGGCCTGTTTTTTTTCCACTCATCGTGCCTCCACGTGTGTCATAAATCAGCACAACCCGGGCCACACGCCTGGCAGTTCGCCGACGCGGTTCGGCGTCAACAAAGTTGACACAAGGGAAAGGATTTCACGCAAAGATGCGAAGACGCAAAGTGTTTTGGAGTGCGCCGGCATGACGGCGCTTTTGTTGGACGCGATCCCGCCTTGCGGGACGTCGTTGGAAAAGCGGTGACCTGTCACTGCACTCCAAATGAAGCATTCGTTGTCCTGTCTCTTTGAGCCTTTGCGTTAAAAATGAATCAGCGCCACTCCGGCAACGCGCTCAACGGGTCGGGGACAAATTCTTTGAAGGAGTCGTCAGGCATGCGATGAGAAGATGACCTCAAACGGCGGAGAACTGTGGAGACTTTACATGTAGGCATTGTGAGTTCAATCTCCGTCCAGAAATTCACAAAAACGAAGTTCAATGAGAATTTTTCTGCTCCTACTCGTTTGGTTGGTTGGCGGGAATACTGTTTTTGGTGCAGGCGCAAATGCGCCAAATGTGAGAAGGACATCGTCCTTCTTTTTTAAGGGACCAGAGGTGAAGTTGGGAATCGTGCCAGTTATCAAGCTGGAACACGACATAGCTGCCACTCCGGCTGAAGCAGCACAAATCAAGCAACACATTGCCAACCTCAGAAAGATTGATCACCCGGATTTCGGGTTGTCTTCCACCATGATTGGCAATGCATTCGCACCGGTTGCATCTTCAGCGCATTTCGACGGGGGCATTCTTACAGACCATCGAATCAAAACCTCGGATGATGTCCGGGCGCTGGTAGCATTCGGTCCTAAAGCTCTGCCGTTTTTACTAGCGGCTTTGGATGACAAAACATCGATCAAGTTATCAATCGGGAAAGATAATTCGATTTTTACCGTAATGTATTTTTCCAATGAACTGGACGGCAATCCGACCAACTCCGTCGAACAAAAAGCCACAGCCTCCCTTCCAAAACGCGATTGGAATGGAGAAACGATGGATAGTTACACGGTGAAGGTAGGCGATGTATGTTTTGCCATCATTGGAGAGATCGTCGGCAGGAATTACCTGGCTGTTCGTTATCAGATGACAGCAATTGTCATCATCAACAGTCCGGTGCATGATAGTGAACTGGCAAAACAGGTTCGCGCCATTTGGTCCAGTACCAATGCCGCCCAGAGTTTGCTCAATTCCTTATTGCTCGATTATTCGACAAAAATCATATCCGGAGGGAATGCACTTAATCGTTGGCAGGTTGGGAACGGTTTGCAAACAGGTGCTGCTATGCGATTGCTCTATTACTTCCCACAGGAATCGGCAGGGATGATCGCGGAACAACTTGCCCGGTTGTACGATTGCGAAAACGGGGACACCAATGCCGTGACGCAGAAGTCGGCAAGTGACGTGAGCATTGAGGGTTTTGTCAAAGCCGTGTCTTGGAGTGATGTTCCGGCGGTTAAAAACGAAATTCTGAACATCTTCAAGAGAACAACAGATACCGACGTGTTACTTGCCGCGCTGCCTGGGGTTGATTCCAGTAACACCAATCTCATTCGGGCCCGCCTTGAAGATTTCATAAACCGATTACCAGCAGACGAAGGTGGTCCCTATGGTGAAGGATACAATTTGCTTGTAGCGCTCGGTCAAAAGTTGGATGACTCGGCGAAGCCGATATTTGTCCAGTATTTGCAAAATGCTGGTTTGCAACGCTGGCGCACGATGGCCAAAGTGCTGCAGCAGACACAACGTCAATGGGCTGTGGAATTATTGCTACCAGCCTTGACTGATAAACGGGAGTTCGGTTGGGATTACGCCTTGGTTCCCGGACAGAATGAACCGCGCCGGCCCATTCGGGTTTGCGATGAAGCGGCGGAAACCATCAATCTGAGCCGTCCGGATCTGAAATTCGTAATGGCCGGCGAACATGCGGATCTCGACCGGCAAATTGCATCAATGCGTGATCGTATCCAGCAGGGGAAATAAATGATTACCCTTTCTGCGCTTCCTTCGCCCAAGTGTCTTTCAATGTAATCGTCCGATTGAAAACCAGTTTGGCGTCTTGGGTCTGGGGTCTGGCGTCTGTGTCTAGCGCGAAGTAGGCGAGGCGCTCGAATTGATAGCGCAGCTCCGGCTTCGCGTCTTTCAGGCTCGGCTCGCATTTCGCCGTCACTACTTCGAGTGAGTGCGGGTTGAGGAATTGTTTAAAATCGCCCGTCTTGCTTGTCGCGCCGGAGCTTGCAGCGGAGGCGGATTCCGGCTCAGCCTCGGTGAACAGGCGGTCGTATAACCGGACTTCAGCGTCAATGGCATGCGCGGCGCTGACCCAGTGAATTGTCCCTTTCACTTTGCGGTTCGCCGTTGGGCCGCCGGTCTTGCTGTCGAGGTCGGCGGTGCAGCGCAATTCCGTGATGTTCCCCGCGGCGTCCTTCACCACTTCGTCGCATTTGATGATGTAGGCGTATTTCAACCGGACTTCGCCGCCGGGTTTTAACCGGAAAAATTTCGGCGGTGGCACTTCCTTGAAATCGTCTTGCTCGATGAACAGTTCGCGGCTGAACGGAATTTTCCGTTTGCCCGCGCTTTCGTCCTCGGGATTGTTGACCGCGTCCAGTTCCTCGGTCTTGCCCTCGGGATAATTGGTGAGGACGACCTTGATGGGGCGCAGCACGGCGAGCCGGCGCAGGGCGCGCTTGTTCAAGTCTTCGCGGATGGCGTGTTCGAGCACGGCCACGTCGGTCAGGCCGTTGTATTTGGTGATGCCGATGTTGTAGGCAAACGCGCGCAGAGCTTCCGCAGTAACGCCGCGTCGCCGGATGCCGCAGATGGTGGGCATGCGCGGGTCGTCCCAGCCGGTGACGAGTTTTTCGTCCACGAGCTGCATCAGCTTGCGTTTGCTCATGACGGTGTAACCAACGCTGAGCCGCGCGAATTCGTATTGATGGGGCAGGGGACGCGGCAAATCCAGATTCTCCAAAATCCAGTCGTAGAGTGGGCGATGTACCTCGAATTCGAGCGTGCAAATGCTGTGCGTAATGCCTTCCAGGTAATCGCTCAGGCAATGCGCGAAATCATACATCGGATAGATACACCATTTATTGCCGGTGTGATGATGGTCAGCGTGGCGGATGCGGTAAATGAGCGGGTCGCGCATCCAGACGTTCGGTGACGCCACGTCAATCTTCGCGCGGAGCGTGCGCGCGCCGTCGGGGAACTCGCCATTCTTCATCCGCGTGAACAGGTCAAGATTTTCGGCGACGCTGCGGTTGCGAAACGGGCTTTCCTTGGCGTTACGACGGTATTCGTCGGTTTCGTCCGGTGTCAGGTCGCAGACGTAGGCCTTGCCCTTTTTGATGAGCGCGATTGCGTATTCGTAAATCTGGTCGAAGTAGTCGCTAGCATAGAACGGTTCCAGCGTAGGACAGGCATCCTGCCTGTCTCTAACTTTTTCATTTGAAGATGGAGACAGGCTGGAAGCCTGTCCTACGAACGCGGGAAGATAAAAATCCGGCTTACCGCTGCTGGTGACCGTCTCTGGCGTTTTGCCCTTGGGTTTGAGGCCGAGATTTTTGTCAGCCCAGCCGGCAATCAGCCAGTTCACGTCCTCGATGATGGAATCCACGTATTCGACATCTTCCTTGGCCGGGTTGGTGTCGTCATAACGCAGATTGCAAATGCCGCCGAACTCGTGGGCGATGCCGAAGTTCAGGCAGATGCTTTTGGCGTGGCCGATGTGCAGATAGCCGTTAGGTTCGGGCGGAAAGCGGGTGTGGATGCGCGGATATTTCTTCTCGGCGACGTGCTGGGCGACGACGTCGCGGATGAAATCGGATGGGGCGACGGGCGCAAGTTTTTTGTTTTCCAAACTCATAAAATTCGAACAGAGGCTAACAAATAAAAGCGCCGTTGTCGAATGAGCATTGAATTATCCGAAGCCTTTTGTTAATCAAATCGCATGAATCCCATCGTGATTCAACTCGCCAACGGCAACGCATTTTTCATTGGCATCGGCATGACGGTCATCGCTTTTGCTTTGTACCTTTGGTTGAGCAGCCGAATTTCAGTGATTTTGCTGACAATCACATGGCTAGTTGGAATCAGCCTTTTCCTTCTCTCGGCAGCGCCAATGTCTTTGTGGTTGTATGGACTTTGGTTTGGTCTTTGCATCGCGGCGCGAATAGCTTTCAACATTCACACTTCGTTTAAATTCAAGATTTCAATCGTCGTCGCGTTCGCGATTTTTTCGCTGCTCGTCTGTCTCGCCGAGCTTCCGTTTCATTTTGCCAAAACGATTTCAGTTTCAAAAAATCAAACCATTTTTGTTTTAGGCGACTCCATCAGCGCAGGAATTGGAAAAGAACGAGCTTGGCCGGACGTCTTGAGTGATTTATCGCGTTTGAAAGTGGTTAATCTTGCTCGCCCGGGCGCAACAATCGAAACCGCGTTCGGCCAAATTGACGACATTTCTTCTACGAATTCTTTTATCATCCTTGAGATTGGTGGGAACGATCTGCTCGGGCACACTGACAGCCGCACATTTTACACTCAACTCGACAGACTTCTTGGCAAATTGAAAAGAGAAAACAATCAAGTCGTCATGTTTGAACTTCCGCTGCTTCCTTTTTGGAATTCCTTTGGAAAGGCGCAACGAATTCTTGCGAAGAAATACGGAGTGATTTTGATTCCTAAAAGTTACCTGACAAAAGTATTTGCATCAAAAGGCGATACTGTGGACGGTTTGCATTTGTCTCAAAAAGGACACGATGCGCTGGCAAATTCAGTTTATGGTTTGCTGAAAATTAGCCCTTGAGGTTTTGATTTTTCGCGCGCGATTCCCCGGCTAGCTTTTGTTTGAATTCCGCCAGCGCCTTTTGCAAGCGTTCGTTGCCCACGCTCAGAATTTGCACCGCCAGCAGCCCGGCGTTTTTCGCCGCGCCAATCCCGACGGTGGCGACCGGTACACCCGGCGGCATTTGCACGATGGAGAGCAAAGAGTCGAGGCCCTTGAGCGATTTGCTTTCAATGGGCACACCGATGACGGGCAGGGTGGTGAAGGCAGCCGCCACGCCCGGCAAGTGTGCCGCGCCGCCAGCGCCGGCGATGATGACGCGCAGGCCGCGTTCGTGCGCTTTGCCGGCGTATTGCTCCAAATCCTTCGGTGTGCGATGGGCCGAAATGACCTTCGCTTCGCTCGCGATGCCGAATTGCGCGCACACATCGGCGGCGGCCTTCATCGTCGGCCAGTCGGAGTCGCTGCCCATGAGAATTCCGACCAAGGGTTTGGTTTCACTCGTTTTCATTCATAAAAAGTTTAGCGGAATTATTAACGGAAGTCATCTGAATTGAATTGGTGCAAATTGGTGAAATTCGTGTCAAACTCCGGTGCACCGGCCATGACGACCGCCAACAAAATCACGATTCTGCGAATCCTGCTGATTCCGTTTTTTGTCGTCGAATTGATTTATTACCTGGAGAACGGCAACGAAGTTCACCGGCTGCTGGCCATCCTTTCGTTTGCGGTCACGGCGATTCTGGACGGCGTGGACGGTTACATCGCGCGTCGTTACAACCAAAAAAGCGAGCTGGGCGCGATTCTCGATCCGCTCGCAGACAAAATGTTGCTCGTGTCGGGCATCGTCACGTTGAGTTTCAACCACGCGTCTTACCTCGGGCAAATTCCGCTCTGGCTCACGGGCACCATCATCGGACGCGATTTGCTGGTGCTCATCGGCATCGCCGTCATCCGGCTCACTGTTGGCAAGGTGATCGTGCATCCGCGGATCGTGGGAAAAATCGCGACGGTGTTGCAAATGATCGTGGTCCTTTGGATTTTACTGAAATGGGATCGCGATTTGAATGCGCGCTGGCTCAAGGTCTGGACGTTTGGCGCGGCGATATGCACGGGCGTGTCGGGGCTGCTTTACATCTGGGATGGCGTGAAACAGCTCGGCTCGCACCCGGCAAGTTCGCCGACAAAAACTGGAGCCACAGATTTACACGGATGAACACAGATATCAGTCGAAAAGAGTTTTTCGGCACGCTTTCCCCAATCTGTGTTTCATCTGTGATTATTTGTGGCTAAATTCGTCTGTGGTCGAAGGTATATGGCAAAGGAACTGGAATTGGAATTAAAGGAAGGCGATGTCGCGCCGGAGTTTTCGGCGGCGACCAGCGGCGGCGGGAAAGTTTCACTTCCTGATTTCAAAGGCAAAAACGTCGTGCTGTATTTTTATCCCAAGGACGACACGCCGGGTTGCACGAAGGAAGCGTGCGCGTTTCGCGATCATTTTGCCGATTTCAAAAAGGCTGGGGCGGTAGTGCTGGGCGTCAGCACCGACCCGGTGAAGTCGCACGACAAGTTCGTGGAGAAGTTCAAGCTGCCGTTCACGTTGCTGGCGGACGAGGACAAACAGATTGTCCAGGCCTACGGCGTCTGGGGTGAGAAAAGTTTCATGGGCCGGAAATATCAGGGCACGCATCGCGTGACGTTTCTTATCGGGCCGGACGGGCGCATCAAAAAAATCTGGCCGCAGGTGAAACCGGACGAGCACGCGGAGGAAGTGCTGGCGGCGTTGTAAAATCTGACAGGTGTGCGGAAAAACTGACGGCGGCATCGTGAATCAAACCAGGCCCCGAAGGGTCTCGTTTTGCGACATTCCATCCATCCGTGCTTGGATTCAGGAACTTACAGGGCCCGTCCTTCCGAAGATTTCGAGACGCGGCACGATATCTCATCGGCATTATTCGTGCTTGAACAGGGGTTTGCAACGTGCAGTCTAAGGAAAATTAGGATGGATTGAACTCATGATTAACCGCTGGCAATGGGCATTGGCTTGTGCCGTTTCCGGCTTGCTGCTGCTGTTCTGCGGCTTGCTGGTGCCGGCGTATTTGCGGGCGGTGGATGTCAATGTCATCCAACGGGCGGGGCGGGACACGCCGGCCCTGACCGCACAGGGGCTGTCGCTCGTGAGCCAGCAGAACCTGGGGACCGCCTGGTTGTTTTTTCAGGCGGCGCAAGCGGAGGGAATTTCCGGCCGGGAAAATCTCGGCCTGGCCGTGACCAATGCAATGCGGCAGCATCCCGACTGGCTGGTATGGGGCAACGACTCCGCGTTGAAGCGTCTCTTCGGAAATGATTCCCCGTCGCCGGAACCTTTCACCGGATTCATTGTCCGGCAAAAAAACCGGGAAGCCGCGCTGGACCTGTTGCGCGCCTCAACCAGTCCCACCGTGCAGGAGTTGCTGCGTTGCCGCGCACTGACCGGCACCACCCTGTTCTCGCCATCGCAGTCGGCTTCCGGCCAGGCCTTTGACATGGCGGTGACGACTTGCGGATTGTTGGTGGAGCAAGGGCGGTTGACGACGGAGCTGGGCGACAACATTTTCAAACTGGCCTCGGCCGCCAACCGCAGCGGGAGTTCGCAACCGTTGGAGCAGGTGCTGATGGATTTGATGTCGCTGGGCCGGCGTTTCAATTGGGACCAGTTCGTGGCGTTCACCGGCCGCATTGAGGACGCCGGGACGTTGCATGTCCTTGCCGACCAGGTTCGCGATGCCGGCGGGCAATTGCCCGTGCTTTTCTCCGCCGTGGCGCTTTCCGGCAAGCCGGCGGCGGTGGCGAAATATGTCACGCATTTTCCCCAGACCGCGTTGACCGATCTCGGTTACAGTCTCCGGTTCGGCGCGGGCGCGGTGAACGAATTGTTGGCGCGCGACCAGTTGCTTTACCGCGCCGGGTCCCGCCTGCATCTGGGAGTGGATTGCAGCCTGCGGCTGCCGTGGCTGGCGTTCATGCTGAAATGGCTGGGCTACCTGTCGAGTGGATTTCTTCTGGCCGCGTCGCTGCATTTTGCGCGGCCGGCCGTATCGTCCCTGGAACGACCGTTGCAAGTGCGCGGGTTCCATGTGTTCCGCGAGAGTTTGTTTGCGCTGGGTTTCCTGCTGGTGGTGCTGCTTCTGAGCGAGCCGTTTCTCGCCCAGGACACACGGAAAGAGGAGTTCACCTTTCGACTGCACGTGCCCACGACGGGCCCGGTGGTCCTGGCCGGATTCGCCCGCAATCATCCCAACATTATGAACAACATGATCCTGCTGACCCTGCTGCTGTTCTTCGTGCTGCAGGCACTGATCTATATTGCCTGCCTCGTGAAGCTGGCGGAAATCCGCCGGCAGAACGTCACGCCGCGCTTCAAGCTCAGGCTGCTCGAAAACGAAGACCACCTGTTCGACGCCGGCCTGTACCTGGGCTTCGTCGGCACCATCATCTCGCTGATCCTCGTCTCGATGGGGGCCATCAAATTCAGCCTGATGGCCGCCTACTCGTCCACGTCCTTCGGCATCATCTTCGTGTGCGTGTTTAAAATCTTCAACCTGCGCCCGGCCCGCCGGCGATTGCTGCTGGAAGCCGAAGCCGAAGTCGCCGGGCCATCTGCGCCCGCCGCCACGCCAACGCCTGTCACACCGTCATGAACCGCAGCATCCTCATTGTCATCTGTGACTTCCTGCTGTTGAGCCTGCTGACATTCTCGACGGACCTCAGCAAGATGGCCGGCGAGAACGAGGGCTCCGCGGCGACCGTCAAGGTGGACCTCATGCCCAAAACGGGGGACGCCGGCGGGAAAGACCTCGCGGAGGTGATGAAACAGGCACTCGGCGAGGAGCAAAAAAACCGCGAGCAATTGCAGGCGGAACTGGCCAAGGCCCGTGAGGCAGCACGGCAGCAACAGGAGCAATTCGGCCAGCAGGCCAAAGAACTGCAGCAGAAACAATCGAACTTGGAGCAGCAGTATGCCACCGCCCAGGCCAGCATCCAGGCGCTCAACCAGAAATTGCAAAGCAGGGCCGCCGAAACTTCGATGACCCGGGGACAGCTCGCGGCGAAGGAGGCTGAAATCCAAAAGCAGGCCGACCTGGCCGCCGCCTTGCAGAAACAACTCGCCCAGTTGAGCAGCCAGCTTCACGCGGCAGATGTGGACAAACGCATCGCCACCGGGCAGATCGCCCTGATGCAGCAACAGGTGCAGGCTGAGCGCGCCGAAAATGCCCGGCTGGCCGAAGGCTTCAAGTCGCTGGCGACCAATTCAGGCGCTCTGACCAGGGAAATCCGTGAGAACCGTGCCTTGGCCCCCAATACCATCTTCGATGGCTTTATCAAAAACCGGGTCCAGACCAGTTTCGTCGCATCCCGGACCGGCCTGTTCGGCGTCGATTTGAGCAAGAACAAAACCACCGAAACAGTGCTGGTCACCGACGGCAACAAGACATATGCCTTGTGCCATGTGCAGGACACGCCATTGACTTTGTGGGACCCGGGCACGGACTGGGTAAAGCTGACCGGAACACTGGCCCACAACCAGGCGCAGGTCCCCATCCATGCGTTGTCCTTTCACATTCAGGATCCGCGCGTGGTGTTCATGCCGGTCACGAAGGCGGAAGCCAGCCAGCTCGGCTGCAAAATCTATCCGACTGCATCAGACCCGTACAAATTCCAGGATGCGGTGGTGATTGGTGCGCAAGGGGACTATTACGGCCAAAGCAGCTTCCAGATTGATCTGAACACGCCGGCATACGTCAAACTGGATCGCAACCTATTGAAGGGGCTGTTCGGAAAATTCAATCCTTCGCGCGGCGACCTGGTTTTCAGCCGGACCGGCGAATTGTTGGGGATCATGGCCAACGGCACCTACTGTCTGGTGCTGCATGACTTCGCTTCGGATGTGTCCTTCCCCTTTGGCCGGGACATTCGCACCCAGCACACCGGGGACGACTTGTCCCGGCTATATTCATACGTGTTCAACCTGCCCAACAGGTTGAAGTAACCGGACGGGCGCATAAAAAAATCTGGCCGCAGGTGAAACCGGACGAGCACGCGGAAGAAGTGCTGGCGGGGCTGTGAATTAAATTCGGAGGTGCGAATTCCACGATTTTCTTCAGAAGAAAGCGGGACTCTCATACCAATTCTCGGAGGCATTCGGCACATTTCTTACATTGGTAGGGATGCGCGGCCCGCGCGTCCGCTTCGGTCGCCTCGGCGATGCGACCCTACCTTTGCGCCGATTATCATTGGGAATTGGTATCAGAGCTCGCCCCTCCGACAACATTGACTTTCATCGTTTGGAATGGGAGGAAATGTTCGCGCCCGGCGGCCCGATAAACCAAACGCCTTCCCCCCACGGATGAGGGAAAGGCGAATATGGCTTCCAATCTGGCCGGAAATCAATTTTGGCAATCGGTATAACGCCGTTGCTTTTTGATTCCTACCAGGAATAGCTCAATCCACCGGAGATGGTTGAGGAATTGAGTTGCGAATTCAGGTTTGCGTCAAAGTTCACAAAACCCTGTATCGCTTTGTTGAACGCCACAGTAAGGCCGGCGCCCAAAATTCCGCTGTCGGCGCCCAGTTCCACACCGCGAACAGTGAAGTCGCCGCTCCCGCCAACAAAGCGGGCATTCACATCGGCGTATCTATCCGCGAATTCATGTTCCCAAACCGCGCGCAACGCCGGAATGAATTGCACGCCATCCTTCTTGCCGAACTGCGCGGCCAGCCGCACGCCCAAGGCGGTGCGAAAACTGTCCATATCCACGCTCTTCACGTTCAAGCCATAATTATTGCCATCATTCGCGATGCCGGATTCGCTGAAACTATTCTGCCACAGGTGCGCGTAGTTGATCCCGATGGTGGGTTCAACCGTCAGCCAGTCGAACTCGAAGGCGTAACCGCCTTCGGCAGACAATGCCAGCACGCCGCCATCATAGCTGCCATCGGCCTCTTGATGGATGGACCCCACGTTGATTTGCCGCTTCGTGTCCGTATGGAGGAAGCCGCAACTCACGATGCCGTCCAGATGCCACGGGCCATCGACATATCCGCCATAGCCGCCGACCTGGAAGGCGTCCACTTTCCCGTTCGCGCCCGGTCCACCAACGTCCGCGTTGTTCTGCGAGTAGCCCACGCCCAAACCAACCAGCAGCTTGGGACTCAGGCGATAGTCCAATCCGCCACTCATGCCGCTGATGGTGTAGTCGCCGCCGAGCGCGTTGTCATCGTCATCCAAATGGCCGAACGAGCCGAAGCCCTGCAGCCAGATGTCCAACAGGTTCGTCTCCGCTTGCTTCATGGGGGGCAGTGTCGAACCGGCGCTGGCCAGTTGGACCGGCTTTAAACTTGAAGCAAATCCACCGCTCCCACCACCGGCACTCATGCGTCCCGTGCGCTGTGCAATCGAATGGTTGAAGGCATTCTGTTGCTGCACATCGAGCATCCCGAGGGTGCCATGAAGTGCACCACTCAAGCTGTCCAAGGCGGCCTGTACTTCCGATGCCGAACCCATCCAGAATATCTCGCTGACCAGGTTGGACATGGCCGGGGTTCCCGGTGAATCCGCGATGCCGTCCAACGCGCCCGCGACGCCATTCTGGTTGGCCGTTCCGGCCACACTGGTGAATGACTTCCGTCTCAGATCAAGATACCCGTTGGTCGGGTCATACGACAGCGACGGGGTGAGGAACAACATGGAGGTGTTGAAAACAACGTTGCTGTTGAATTGCCCGATGAGGTTCGTGCTCGCCAAAATGGTATAAACCGTATTGGAACCGAAGATGGACTTGTCTGACGTCCACTGATTCCAAAATGGAAGTTTCACATAAACCCCAGCATTGGTTTGGAGGGTGGCTGTGCCATTGACCACGGTCAAGTCGTTGGTCTGAGGTCTTACGTCCACTTCGTAAGTCGAATACCCGTTGAAATTCAGCGGGCCATTGATGGTCAATATGCCAGGGGAATTGCCCGGGCTCAAAGTGCCATAACTTTCGATATCCACCTCGCCGTTGATGACGCCAGAGCCACCCAAAGTGCCATTTACATACACATATGGGCTGTTCAACTCGCCATTGATTTGCAGCTTGCCGCTATCTACGGTGGCGCTGGTGGAGAACGTGTTGGTGCCGGTCAGGTTCCAGCCGCCCCGCCGGTTCGATGCATCCACGGTCAGGGTTGCAAAATTGGTAAAGCCATAGAGGTAATCACCGTATTCGCCATGCCCCTGAAGGAACGCCGCGTCGGTGCCGTTGCCGCCGCCGTCAATGTTACCGATGACTTCCGAGTGGGTTTTAAGCGTTACCGAGTTGCTGAAGCCCTCGGTCAGTGCCGTGGCCATTTTAATGGCTGTGCCGTTGTCACCGGAGATGTAGCCGGAATTGACGACCACGCCTGGCCCACCGGAAATTTCCACGCCATATTCAGTTCCTGAAATGGTCCCGCGATGATCGTTTTCCACGTTGCCGCCGCCACCCAGATAAACACCGTTCCCGACGATTATCGGGGCTTGAATAATAGATTCGGTAGAACTCGCCACTGAACCCAAAGAATCAGTAGTAATTAATGGTACAACGGAGATATCGCCGTCATTGGACACAGAACCGGGGCCGCCGATGATGACCACGCCATTGTTCCCGCCCTCGATGGTTCCGTGCCGGCTGTTGTCCACGCTGCCGCCTTTATGCAGCAAGACACCGTCGTTGGTAACACCTTTAATTAAGCCGGAATTTATGACGACAGGGTTTGTGCCGCCGAAGATGTTCACGCCATTATTACCACCCTCAATGGTTGCGATATTATTGCCATTATATGCCGAAGCGGTTTCGTAATCATTTCCCCAATGGTTTCCATGACGCCGGCTGGTCTGGTTGACCACGGTGCCGCCAGCGGTAAAGAGAACGCCGGCGTCATTGGTGCCAATGATCGTGCCGGAATTGATGACCGTGCCTTCGCCGCCGCCGATCACCACGCCCCAACCACCGCCCGCAATGGTTGGGACAATATTTTCATTATATGCCGAAGCGGGTTGGGAATCATTTTCCGAATAGTCTCCGTGACGCTCGCTGGTCTTGTTGACCACAGTGCCGCCAACGCCTCCATGCAACCAGACGCCCGCACCGGTGCCGCCTGAAATTGAGCCGGAATTTATGACGACACCGTTTGTGCCGCCGAAGATGTTCACGCCATTAATGCCACCCGCAATGGTTGGGATGGTATTCCCACTATATCCCGAAACGGTTTCTTGATCATCTCCCGAATTGTTTCTGTGCTGCTGGCTGGTCTTGTTGACCACGATGCCGCCATCGGTGAAGAGAACGCCGGCGTTGGTGATGCCAATGATCGTCCCCGAATTGATGACAATGCCTTTGCCGCCGGAGATTTTCACGCCATATCTGCCGCCCTCGATGGTGGGGTTATTATTTCCATAATATCCCGAAGTGGTTTGGGAATCATCTCCCGAATAGTTTCCGTGACGCTGTTTGGTCTGGTTGACCACGAGGCCGCCATCTTCCAGGCGAACACCGGTGTTGTTGGTGCCGATGATCACTCCGGAATTGATGACCTTGCCCCAGTCGCCGCTGATTTTCACGCCGTCGTTATTTCCCCCAATAACCCCGTGCTTCTGGTTGTCCACGGTGCCGCCAGCCCGCAACCTGACGCCGTCGCGGGTGTCACCGGTGATTGAGCCGGAATTGGTCACAAAGCCGGCGCCGCCGGTGATCTCCACGCCATATCTATATCCTTCAATTGACGCCTGACTCACATATCCATACCCTTGAATTGACGCCACACTCACCCCATTCGATGACCAGGTTCTTTTGTTGACCACGGTGCCGCCTTGGTCCATGTAAACGCCGTCGCCAGTCTCACCATAGATATTGCCGCGGTTGACCACGGAGCCGGTGTTGCCATACACCTCCACACCGTTATGATATCCGTAAATTATTCCGTTTGTACCGCCGTCGTACGTATCGTTGTACACGCTGCCGCCGCTGCTCAAATAAACGCCGGAGCCGCCGTAGCCATTAATTGAGCCGGCATTGATCACGGTGGCTGGACCGTTGATATCCACGCCATGTATATCGCCACCAATTGACCCGCCCGTCAGGTTGTTTACAACGCCACCGTTGTTCAATTCCACGCCGTCGTCGCCGATGCCATAGATGATGCCGGCATTGGTCACGTAACCAAAGCCGCCGGTGATGTACACGCCGTCACTGGAACCATAATCGTAAGCGCCATAAATATGTCCGTTCGTATTGTTGTACACGCTGCCGCCGTTACCCAGATAAACACCGGCCAAACCTTCGCTGTCGCCGTCCGCCAATGTGCGTGTGGTACGGGAGGGAACAGATCCGATTGAATCACCTTCTTCGTAACCACCGTAAATGAAACCATTGTTAACCACAGAGCCTGGGCCGCCAATAAACACACCGTTGTCATATCCATAAATATTTCCACTGTTGCTGACACTGCCGTTGGCACCTATGTAAACGCCGTCACCGAAATCGCCTTCGATCGTGCCGGAGTTGATCACGGTGCCGGCGCCTTCGTTGATGTCCACACCAGTATAATATCCAAAGATACTGCTGCTGTTGTTCACACTGCCGCCGCGGTCGAAGTAAATACCATCGGAGCCGTAACCCTGGATGTAGCCGCTATTGACCACAGAGCCGGGGTCGCCCGAGATATTGATCCCATTACCGTAGCCGTAAATGTTCCCTTTATTGTTTACGCTGCCGCCTTCTGCGAAGTAAACGCCAGCACCGTTACCGGCACCGTAATAATAACTGTCGATCGTGCCGTTGTTGACGAGATGCCAGATGTGGTTGTAGCCGTCAATGGCGTCGGGGGTGCCACTATAGGGGTCATTGTTGTAATAGTAGTTGTCAATGTAAGAGCCTGAGGTCACGGTCACGTTCTGGATGAACGGGCCGAAAGTAGAATACAAATCAATGCCGTAGTCGGTGCTCCAGTTAATCACGCCCTGGCCCAGCGCTTGAAGGGGGTTGGCTGCCAGCAACGTCAACAACAACAAACTCAACAAACCCACCACGCTTTGATGCCACAAGTTCTGTCCGTCACGCCGTTCGGTCTTTACGTTCGATTTCATATTCAGGTTTCCTTTTTTGGTTTTAGGTTGAATTGCCATTGTTTTTAAAACTTCACATGACTGCTAAAATGCCAGGCAACCTGCCTGCTATTGCTTTTACTGGGTACGACTTGCTTCACGCGGCGAGAGCTTATTGCCGCGCAATTACTTGGCATTACAATCCATTTTAAACGAACAGTGTCAAGCAGTATTTTGCGAAATGGAGGCCAGTTTCGCATACGCCACGACAACGAAAGCTTGTTCCCATTCGGCCCTCAGGCGGGGGAGGATTGACCTGACCGTTTCCGGGGTCAAGCGGTGGTTATCGGCGATTGTGCCCTGGGGTTTTGGCGTCGTTGCCCGTGGTAGCGAGTCGCGCGGTGAAAAATGTTCGCGCACGGCGGTGCGATAAACCAAATGCCTTCTCCCATCATTGGATGGGGGGAAAGCGGAGATGTGCGTCCAACCTGGCCAAAAATCAATATTGGCAATCGGCATGATGCCGTTGCTTTTTTGATTCCTACCAGGAATAGCTCAATCCACCGGAAATGGTGTGGGAGCTGAGTTGCGAATTCAGGTTGGCGTCAAAGTTCACAAAACCCTGTATTGCTTTGTTGAACGCCACTGTCAGGCTGGCGTCCAATATCCCGCTGTCGGCGCCCAGTTTCACACCGCGAACAGTAAAGTCGCCGCTTCCGCCAACAAAGCGTGCATTCACATCGGCGGTTCTATCCGAGAATTCATGCTCCCAAACCGCGCGCAACGCAGGAATGAATTGCACGCCGTCCTTCTTGCCGAACTGCGCGGCCAGCCGCACGCCCAAAGCGGTGCGAAAACTGTCCATATCCACGCTCTTCACGTTCAAGCCATAATTATTGCCATCGGTCGCGATGCCGGATTCGCTGAAGCTATTCTGCCGCAGGTGCGCGTAGTCCAGCCCGATGGTGGGGTCAACCGTCAGCCAGTCGAACTCGAAGGCGTAACCGCCTTCGGCTGACAATGCCAGCACGCCGCCGTTATATTTACCATCGGCCTCCTGATGGATGGATCCCACGTTGATTTGCCGTTTCGTGTCCGTCTGGAGGAAGCCGTAACTAAAGATGCCGTCCAGATGCCACGGACCAGTGACATATCCGCCGTAGCCCGCGACCTGGAAGGCGTCCACTTTCCCGTTCGCGCCAGGTCCGCCAACATCCGCGTTGTTCTGCGAGCAGCCCGCGCCCAAACCAACCAGCATCTCAGGACTCAGGCGATAGTCCAATCCGCCGCTCATGCCGCTGATGGTGAAGTCGCCGCCGAGCGCGTTGCCATCGCCATCCAAATGGCCGAACGAGCCGAAGCCCTGCAGCCAGATGTCCAAAGGCTGGTTCGCCTCCGCTTGCTGCATGGGGAGCAGCGTCGAACCGGCGCTGGCCAGTTGGACGGGCTTGGAACTTGAAGCATAGCCACCGTTCTCGTTACCGGCACTCATGCGTCCCGTGCGCAGTGCAATTGAATTATTGAAGGCATCCTGTTGCTGCACATCGAGCATCCCGAGGGTGCCATGAATCTCACCGCTCAGGCTGTCCAGCGCCTGCTGCGCCTGGGAGGCCGTGCCGAGCAGCAAAACGCCGGAGACCAGGTTGGAAAGGGCTCCCGGTGAATTCGCGATCCCGTCCAAGGCGCCTGCGACGGCTGTTTGGTTATACGTGTTGGCCGCCGTAACGAATTTTTCCCCCTGCAGAATCAGATAAACGTCGTTAAGGTCATTTGACAGCGACGCGGAGAAAAACAACGCTGCGCTGCTTGCGCCGGCATACGCCCCGGCGACTCCGTTCGTGGCCGTGAGGATGTTATAGGTCGTGCTGGAGCCGTAAACCCCGGCGGCGGGCTGCGCAATGACATTTCCGCCGTTGATCGTCGCCGTGCCGCTCACGAGGATGTGGTCCGAATTTCCCGCGGCATTCACGTCCGCATTATAATTGCCCCAATTGGTCATCGAGCCCAGGATGGTCAGCGTGCCGATGGAATTGCCCGGGGCGAAGTAGCCATGATTGTTCACAATGCCTCTGATGATGCCCGTGCCGCCCAAGCCACCCGTGGCGTCCACGACGGTCACCAACGGGGTGGTCAGGCCGCCGTTGATCTTGAGCAAACCACTTTGCACAGTGGCGTTGATGGAGAACGTGTTGGTGCCGGACAGATTCCAGCCGGTCGAATCGCCCTGCACGGTCAGGGTTTCAAAGTTGAGGAAGTTGTTGCTGTAGCTGCCATGTCCTTGGAAAAACGCTGAGTCGGTGCTGGAGCCGCCCATGATGTTGCCTTGAACATACGAACCGGTCTGAAGCGTCACAGTGTTGGTGTAATTTCCCAGACTGATGGCTGTGCCGCCGCCGCCGATGATCGTCCCGGCATTGATGACAGTCCCCGCGCCGCCGGCAATCTCCACGCCATATTGACCTCCCAGAATGCTCCCGCCCAACTGGTTGTCCACGCTGCCGCCTTGGCCCATGTAAACGCCGTCGGTGTTGTTACCTTGGATTGTGCCGTAATTAACCACAGAACCCGGGCCGCCGTTGATGTTCACACCGTTGTCATATCCCAAAATGGTTCCCGACTTGTTATCCACAGTACCGCCAGCCTGCAATCTAACACCGTCTTGGTTTTGACCCGTAATTGAGTTGTAATTGGTCACGTAACCTGCGCCACCGGTGATATCCACGCCATTTACATTTCCGTAAATTGTCCCGAACGCATCGTTGTATACACTGCCGCCGTTGGTCATGTAGATGCCGTCGGAGTAGTCACCGGTGATTGCGCTCGCATTGTACACAGAACCGGTGCCGCCGGAGATGTTCACGCCGTTGTCATATCCCTCAATGGTTCCGCCCGATAAATTAGTCACGCTGCCGCCGGCTCGCAATCTGACACCATCGTTACCACCGATGTCGGCCCAGATTGAGCTGCTATTGACCACGGAACCGGCGCTGCCATTAATGTTCACGCCATAATCACCTCCCGCAATGGTTCCGCCAGACAGGTTGTTCACACTGCCGCCGGCACCCAGGTTCACGCCATTAACGGTGCCGTAGAGCGTGGCGTTACCGTCGACGGTCAGATTCCAGGTATGGGTGTCGCCAGAGACGGCGTCGTTCCCGCTGCCGCTGTTGTTTATGGTAACGTCCGGGTTCACGGTCACGGAATTAGTGGGCGAGCCGAAAAGGGAATTCAAATAGGCGCCAGTGGTGGAGGACGTGCTAATCACGCCCTGGCCCAATCCTTGAAGGGGGTTGGCCGCCAGCAACGTCAACAAGAACAAGCCTGCCGTGCTTTGACGCCGCAAGTTGTGTCCGTCACGCCGTTCCGTCTTTACGTTCGCTTTCATGTTCATGTTTGGCGGTGGGCTACTTTCGTGCCAACCAACTTGACAAATGAAAAAATGTGCAATGGTGGGGGGTGAATGGTTCAATTATTGAGGCTTTTTCGAAGAATCTTAGCCAACTTGATTTGAACATACGCCGAGATATTGACTCGGCAAATGTCCAAATGATTGTGGTCGTGCCAAGCTTTTAATTCGACAGCATCTATTGGAATGCGGTCGGGGATATTCCCACTGCCCCTGATACCCTTCTCCGCTGCTTCAGTCTGAGCCATGAAGCGGTCGTAAGTGAGCGGGTTCCGTCTCTCGCCGGGTGGCAACAAACGAATAACAGCAGCGTATGACTCCGGCGTGTACCACGGCACGGCTATCGGAGTGCCTTGCATGAGGCATCTTAACTCAAATTCACGATTTCTTCCAAGTCCCAAACGTGGTCTGTAATCCCGGCCTGCATCGCTGGCGTGCAACGCAACGTCTGATGGATTCGGCAGAAATTGTAATTCATAAAATGAAGGGCGAGCGCGAGCTTGTGATTTTGGCGTCGTTGCCCGTGGCGGCGATTCGCGCGGTGAAGTTGGGCAGCCTGCGGTCGCAGCAGCTTGATCCGGCACCCTGGCTTGTGCCGACTCCCATGCTGCCGCTGGAAAATCCCGCGCCGATGACAGACAGCACAATCCCTATTTGACATGGACGCGGCGAATCCTGAAAATGTCTGTAGCGAAAAGGAATTAACCAGATAACCAAAAACAATTATGCCAATTCCAACTGGATCAAAAGCTCCCGACTTCACCCTCAAGTCCAAGCAGGCATCCGGCCTGGTGGACGTGAAACTCAGCAACAACTTCGGCAAGAAGAACACCGTGCTGCTGTTCTTCCCGCTCGCGTTCACGAGCGTTTGCACGAAGGAAATGTGCGACCTCACCGCCGGCCTCGGCGCCTATACCGGTCTCAACGCTGACGTCATTGCCATCAGCGTGGACAGCCCGTTCACGCAGGAAGCGTGGGCGAAACAGGAAAAAATCGGCATCACGCTCGCCAGCGACCTGAACAAAACCACCGCCCGGGCGTACGGCGTCATTTTCCCGATGCTGGCCGGTGTAGGCGACACCTCGGCGCGAGCGGCGTTCGTGATTGATAAGCAGGGAGTGGTGCAATACAGCGAACAAACGCCGACGCCAAAAGACCTGCCGAACTTTGACGCCATCAAGGCGGCGCTGGCGAAGTTAAAGTAATTTTTTTGGGAGGGACGACGCCTGCCGCGCCGTAGCTCCAGAGCGAAGGCTGGTGTCGCCGTCCCAAAGTAAAAATCCGGGTCGCCGACACGGCACCCCTTCCAATTTACAGTTTCGGCGGAATGTTGGCGGCGGCCAACCATTCGCTCATCGGTCGCAGGCTGCCGCATTCCGGGCAGGATGTTGCGGCAAATTGAGTTCCGCAGTTGGGACAGACGCCCTGCGTTTCAAACGTATCGAAGGCTTTCCGACATTTGCCGCAACCCCAGAATGCGCCGCGGGGCGGAGCGATTTTGCAAACCGGGCAGGCAAATCCGTCGTGACGCGGCGCATTGGCGACGTGGGCCAACGCGCGGGCCTGCGTCAAACCGCCCCAACAATTCAGCAAAATGAAAGCGGCCATAATGCCGAGCCAAAAGGATTGTGCCCAAATGGCAAATAGAATCAGGCCGGCCACGCCCACAAAACCGATGCTGCTCGCGATGAGCAGGCTGCGCGCCCGGCCGAATACAAACCAAAGCAGCGACCGCAAAATCTGTCCGCCGTCGAGCGGATAGACCGGCATCAGATTGAAAACCAGCAACAGGGTGTTGATATACCAGATCGTCGTCACGTAAACATAAACGTTCGGAACGGTTTCCATCCAACCGGCTGAATATCCCAGCCACCAGATGATTGAAAACACGGGGAAGAGCGCCACATTCACCAGTGGTCCGGCGGCGATGCTCCAAAGCATGGCGCCCGGACGCTGCGGCGGAGAAACATACGCCACGCCACCGAGCGGCCAGAGCACGATTTGGTTTGCGCGACCGCCGACCTGCCGGCACGCGAGCGAATGGCCAAACTCGTGCATGAGCACGATTAAAAACAGCGTGAGATATTCCAGCGCGTTCCAGTGGATGGAGGAATAATGGCCCGCCCGGGTCTGGATTTCGTACCACGCGACGAAAAACCAGGACCAATGCAAAAAAACCTCAATTCCGAAGAGCTGGAACAACCTGATGGAGCCTCGACGTGTTGGCATGTTGCACGGACTTATCACACACTTGCTTGCGGCAAACAAGGTTTTTGGCAACGCTTGCCATCGTTCGGGCGCTTGACACCGCTCCCGGAGCGCGAGTTGTCTCAACTCGCAGCAGATGCGAATGCCAAGGCAACGTTCAAAATTATGGGTGCATGGTTTGCGTTTGTGAGAGCTGCGGTTTGGGACAAACCGCGCTCCGGGGGCAATGCCGTGAATGCACCCAGCTTGGACTCCAACAGCTGCTTCGCTTGACACCTCCGGTGGCAGGCTTCATTTTCATTGCTCATTGGAGAAATTAAATGAATGTACCGCATAATTTGTTCAACACCTTAGAGTCATTTGACCTCGGCGGCGGCAGGCAGGGATCGTTTTATTCCCTGCCCGCGCTGGAAGAGGCCGGCGTCGGGCCGGTTTCCCATTTGCCCGTATCCATCAGGCTCGTGCTCGAGTCCGTTCTCCGCAATTGCGACGACAAAAAGGTCAGCGAACAAAACGTGCGCGCGCTGGCGAATTGGAAGCCAACCGAAACCCGCACGGAGGAAATTCCATTTATCGTTGCGCGCATCGTGCTGCAGGATTTCACCGGCGTGCCGCTGTTGGTGGATTTGGCGGCAATGCGCTCAGCGGTGCAGCGGCTGGGCAAAAATCCGAAAATCATCGAACCACTCGTGCCGGTGGATCTGGTCGTGGACCATTCAGTGCAGGTGGATTTCGCCGGCAGTGCCGATGCGTTCCAAAAAAATCTGGAGATTGAATTCCGGCGCAATCGCGAGCGTTACCAGTTTCTCAAATGGGGCATGCAGGCGTTCGACACGTTCAAGGTCGTGCCGCCGGGAATCGGCATCGTCCACCAGGTCAACCTCGAATACCTCGCCAAGGGCGTGCTCAGTAGCGCAGGCGTCTCGCCTGCACAGAGCAATGGGAATGCAGCCGGGACGGCTGCGCTACTTTATTACCCCGATACTTTGGTTGGCACGGATTCGCACACGACCATGATCAATGGCCTCGGCATCGTGGGTTGGGGGGTTGGCGGTATCGAGGCTGAAGCCGGCATGCTTGGCCAGCCGGTTTATTTCCTTACACCGGATGTCGTCGGCGTGCATCTCACCGGCGGGCTGCGCGAGGGCGTCACCGCCACCGACCTCGCGCTCACCGTCACGGAAATGCTCCGCAAGGCAAAGGTCGTCGGCAAGTTCGTCGAATTTTTCGGCCCCGGCGCGGCGGCGTTGCCGGTCGTGGACCGCGCGACGATTGCGAACATGGCGCCCGAATACGGCGCGACGATGGGTTTCTTCCCGATTGATGCCGAGTGCGTGAATTATCTCCGCGCCACGGGCCGCAGCGAGGAGCTTTGCCTGACCTACGAAAATTATTACCGCGCGCAGGGCTTGTTCGGCATTCCGAAGAAAGGCGACATCGCCTACTCGCAGGAACTGGAACTCAACCTCGGCATGGTGGTTCCCAGCGTGGCTGGCCCGAAGCGCCCGCAGGACCGCATCGAACTACCGAAGCTGAAAGGCGCGTTCACGCAGGCGATGACGCGTTCGGTCATGGACAATGGCTTCGGCAAGCGCCCCGAGGAGCTGTATGTAACCGCCCGGGTCAACACGGCGCGGGAGGCTCATCCGCCCATCAATCACAGCTACGGCCATCGCAAGCTGGGCGTGGACCCCAGCGAATCCGAGATGCGCGATCAGCACCCCGCGCCCCACACCTCGGAGCAGGTGCCTCCCGCGACGTTTCGCGGGGTGCAGTCCGAAATTCGCCACGGCAGCGTGCTCATCGCGGCCATCACCAGTTGTACGAACACGTCGAATCCCAGCGTCATGCTCGCCGCCGGTTTGCTGGCGAAGAAGGCCGTGGAGCGCGGTCTCAGCGTGAATCCCGTCGTCAAGACGTCGCTCGCGCCCGGCTCGCGCGTGGTGAGTGATTACCTGGACCGGACCGGCCTGCAATTGTATCTCGACCAGCTCGGCTTCAACCTCGTGGGTTACGGCTGCACGACGTGCATCGGCAACTCCGGCCCCCTGCCGGCCGCTGTCGAAGATGCGATCAGTAAATACGATCTCGTCGCGGCCTCCGTACTTTCGGGCAACCGCAACTTCGAGGCGCGCGTGCACCAGAGCATCAAGGCGAACTTCCTCATGTCGCCACCGCTCGTCGTCGCCTTCGCGCTCGCTGGCCGCGTGGACATTGACTTGAGCCGCGAGCCGATTGGCACGGACAAGAATGGCCGGCCGGTTTATTTGCGCGAACTCTGGCCCAGCCTGCATGAAATCCGCGACCTGATGCAAACCGCGTTGCAGCCGGAAGTTTATCGCAAGCTGTTTAAGGATTTTGCGGCGCAGAATCCCAAGTGGAATGAAATCCCCTCGTCCACCGGCAATGTTTACGGATGGGACCGCAAGTCCACTTATATCCAGGAACCGCCGTTCTTCGAAAAGTTTCAGATGCAAGCCGGGGAAATTCGTGAAATCAAGGGTGCGCGGACGCTGGCCATTTTTGGCGACAGCGTGACAACGGACCACATTTCACCCGCCGGCTCCATCAAGAAGACATCGCCGGCTGGAAAATATCTCATCGAAAACGGTGTCGAACCGGCGGACTTCAACAGCTACGGTTCACGGCGGGGCAACGACCGGGTGATGACGCGCGGCACGTTCGCCAATGTGCGCATCAAAAATCTCATGGTGCCTGGAGTTGAAGGTGGGGTGACCATTTTTTACGGTAGGAACGCCGCGCCGTCGGCGTCCACGGACGGCCCGGCGGGCCGTCCCTACCTCGGTGAACAAATGCCGATTTACGACGCCGCCATGAAATATCGGACTGCCGGCGTTCCACTCGTCGTGCTGGCCGGCCGGGAGTACGGCACTGGCTCCAGCCGCGACTGGGCGGCCAAAGGCACCAACCTGCTCGGCGTGAAGGCCGTCGTGGCGCAGAGCTTCGAACGCATCCACCGCAGCAACCTCATCGGCATGGGCGTGCTGCCGCTGCAATTCAAGGAAGGCACGACGGCACAGAGCCTTAACCTTGATGGCACAGAGATTTATGACATCGTCGGCCTTGGCGCAAATCTCAAGCCGCAGCAAGACCTCGTATTGCACATCACGCGCCAGGACGGCGGCGTAGAAGATGTGCCAGTGCGTTGCCGGATTGATACGCCGATAGAGATTGATTACTACCAGCACGGCGGCATTTTGCCTTACGTGCTGCGCCAGTTGGTGGCGAAGGCGTAAATCGGAACGCCGAGCACCGTCTCGGCACGAAGATCAATCGGATTTCATCTCGCCGAGGCGGTGCTCGGCGTTCCAATGGGTTGGCTTCTTTAACCGGAGTTTGATAAGTGTTTGAATATGGCCGTTCCACCGCAAACCAAACATGAATACTTGCACGACTTGGTTGCGGAAAAAAATCGGTGGAACCGTCCGCTTACGGATGAGGAAAAAGCCCTTGGCTTTCTCGGCTGGCACGAGCGCGGTTTTCTGCCGCATTGTGATTTTCCCGGTCTGGTTCAATTCGTCACGTTTCGCCTTGCGGATTCCATGCCAGTCTCACGTCGCGGTGAGTGGGAACATTTGCTCAAGATTGAAGATGATCGAGAGAAGCGCACGAGGCTGGAGGAATATCTTGATCGTGGAGTTGGTGAATGTCATTTGCGCGATCCGCGAATCGCAAAAATTGCCGAAGACGCCATGTTGCATTTTCACAACCAGCATTATGAACTGCTTGCTTGGTGCATGATGCCTAATCACGTCCATGTTCTGGTTCATGTGTGGCAGGTGCCGTCATGGAAGGTAATCCAAAACTGGAAAATTCACGTTGTGACAGAGATGAGACGATTGCACTTATGGGAACGCCGAGCACCGCCTTGGCGCAAAGACCGATCGAATTCCAACCCGCCGAGGCGGTGCTCGGCGCTCCAATCGTTCTGGCAGCGAGAATACTGGGATACCTTCATGCGCGACGGAGACCAGGAAAGAACAGCGATTCGTTACATTGAAAACAACCCGATCAAAGCAAAACTCAGCCGATTACCGGATGAGTGGCCTTTCAGCAGCGCCAGGTTTCGGGATGAATATCAGCGGCTCTTGATTCCAATCAGTCCTGGTTTTTCTCCGGCTTCACCACCACGACGACCAGTGCGTCCGGCTTGAGATATTTTTGTGCGACGGCTTTGATTTGTTCCAGGGTGACGGCCTCGAATTTGGCGTCGTCGAGTTCCGCGCGCTGGTAGCCGAGGCCGTAAAGTTCGTCGAGCGTGGTCGTGGATGCCAGATGACCCAGGTCCTGCCGCGCGATTTTTTTCTGGCCGATGGTTTTGGCCTTGGTGCGTTTGAGTTCTTCGGCGGTCAAACCTTCGGTGCGCAGGAGTCCGGCTTCCTTGAGAATTTCCTGTTCGACCTGCGCGGCCTTCGACGGCTCGGTGCCGGCGTAAAAGGCGAAGTAGCCGGGCACCAGTCCGGCGAATTGTTGCGCGCCGACGTAGTAGGCGAGGCCGAGTTGCTCGCGAATTCGCAGAAACAGCCGCGAACCGAGGTCGCTGCACGATTCTTGAATCAACTCGAGCGCAAAACGGTCTTCGTCGTGCATGGTCGTGCCGGGAAAACCGATGACGATCACCGCCTGCTTTTTATCGCGGGTTTCTTCGATCCGCTTTGACTCTTTTAATTCCGAATTCCGGGTTCTGAATTCCGGGTTCTGACCGGGTTTCCATCCGCCAAAAACCGTTTCGACAGCGGCTTTAACCTCCGCTGTATTAACATCGCCAAAAATGGCAAGGACGCAATTGTTCGGCGTGGCCAGTTTTTTGTGGAACGATTTCAAGCTGCCGGCTTTGAGTTTGGCGACAGTTTCTTCCATGCCGGTTGAATCCAGACCATAACTGGTGCTGCCAAAAAGCGCGCGGCGCATGTTCAGGCTGGCGCTTTTGAGCAGGTTGTCCTTTTGCGCGTAGATGTCGGCAATCTGCACCTCGCGCTCGCGTTCGAGCGCATCGGCGGGGAAAACCGGGTGCAGCAAAACATCGGCGAATAAATCGAGGCCGGTCGTAAAATCGCTGCTCAGGGTTTCCAGGTTGACGCCGAAGCTGTTGTTGCCGCCGTAGCTGTCAATGCTGCCGCCGACCGTCTCGATTTCCGTCGCAATGTCCCGGGCGCTGCGATGCGACGTGCCCTTGAGCAGCATCCGGCTGGTCAACTGGCTGATGCCGTTGTCCTCGCTGGTTTCGGCGAGCACGCCACCCTGGAACATGGCGCGAAATTCGACGAAGGGCAGGCGATGATCTTCCTTCACGAGCAGACGAAGGCCGTTCGCCAATTCAAATTTCTGGATCGCGTGCTCGCTTTTTGTTTCGACGGTGACCGACGGTTTGGGCGCGGTGCCATCGGGTAACAGCGTGTAAAGCGTGCGGTTTTCCGCCGTGAGATATTCGCGCGCAACGCGCAGGATGTCGTCGGGCTTGACGCGTTTGACGGCGGCCAGGTAACGTTCGGAAAAATTCAAGTCATTCGCCGCCAGCCAGTTTGCGCCGAGGTTCTGGGCCTGGCCTTCCATCGTCTTGCGCGCGGAGAGCGTGGCGGCAATGAATTGTTTCACCGCTTTGCTGAGTTCGCCGGCGGAAACCAGCGCCGTCTTCATTTTTTCGACCTCGCCCAGCATCGCGTCGCGCGCGGCAGTGAATTTATCCGGATCCACGATGGCGCTCATGCCGAACAAACCCGGATTGCCGGGGCTGTAAGTCCACGCGTCCACGTGATGGACGACGCCTTGTTTCTCACGGACCTGCTGGTAGAGGCGCGAACTTTGGCCGCTGCCGAGCAAAACGGCGAGCACGTCGAGCACCGGCACATCGGGATGCCGCAATTCGGGAACGTGCCAGGCGAAATGAAAATGCCCCAGTTCAATGGGCGCTTCCTCGACGATTTCACGCGCTGCGGTTTGCTTCGGTTCTTCCGGCAACACGACCGATGGAAGCGCCCGGGCCTTGGTTTTTTCATAGGCGGCGCGGATTTGCGCGATGACTTCGTCTTTCTTGACGTCGCCGGCAACGACGTAAAACACATTGTTCGGCGCGTATTTTTCGGCGTAGTAACCGCGGATGTCGTCGGGCTTCAGCTCGCCGAAAATGTCGGGGTACCCGATGACGTTGAAGCGATACGGACTGCGCGTGTAGGCGGTTTCAAACAGGCGGCGGCTGGCGCGGCGGCTGGGATCGTCCTGGCCCATGTCCATTTCGCGGCGGATGACGTCGAGTTCCCTGGCCAGTTCCTCGTCGGGCAGGGTGGCGTGCTGCATGATGTCGCACAGGACGTCAATCGCCGTGCGCGCGCCAGTGGCCGGGACGTCAATGTGATACACCGTGCGGTCGAAGCTCGTGTAGGCGTTCATGTAACCGCCGGCTTCCTGCACTTCCTGGTCAATGCGGCTGCCGGGACGGGTGGCCGTGCCCTTGAACAGCATGTGTTCGAGCACGTGCGACAGGCCGGCGCCGAGCCATCTGCCTTCGTGAACGCTGCCCGCCATGCACCACGCCTGTGCCGACACGACCGGCGCGCTGTGATCTTCGCGCACAATGATTACCAGCCCGTTTTCGAGCGTGGTGAGTGTGACCCCGGGCGGCAGCGACGGAATTTTCATCGCCGAAATTCTGGTTGAAAAGGTGGTGTCACTCATTCGATGGAATCAAATTCGCCGGAACCTGGGGCGCGCAAATTTAAAGGTTGAAATTGTTTTGTCATCACAGATTTATGTCAGATGGAGAGAATATAAAAAAATGAGCGCTGGGCAATCCTATTTGGCTCAGGAACGCCGGGGGGAATTTTAACCACGGGTGAACACGAATTGACACGGATGTGCATTCAGTTACCGAACATCGTTGTAGTGTTCGGCCTGTGGCCGAAACGGATCGGGCCGAAGGCTCGACGCTACAACCCGCCATGGAATTGAAAGTTTGCTGATAAACCAAAAAACCAAAAAACAAACACCAGGAAGATATGGACGGCGTTTCAATTCACAATCGGCTTGTTTTCAGAATCGAATTTGCTCTGCGGCCAGAACGGTTTGCGGAAGGCCTCGGTGAAATCATAGCCGTTTTGAAAATCGTCGCGCGTGTCCTTTTCGGTTTTGGCGAGCAGGCTGGTTTCGACCATGTTGAAAACGATTTCGCCGAAGTCCCGGCAACTGTGCACGCCCCATTCTTCAAACACGGTCACCACCATCGGTCCAAATTGATTCAACGCAAACTGCCGGATGCCATCGAGCAATTCCTGGCCGCTGACATGGCGGATGGCCCCGCGGGCTTCCTTGCCAACGAGCTTCTGCGTGTAGTCGAGCGCTTCGCGGACAAACAGGTAGGCGTCGCGGGTGTAGCGCGAATCCTTGGCCAGGATTTGCTCCACTGCTTCGTCAAAATTGATTTCTTGCATTCTAAGGCGTCGCCACCCGGGTCACTGCCGTTGCCGGATGGGCGGTGCGATATGTTTTAACAGCCCAGCCGGTCAGCAGCAAACCCAGAACAATACAGAGAACCATTTGTTCCTGTTTCGTCAGGCGGTTCACGGAGGCAATTTAACTGGAAAAAGGCCGCCCTGCAACAATGTCATTTACGATTGATGATATACGATTTACGATTGGGTAAACGTCCTGCAACGGACAAATCGTCAATCGAAAATCGTAAATCATAAGTTCCGATGGCAGCCATTGGCCGATTTCAAAAGGGCGAGGAAATCTTCTACGCCAAAGTCGTGGACGGCGAATTGTTCCGGCTGCGCGGGGAAGTTTTCGGCTCGCCGTCCTTCGACCGCAGGCCCACGCCGCGCAAAGGTATCCGCACGTTGATTCCCGTCGTGCCGTCCAAAATCATCGCCGTCGGCCTCAATTACGCCGACCACGCGCGCGAGACGGGCAAGGCGCTGCCCAAAGAGCCACTGTTCTGGCTCAAAGCCACCACGTCGCTTATTCCCGACGGCGGAAAAATTGAAATTCCATTTCGGAATCATCGCACGGATTACGAGGCCGAGCTGGCCATCGTCATTGGCCGGCGCATCCGCAACGTCACCCCCACGTCGGCGTCACGCTATATTTTTGGTTATACCACCGCCGAGGACATCAGCGACCGCACCATCCAGAATTCCGAAAGCCAGTGGGCGCGGTGCAAATCGTTCGACACGTTCACACCGCTCGGCCCTTACGTGGAAACGAAAATCGATCCGTGTGAATTGACCATCCAGCTTTTCCAAAACGGCCAGTTGCGGCAGAACTCGAACACGAAGCAGCTCATCTTCAAGCCCGCCGAACTGGTGAGTTTCATTTCCACGAACATGACGCTGCTGCCCGGCGACGTGATTCTCACCGGCACACCCGGCGGCATCGGGCCGATTCAATCCGGCGACCGGCTCGAAGTGCGGATCCAAGGCCTCGCGCCGCTGGTGAACCAGGTGAAGTGAGCCCGTAGCGGCGTCTCGGCAGAGCGCCGATTTTCCAATTTGCGGCATTTGCCCTGCGCGCTGCGCAACTGTTGGCAAAGGAGTGAATCGGAGCGCCGATCTCCGAATCGGCGTGAGGTAGTGGAGTGCGAAATGAATACCCTGGCACAGAAGCAAACAAAGGGAACGAAGGCTTTCTCCCTCTGTGTTTCCTTCGTTGCCCTCTGTAGAAATCCCCATGCATCCCTTGTTTCAGAAGAAAGCCGCCATCTTGAACTAGAGTTTGCGGCTCTCTGCGGAGGAGCCGCTACGCCGTATCAGGTGGATAATCCATGTTTTCCATCATTTAAATCTTGACTAAATCCAGCAATTATGCAGGAGTCGCTAATAACGAGATTGGGACGAAACTCGCCGCGCCGGCAACTCCAGCCTCCGTGTCGTAATCAAAGATGAGAACAATTAAATCAGGCAAAAACATGAAAACTCAGAATTCCATTGCGACCACAACCAACCCAAACACACTGGCCGCGCGTTTAAGAACCGCCTGCGCCGCGAGGCTGCTGCCGCTGCTGCTGGCGCTGCCCGCCGCGGTGCAAGCCCAATTCACTTTCACAACCAATAACGGCGCGATTACCATCACGGGCTACACCGGAACCGGCGGCGCGGTGGTCATCCCCAGCGCCACCAATGGCTACCCGGTCACCAGCATCGGAAGCGGCGCGTTCTCTAACTGCACTAGCGTGACCAGCGTCGCGATCCCGAACAGCGTGACCAACCTCGGGGCCTATGCGTTCTACTACTGCCGCAGTCTGACCAGCGTCTTGATCCCCGACAGCGTCACCAACATCGGAAACTATGCGTTCTGGTATTGCACCAGCCTGACCAACGCCACCATCGGCACCAACGTCACAACCATCGGAATCTATGCGTTCTTTTACTGCACCAGCCTGACCAGTGTTACGATCCCCGCCAACGTCACCGCCATTGGGGACTCTACGTTCTGTTTCTGCACCAGCCTGACCAGCGTCACGATCCCCACCAACGTCACCACCATCGGGGTCGATGCGTTCTTTGGCGACGGCCTGACTAACGTCACGATCTCCAGCAGCGTCACCAGCATCGGCACAGTGGCGTTCGCAGACTGTACCAGCCTGACCGCGATCACGGTGGATATAAACAATCCCGCCTATAGTAGTGTGGCTGGGGTCTTGTTCGACAAGAGCCAGAGCACGCTCATTCAATACCCGGCGGCCAAAGCCGGAAGCAGCTACATGATCCCCAACAGCGTCACCAACATCGGGGGCTCTGCGTTCTCTTTTTGCACCAGCCTGACCAGCGTCACCATAAGCAACAGCGTCACCAACATCGGACTCTATGCGTTCGGTGGGTGCTCCAGCCTGACGGCAATCACGGTGGATACAAGTAATCCTGCCTACAGCAGTGTGGATGGAGTCTTATTCAACAAGAGCCAGACCACGCTCATCCAGTACCCTGGGGGCAAAGCCGGAGGCTACACGATCCCTAACAGCGTCACCAATGTCGGGAGCAAGGCGTTCTACTACTGCACCAGTCTGACCAACGTCACAATCCCCCCCACCGTCACCAGCATCGAGGACATGGCGTTCTATCACTGCACCAACCTGACCAGCGTCACCATTCCTGGCAGCGTCACCAGCATCGGGGGCTATGCGTTCGCTTCCTGCAATAGCCTGACAGGAATCTATTTCCAGGGCAATGCCCCCAGTGCTTATTCGTCTGTGTTCAACGGTGACAACAATGCGACCGTCTATTACTTGCCCGGGACCACGGGCTGGGGCGAGACGTTTGGCGGTCTTCCGGCTCTGAATCTAGGCCTCAGTTACACGACCAATAACAGCACGATCACCATCACGGGATACACCAATGTCGGCGGTCCAGTGATCATCCCCAGCACGATCAATGGCCTGCCGGTCACCAGCATCGGAAACTATGCGTTCTCTAACTGCACCAGCGTGACCAGCGTCACGATCCCCAACAGCGTCACCAACATCGGGAACTATGCGTTCTATAGCTGCACTAGCCTGACGAGCGTCACGATCCCGAACAGCGTGACCAACCTCGGGATCTATGCGTTCTATTCCTGCACCAGCCTGACCAACGCCATGATTGGTACCAACGTCACCAGCATCGGAGGCTATGCGTTCTGTGAATGCACCAAGCTGACCGCCGTCACGATCCCCAACAGCGTCACCAGCATCGGGGACGCTGCATTCTATTACTGCACCAGCCTGACTAACGCCATGATCGGTACCAACGTCACCAGCATCGGAACCAGTACTTTCGCATTCTGCTTCAGCCTGACGAGCGTCACGATCCCCAGCAGGGTCGCCAGCCTCGGATACGACGCGTTCGAATACTGCACCATCCTGACCAGCATCACGATCCCCAACAGCGTCACCAGTATCGGTGGCGACGCGTTCGCATACTGCTCCGGCCTGACCAATGTCACAATCGGCAACAGCGTTACCAGCATCGGGTACGATGTATTCTATGGCTGCACCAGTCTGACGGCGATAACGGTGGATCCAAACAATCCCGCCTATAGCAGTGTGGCTGGGGTCTTGTTCAACAAGAGCCAGACCACGCTCATCGAATGTCCGGGGGGCAAGGCCGGAAGCTACACAATCCCCACCGGTGTCACCAGCCTCGGAATCGACGCGTTCGGGAGCTGCATCAGCCTGACCAACATCACGATTCCCAACAGCGTCACCAGCATCGGAAGCGAAGCGTTCTGGGCTTGCTCCAGCCTGAGCAGCATCACGATTCCCAACAGCGTCACCAGCATCGGGGGCTGGGCGTTCTATGGCTGCGGCGGTCTGAAGGGAGTCTATTTCCAAGGTAATCCCCCCAGCCTTGGTTCGTATGCGTTCTCCGGTGCCAACAATTCGACCGTCTATTATTTGCCCGGGATCACGGGCTGGAACCCGCAGGTGCAGACCAGCGGTGCCAGCTTCGGCGTGCGGACGAATCAGTTTGGATTCAACATCACCGGGAACAGCAACTTGGGCATCGTGGTGGAAGCCTGCACGAATCTGGCCAATCCCGTCTGGTCGAAGGTGGGAACCAACACCCTCACCGGCGGCTCGTCCTATTTCAGCGATCCCCAGTGGACGAACTATTCCCGCCGTTTCTACCGCCTCCGGGGCCTGACGTTTACTGGTCTTCCGGCGGTTCTCTGGAACCCGCAGGTGCAGACCAAGGGCGCCAGCTTTGGCGTGCGGACGAACAAATTCGGATTCACCATCACCGGGACAACCGACATCCCGCTCGTGGTCGAAGCCTGCGCGAACCTGGCCAGTCCGGTGTGGGTTCCGCTGCAAAGCTGCACTCTTACCAACGGGTTGTTTTATTTCAGCGATCCGAATTGGACAAATTATCCCAGCCGTTTCTACCACATACGCTGGCCGTGACGTGGAAGTGCGGATTGGGAAGTGGTGAATTTGGAGTGCGGCGACATGTCGCCGCTTCGAAAGCGCGGACATGTCCGCGCACTCCAAAATGACTCAGAAGAAATCTGTGCAATCGGCCCGTCCTCCGCAGTAGTGTTGCTACGGAGGGTGGACGTAATCTGCGGATTCAGAGCCTTGCACCGCTACGCCGCAAAATAAAATTCTTCGTTCCTTGGTTCTTTTGTGGTTAATCTTTCCGCCGCATGAAGTGGACAAACGCATTTATTCCAACTCTCCGCGAAGCTCCGGCTGACGCGGAAATCCTGTCGCACAAACTCCTGCTCCGCGCCGGCCTCATCCGCAAGCTCGCCGGCGGCGTCTATACCTTCCTGCCGCTCGGTTTGCGCGCGTTGCGCAAGGTGGAGCAGATCGTCCGCGAGGAGATGGACCGTGCCGGCGCGCTCGAACTGCTCATGCCCGCGCTTCAGCCGCCGGAAATCTGGCAGCAAAGCGGCCGTTACGAAACCGCCGGCAATGTGCTGTATAAATTGAAGGACAGCGGCAACCGCGAATGGATTCTCAGCCCCACGGCCGAGGAGGTCATCACGCTGACCGCCGCCGCCGAAATCAATTCCTACCGGCAGTTGCCGAGGAATTTCTACCAGATCAGCGTAAAGTTCCGGGATGAAATCCGCCCGCGCTTCGGCCTCATGCGCGCCCGCGAGTTCATCATGAAGGACGCCTACAGTTTTGACGTGAGCGACGAGGCGGCGCAGGTGTGCTATCAAAAAATGTATGACGCCTATGCGCGCATATTCGCCCGGTGCGGACTGAAGACGTTTCCGGTCGAGGCCGACACCGGCGTCATCGGCGGCAGTCATTCGCATGAATTCATGGTTCCGGCGGAGACCGGCGAGAACGAGGTGGTTTACTGTGAGGCCTGCGGTTACGCGGCGAACATCGAGAAGGCCACCAGCGCGGTGCCGAAATCCGAAATCCGAAATCCGAAATCCGAAATTGAGAGGTTTGCCACGCCCGGCGTCGTCACCATCGAAGCGTTGACCAAAGCGCCGTTCAACGTTCCCGCGAATCGCCAGATCAAGACTTTGGTTTACATCGCCGACAGCAAGCCGGTCATCATTTTGATCCGCGGCGACGATCAGTTGAACGAAGCCAAGCTCGCCGGACGATTGGGTACCACGGTGTTTCGTCCGGCCACGCCGGAAGAATGTGTGGCCACGCTCGGAGCGAAGCCGGGAAGTCTCGGTGCGGTTGCGAGCACGCTGGAGCGCCGAGCACCAGCTCGGCAAGAAGGTCAAACTCCGCAACACGCCGAGCTGGTGCTCGGCGCTCCTAAAATTTTCGCCGATGAACGGTTGCGCGGTGCGAATGACATGACCACCGGCGCGAACGAGGATGGATTCCATTTCCGCAATGTTTCCATCGAACGCGACATCAAGGTGACGCAGTGGTTCGATTTGAGGACTGTGACTGCCGGTGAACCCTGCGCGAAATGTCCCGATAAATCGGGACTGAAAATCCGCCGCGCCATCGAAGTCGGCCACGTTTTCAAGCTCGGCACGAAATACAGCGAGAAGCTGGGCGCGACCTTTCTGGACGAGGCCGGCACGCGCAAGCCCGCCGTCATGGGCTGCTACGGCATTGGCGTAACACGAACCATGCAAGCGGTCATTGAGCAGTGCAACGACAAGGACGGCATCATCTGGCCGTTGAGCGTGGCGCCCTACACCGTTTGCATCACGCCGCTGGGTGTGGCGCCGGACAGCGCGGTGATGAAACTCGCGGAGAAAATTTACGCGGAACTTACGGCGCGTGGCGTGGAAGTGATATTGGACGACCGCGACGAACGTCCCGGCGTGAAATTCAAGGATTCCGAACTGGTTGGCTTTCCGATTCGCATCGGCATCGGCGAGAAATCGCTGGCCAAGGGCGAGGTGGAAATCAAGCCCCGCGGCGGTGCCTTGCAACCTGTCAAGGCCGACGACGCGGTCGAAGCCGTGATGAAATTGATGGAAGGTCGAAGGCAATGAAGTGGCTTTCCACATGGTGAGGCAAAAGCGGCGGAGGGCCGCCGCACTCCAAGACGCTAACGCGCGGGTTGAAAGCTACTGAGATGCGTCCCAAGCGGTTTGCCGGCAGGATGACGCGAAGCGTTTTGGAATGCGCCAGCCCTCTGGCGCTTTTCATTTCCCTCTAATCTATTATCAGTCTATCAGGCACCGACCCGGTAATCCGTTTCACCGGGGCAGGGAGTGAAAGGTGAACCGCGCTGGGCGATTTGCTGCCGGGTCAATTTGCATGGTGTAATAGCCACCGTCATTCAATAGTTCGGTACCGGATAGTGCCGGGCATAATCGCACCCGGAACGGCCACCAATAATGTGCTTCGTGCAGCGCCGAGCTGTAGCGGTTGACATTCCGGCCCAGAAACCGGATGGGCGGAACTCCCGACAGCACCCGACTTTTCCATAAAATCAGCCGGGTGTGCAAATGCCCGATGACAGTCTGTTCCACCTGCGACAACCGGCGGCGCATCGCCTCCTCGCGCCACAAAAACGGCAGCGCTGTGGGGTCGTGACAGAACAACAACACGCGTTGCTCCGGTTGGAGCGCATCGAACTCGGCGCGGATTTCGGCGAGGTGCGCCTCGCGCAAGGGCTGCCATTCCGGCCATTCCTCCGGCGGCACGTCCGCCTTGTTTGCGGGCAGGGCGATGAGTGGCGAGGCCACACCCATGAGCAGGTAACGGCCGATGGGCAGTTTCCAGAACGGTTGCAGGCCAAGCTGCTGCGTGGCGCAATGCCAGCTCGCCAGCCGCATTCCTCCCTTTCCGCCAAACAGGGTCAATTTTCCAAGTTCATGATCGCCGATGACGAACCGCGCGCGGTCGCCGAATTTCGCGCGGAGTTTGCCGAGACATTCCTGGGCGCTTTGGAGCGACGCCGGGTCGCTCACGCCCACAAACCCGGTGTCGCACGGGTAATCCCCATTGGCCACGAAATAATCCACCGGCCCGGTTTCGGCCAGAAAATGGTCGAGTTGTTGTCCCTGGTCGAGCGGATGTCGCATCCAGATTAAATGTCGGTAGGCGCGCGCGACCGAGCGGAACATGGGATTGGCGATGGTGCGAAATTCGTAATCTTCGCCACGGGCACGCTCGGCGGGGCCGGCGTAATGGATGTCGCTCAAAATGGCGATTGTGACATCTCCCTGCGCGCGGGTTTCCATGCAACGTCAATTATCCAGCCGCCGCATCACTGCTGTTGTTTTGGTCGAGGCAATCGCGGACGGTTTTGGCGAGTTCGACGTGGGTGTAGGGTTTTGCGAGAAAGCTCGCGCGGGTCCGGGCCAGCATTTTCTGGTTCACTTCATTGGCGGTATAGCCGCTGGTAAAGACAACTTTCAGGCCGGGCTGGCCGGCCTGCAAACGCTCGACGAGGTCCGCGCCGGAAATGCCGTCGGGCATCACCATGTCGGTCAGCAGCAGATCAATTTTATCCGCGCGCCGGTTCCATACGTCAAGCGCTTCCTTGCCGGATGCCGCTTCCAGAATCCGATAGCCGCACTCTTCGAGGATGTCGCGGGCCATGCTCCGCAGGACCGGTTCGTCTTCAACGATGAGAATGGTTTCCGAGCCGCCGGCGACCGGGCCAGCGGAGGCCGCTTCTTCTTCTGCGAAGGCGGGCACTTTGTCGCTGGCGGGAAGAAACACGTCGAACGTGCTGCCTTTGCCGGGTTCGCTGTTCACTTCGACCCAGCCTTCGTGCTGTTTGACAATGCCATAAACGGTCGCGAGGCCGAGGCCGGTGCCCTTGCCGATGTCTTTCGTGGTAAAAAACGGTTCGAAGATGCGGCCCAGCGTGGCAGTATCCATGCCGATCCCATTGTCCGTGACGCGCAAACGAACAAAACGTCCCGCGTGCGCCTGTGGATGGGTTTCGATGAAAACGGCGTCTATGATCACGGTCTCAACGCCGATGATCAGCCTGCCGCCGCGCGGCATGGCGTCGCGGGCATTGAGGGAAAGGTTCATCACGACCTGTTCGAGCATGCCGCAGTCGCCCTGAACAAATGAATTTTCCACCGCCGGCTGGAATTCGAGCGCGATGGTTTCCCCGAGGAGACGCTCCAACATCTTGCTCATGTTGCCGACAACTTTCTGCAGATCGAGCAGCTCGGGCTGCATGACATTCTTGCGGCTGAACATGAGCAATTGGCGGGTGAGACCCGCGGCGCGTTCGGCGGCAAAATAGACGGCTTGAACCGAGTCAACCACCTCCGGCAGCAACGTCGGTTTGGAGAGCAGCGAACTGGAATGACCCTGAATGATCGTGAGCATGTTGTTGAAGTCATGCGCAACACCGGCGGCGAGCTGGCCGATGGATTCCATCTTTTGCGCCTGACGCAACTGCGCCTCCAAACTCAGCCGTTCGGTGATGTCTTCGACGTAGCAATGCACCACGTTGCTCGGCAGGACGGGATGAACCGACCACGAAAACGTGCGCCCTTCCATTTTGGTTTCCAAACGCACCTTGCTTTGTCCGCCGGTGAGGCATTCGCGAATGATGCGGTTAATGTCCGGCGGCAATATCTCACTGGGATGATCCCGGGAAACGGAAGCGGCCAGTCTTTGCGCGGCCTCGTTGAAATAGGTGATGGTCCCGTTTTCGTTCAATTCCATCGCCGCGTCCGGGTTCAACTGGACGAAGGCGGCGAGTTTTTTCAATTCGGCATCGGCCCGTTTGCGTTCGACGGCCAGGCCGACGGCGGTGGCGGCGGCCATGAGAAATTGCACTTCATCCGAATCGAATTTTCGCTGGTGCGTGCTGTAAATGCCCAGCATGCCATAGGGCCGGTCGTGAGTGGGAATGGCGACGGTGATACCGCTGGCAACCCCGTGTTCGGCCAGGAACGGCGATGCAGAGATTCGCGATTCGGCCTTCAGATCGGCAGTAATAACGGGGTCGCCGGATTTCAAAGCCGAGATAATCGGGGAATTCTCATTTCCGGGCAGGGAGGTCTGCCGGTCGTACTCCGGCTTCCAGCCTACGCCGGCTTGCAGCCGCAGTGGCCCGCCGGACAATTGCTCGAACACGGCGGAGTATTCCACGCCCAAGGTTTGCGCCACGAGCATGACAGTTTGATTCATCAGCGCATCCAGGTCACTGTTGGTCAGCGCAAATTGTCCGAGTGCGGCGACAACGGTTTGCTGAAACGCGCGATTCAGCAGGTTTTTTTCCGCGGTTTCGAGATTCTTGACGTGGCGTTCCAGCGATTCGGCCATCAGGTCAAAACCCTTGGTGAGATCACCGAGTTCGTTTTTTGAAGGTTTCAGTCCGGTGCGGGCGCTCAAATCACCTTCGGCAATCCGCTGCGCCACACTGGACAAGGCGCGCACCTCGCGCAAAATGAAGTGTTCCCCGCCGAACCACGATGCGGCCAGCGCCAGTATCCCCACCACAAACCCGCTCATGGGCAGGTTGAAAATATACATCAGCAACCAGGCCGGAGTGATGAGCAAAAACACGCTGCCGACCAGCTGCATTCGCAATGTGGAGAATCTGAAAATCTTTTTTCTCATTTCAACCAACCCCGAAATTGCGCAATAATCATGCCATTAGGGCATGGTTTCGGAAAGCCCTTTGTGTTCCCCGGCTGGCACCTCCCCAAAGCCGGGCTAATCATCAGTCAGGGCCGTTATGCGCCCCTTTGGCAGGCGCCCCAGATGAAAAATCAGGAAGCCATGAAGGAACTGCGCCAATTCGCCGGCTTGCGCGGGTGTGGGCTTCAAACGCGAACACGCCGGCCAGTCGTTTTGCGTCAGCACGCGGACGATTTGTCTGGCACCGGGCGTCAGTTTGGTTTTCGCCAAATCCGGTTTCAGGCCGAGTTCATGCAGGAGCTTGAGTTCAAAGGCCAGAACAATTTGCGGCGCGGATTTTTGCCGGCAAAGGCAGCCCAGAAAACCGTTCGTCAATTCAAAAATGGCGGGCAAAGGCGTCCCGGTTTCCGTGGCCTGCTCGACCAATGACGCGGCGTAGGCGGCCTGGCGCAACCGGCGGATGTCCTGACGCAGCGCGCTGTGGGTCTCGCGCAAACCGATTTCACGAAGCGTGTGCAAATCGGAACGGCGGCTGCGGTTAAACGAAAAATCCGCCAGATAAAACAAATCCAATTTGCCGAGAAACGGCGATTTGACCCGGCGCGCGCCTTTGGCAACGGTGGCGATGCGCCCGAAATCCGGCGTGAGCCAGTGAACGATGAGGCTGGTTTCCGTGAGCGGTCGCGTGCGCAGAATCAGGCCGGTGGCGTTTTCAATCATGGGGAAAATTTAACCACGGATGGACACGGAAGGACACGGATACAATTCTATGTCCGGCGGTTGGTTTCGCCGCCAAGCGGATTTCCATCCGTGTTCATCCGTGTCCATCCGTGGTCAATAATTTGGGGTTGGGCGTCGGCGGATATTCCTGCGAAATCGAGCCGAGGCTGACGATATATTTGATGGCGTCGGTTACGCTCATGTCGAGTTTGGTGAGTTTTTCCTCCGGCACCAAAATCAGAAAGCCGGAGGTTGGATTGGGTGTGGTCGGGACAAAGACACTGATGAGTTTCCTGCCGGTCTTTTGCTGGATTTCGCCCTGCTGTTCGCTGGTGATAAAGCCGACGGAATAATTTCCCGGCCCGGGGAATTCCACCAACACGACGGTCTTGAACGAATGTTTGTTTCCGGCAAACGCATCGTTGACCTGTTTGATGGCGCTGTAAAATTTGTTCAACAACGGCACCCGCATCAACACGCGGTCGGTCCAATCAATCACCTTTTTGCCGATGTAATAACGCGCCAGCACGCCCGCAGCTGAAATCAAAACCACGGCGAGCACCAACGCCACCAGGCTCCAATACCAGAACATCGGTCCCATGCCGTCATTGGGATACACGAGACCTTCGTGGGTGAGTTTCCGGGGCAGAAAAAACAAAAGCAAATCCGTCACACTGGAAATCGTGCCCACGAGCCATTTGACCGCCGCCAGCGTAAGCAGGGCGGGGAAAGTAACCGCCAGCCCCGTTAAAAAACTGGACCGCCAGCGGGCAAAGAAGCTTTTCTGTTCCATATGCCGAGTCTAGGGCTGCATCAGAGTTTGCTCAAGGGAAAGCGGCGGGTGATTTCACGCAACCGGCGGTATTCCTCCCGTTTCATTTTGCGCCGGGCACCCGCGCTCGAATCATCAAAACCAAGCAGATGCAAAACACCGTGGACCAGGTAGCGGATGACTTCCGACTGCCAGCTCGTGCTGAACTTGCACGCCTGTAAAACCGCTTCATCCACGCAAATAAAAATTTCACCTTGCAAGGTAGGGCACGCTCCTCGCCTGGGCGAAGCCTTGCGAAGACCGGTCCGCAGCGCGCCGGACTTGGCGGCGGGCAGGGGACTGCCCGCCCTACCTTCAGTGTGATAATCAAACGTGATGACATCCGTCGAACCCTTATGTTTGAGAAAGGTTTCATTCAGCCGCGTCATTTCCGCTGCGGCGACAAGACAGATGCCGATTTTGGCCTTTTCAATTTCCAATTCCGTGAGCAGCGCGTTGGCGATTTTTTTCAGCAGCCGCAGATTGATTTTCCGGATATGCTGATGACTGGCGACAGCGACGTTCATTTTATCGGAGGGTGGAGTTCTACGACGCCCATTACATTTGGGGGCTCGCAGCGCTCGTCCCTCCGGGTTTTTTGCCGCGATGCTCCTCGTAAGCCGTGATGATGCGTTGCACGAGCGGGTGGCGGACGACGTCGCGCTTGCCCAATTCCACAATCGAGATTCCTTCGGTGTTCTTCAGCGCACGGTGTGCTTCGAGCAAGCCCGAATTTTTGTGCGGCGGCAAATCGATCTGCGTTTCATCGCCGTTGATGACGGCCTTCGAGCCGTGCCCGAGGCGCGTGAGGAACATCAACATCTGCTCGGTCGTCGAATTTTGCGCCTCGTCGAGGATGATGAAGGCGTTGTTCAGCGTGCGCCCGCGCATGTAGGCCAGCGGCGCGATTTCAATGGTGCCGCGTTCAGTGTGCTTCTGGATCTCCTCGGCAGGCAGCATGTCGTGGAGCGCATCGTGCAGCGGACGGAGATACGGGGTGATTTTTTCGTATAGGTCACCCGGTAAAAAGCCAAGCGCTTCGCCGGCTTCAACGGCGGGGCGGGTGAGGATAATCCGCGAAACCTTTCCCTCGCGCAATGCCGCCAGCGCCATCGCCACAGCCAGGTAAGTCTTGCCCGTGCCGGCCGGGCCGACGCCGAAGGTGACGTCGTGCTTGCGGATGGCGTCGAGATATTTCTTCTGCCCGACCGTCTTGGCAGTAACGCCGGGCTTGCGGTCGTGCGTCAACACCCGGTCGTTCATCAAATCCTTGAGCGTCGAAACGCCCTCGTGCTTCACGACGTTCAGCGCGTGCGTGAACTCGCGGTTCCGCACCGGCGCACCGGCTTTGGCCAGACTCTCCAGCGACACAAAAAGCTGCTTGGCGCGTTCGACAGCATCGGCGGCGCCTTCGAGTTTTATCCATCCCTCGCGCGACGTGGCCTTGACGCCAAGCTGATCTTGGACCAACTGCAGATTGCGCGGCTCGTGATTGAAAAGCTGCTGTGCAACACGCGCATTTTCAAAATGCAAGGTTTCAGTTGCCACAATTAATAAATTTCTTTGCCACAGATTTTCACAGATGAAACACGGATGAAATTTTTAAATTCTAAAATTCTGTGTTCAATCCGTGTTTCATCTGTGGCTAAAAATCATTTCGCCAGCGCCGCGCGCAATTTGGCGGCGACCTCGTTCAGCGCCGCCGGCAAGACGGTGGTGTTGGCCAGGACGGGCATGAAATTGGTATCGCCGTTCCAGCGCGGAACGATGTGGATGTGCAAATGGTCAGCGACGCCTGCGCCAGCGACCTTGCCGAGATTAATGCCAATGTTAAAGCCGTCCGGCTTCATCACCTGCGTCAGCGCGTTGATGCAACGGCGCGTGAGCTTCCACAAATCCGCCAGTTCCTCCTCGGTCAGGCTGTTCAGGTCGGGGACCTGTTTGTAAGGCACGATCAGCAAATGTCCGCCGTTGTAGGGATAAGTGTTGAGCAGGGCGAAGCACGTGCGGTCGCGCACGATGACGCGGTTCGCCTCGTCATCATTGGACTGCGCGATGCGGGCGAACAGGCTGGCATCGAGTTGTGGTTTCGGCGACAGAATGTATTCAATGCGCCACGGCGCGTGCAGCGATTCCATGGCGGCAGGGTAGTCGTTGCAACAGTGAAAGTCAAAACTGTGTAACTGCCGATAGCGCATCATTCAACCTGTGGCCCGGCTGGTCTGCCGCAAAGCGGACAAGCCGTCCCCCAGAACCGCCATCGGGTTGCCGCCGGAACAATACAATTCGTGTAATAGCTATTTCAAAAATTGTATCACTCGAAGGTGAAGATCATCTATCTAATTAAACAAACTCAAAATCGCTGTGGCTGCATGCTTCGTCGCGCCGGGGTCGCCCAGGGACGAAACAACTTCCGCCAGCCGCTTTTTGATCCGAATACGGCGCGGTTCGTTTTGCAAAAGCTCCAGCGCGGCTCCGGCAATGTTTTTTGGCGTGGCGGCGCCTTGGACGAATTCCGGGAAAATTTCTTCGTCCGCCAGAATGTTAGGCATCGTCAACCATTTCACGGTCACGATGCGTTTGGCAATCTGGTAGGTAAGCCACGACGTTTTGTAGAGTGTCACCGTCGGCACGCCGAAGAAGGCGCATTCCATCGTCACCGTGCCGGTTGAGGCGATGGCGACATCGGCTTCGGCTAGTGCCTGCGGCAGATTGCCGATTTGGATTTCCATATCTGACGGGAGCGCGGACAGTTTGTCCGCGAGTTGTTTCAAAGCTTCATCCGGCAAAACCATTTTCGCCTTCGCCGACGGCAATTTTTCCCGAATCAGTTTCAATGCGCCGAGCATTGGCGGCAAATGCCGGCGCAATTCATCCGCCCGGCTGCCGGGCAGCAAAAGAACTGACGGCCTGGAATTCTTATTCTGGATTCCGGATTCTGGATTCTGGATTCTGTCGACCATCGGATGACCGACAAATTCCACGTGCAGCTTCGGCACGCGCTGTGCATACCAGTCTTTTTCAAACGGGAAGATGCTCAGCAGCAGATCATAATCCGCCGCGAGCAAATTCGCCCGGCCCGGCCGCGATGCCCAGACCTGCGGCGAAACGAACTGGATTATTTTCGGATTCCACGGCGTGGACGCCGACCGATTTTTGCGGACGTATTGTTTGATGGCATGACCAAAGCGGAGGTTGAACCCGCCGTAATCCACGCCGATGATGGCGTCCGGTTTGTGTTCAATTGCCAATTTCAGCAATTGATGGAACAGCCGGCGGAACTCGAAATAATTTATCAGCACATCGGACATGCCGATGACCGCGTGCTGTGTCATGTCGAAGGCCAGTTCGACGCCGGCCGCCGCCATGCGCGGTCCGCCCGCGCCGAAGAAAACCGGCGCGCGCCCGTCTCCGCTTTGCTTCGACGCGGCAAGCAGCGCGGACACCAGTTCCGCCGCGAGCAAATCACCGCTCGCCTCACCGGCGATGAGCATGAACGATTTCGGGGTCAAGCGAATAAGGAATAGGGTTCGTAAATTATCGTGTAGCACCCGCCTCTGGCGGGTGGTTTCGGGCGTCGCGCCCGAAACAGACCGATGACAAAGTTTGCCGTTGTCCTGACGATGAATTCCGCCCGTGTGAATGCCGTTGCAATTCGGCGAGACGCCGAATTGAACCCGCGAGACGCGGGTGCTACCAAAATAAATTCGGCGATGAGCATGAACTGTTTGGCGTTCATTTGCTCTGCTGCACCTGCCGCGTAATTTCGAAGGCCAAGTCCAGGGCGCGCTTGGCGGATTCGCCGCTGACCATGGGCGTTTGCTTTTCGCGGACGCAATTTACGAAGTGTTGCAGTTCGAGCTTGAGCGGTTCGTCCTTCGCAATCGGCACGGGTTCGCGAACGATGCGTTTGCCGCCAAATTCGCTGACGATGGTTGAGTCCTTGCCCACCCCCAGTTTCGCGGCCAGGACTTTTTTCAGCAGCGAGCTTTCCGCCTCGCTGTCGCGGGCGATGCGATAGATGAAACCTTCCTGCGCGCGGTAATCGAGCGAGATGTAGCTCGGTGTCGCACCGCCGCTGAACACGCGGATCTTTCGCATCCGCTCCGGGCTGACGCGGCTGGCGGTGAGGTTGGCGACGCAGCCGTTGGCGAAGCGCAGCCGCGCGTTGGCGATGTCTTCGGACTTGCTCAACACGGGAATTCCCACGGCGTCCACGCTCGTCACGGGCGATTTTACGAACGCGAGCACCACGTCCAGGTCGTGAATCATCAGGTCGAGCACGACACCGATGTCGGTCGAGCGGGCGGGGTAGGGCGAAAGCCGGTGCGTCTCAATGAAGCGCGGTTCTGGCGCGGCGGTTTCGAGATATTTGAAAACGGGGTTGAACCGTTCGACGTGGCCGACCTGCAGGACGCAATTTTTTTGTTGCGCGAGTTGTACGAGTTCAGCGGCCTGGGCGGTGTTGTCAGTCATCGGTTTTTCGACGAGGACGTGTTTGCCCTGCTGCAACAGCGATTTGGCGAGTTCAAAATGCGTGGTCGTCGGCGTGACGATGTTGACGGCATCACTCGCGGCAGCCAATTCGGCAATCGAAGAGAAAACCCGCGTGCCGTGTTTGGCGGCGATTTTGCGCGCGGTTTCAGCTTGGGTGTCGAAGATGCCAGCAAGTTCCACCTGGCCGGCGGTGGCCAGTTCCGAGTAAATGCGAACATGGTTCTGACCCAGCGAGCCGGTGCCGAGAACGGCGATTTTGACCTTTGATGCCATGCGGGCAGTGTGCCAACTTCGGTAAACCACTGAAAGCCGAAATGAATCTCACGCAAAGGCGCAAAGGCGCGAAGAAGAATTGAAATGCCGCGACATAACTTTGCGGGCTTTGCGACTTTGTGTGAGGTTTTCACTTTGAACTTTGGACTTCGGGTTCATAAACTCCCGCCGTGCCTGCTTTCATTGTCATCGCCGTGGCGGCGTATTTGCTGGGTTCGATCCCGACGGGCTATCTGGTTGCGCGGGCAAAGGGGATTGACATCCGCGCCGTTGGCAGCGGCAACATCGGCGCGGCCAATGTTTTTCGCATTCTCGGCAGACCCGCCGGCATCCTTGTGCTTGTGGTGGACGGACTCAAGGGTTTTACCGCGTGTTCATGGCTTGCGGATTTTGTCGTTCAACCGTTCGCCATGGCTCCGGATAAAATCGAATGTTTGAAAATCGTTGCCGGCATCTGTGCCGTGCTCGGTCATAATTTCACCTGCTGGCTGAAATTCAGGGGCGGCAAGGGCATTGCGACCAGCGCAGGGGTTTATTTTGCGCTGGCGCCGCTGGCGGCGGGCATTGCGCTGGGTACGTGGATTGTTGTGTTCGCGTTGAGCCGCTACGTGTCGGTGGCTTCCATCGCGGCAGCGGTGGCGTTGCCCACGGCGGTTTGGTTGACAAAGGACAGCCGGTTTTTGGGAATTGTTACCACCGCGCTGGGACTGCTCGCCATCTTCAAACACAGAGGCAACATCCAGCGCCTGCTCAACGGCACCGAGCGGCGTTTGGGTCAAAAATCTGCGACACCGGAGGCAACGAAATGAAAATCACCGTACTGGGCGCAGGTGCCTGGGGAACTGCCTTGGCCAAAGTGCTGCGCGAAAACGGCAATGCCGTGACGCTATGGGACATTGACGCCCGGACACTTGACGAACTCCGCCGTGGGCGGAATGAGCGTTACCTGCCCGGCATGGCGTTGCCGACCGACTGGAAAGTGGAGGCGGATTTCGCCAGGGCGGTGACGGGTGCCGAGTGCTTGGCCATGGCCATTCCGTCGCAGGCCTTCCGTCAGGTTGCCATGAAGCTGAACGGGCATCCGGCCATTTTGGTGAGCGTGACCAAGGGCATTGAATTTGAGACCGGCGAGACCATGAGCCGGATTCTGCGCGAGCAGGCCCCGGCGGAACGCGTGGCGGCGCTTTCCGGGCCGAGTTTTGCCCACGAAGTGGCGCTGGGCATTCCGACCACGGTGGTTTGCGCCTGCGAAAGCGACGGCACGGCGCGAACGGTGCAAGAACTTTTCCACCGCCCCAGCTTTCGCATTTATCGCAGCACGGACATCCTCGGCGTGGAATACGGAGGCGCGCTGAAAAATATCATCGCCATCGCGGCCGGCGTGAGCGACGGGCTGGGCTACGGCGACAACACCAAGGCCGGACTGGTCACACGGGCGCTGTCCGAGATGCGCCGGCTGGGGGTGGCGTGCGGCGCGCAACCGGAAACGTTCGCCGGTTTGAGCGGTCTGGGCGACCTCATGCTGACGTGTTTCTCGAAACAGAGCCGCAATCGCAACCTCGGCGAACGCCTTGGGCGCGGTGAAACGATGGCAGCAATCCAGGCGTCGCACCCGAAACTGGCCGAGGGATATCCGACGGCACGATCCGCGCACCGGCTGGCGCGCGGGAAGAAGGTGCTCACGCCGATCATTGACGAGGTTTATGCGCTGCTCTACGAGGGCAAAGAACCCAAACAAGCGGTGCAGGATTTGATTTCCCGCGCATTCAAAGCTGAGGATTAAAGCCACAGATGAAACACAGATTGAACACAGATAAAACCCGCGCTTTGTTTTTCTATCTGTGTTTTATCTGTGAAAATCTGTGGCTCAAACCATGGCTTGTTTGATCAAGCTCATCAAATCGGCGTAAGTCTCGACGGCCTCAAACTGTGGGAATTGCTTTTTCACCGCGTCGGGCGCGCGGAAGAGAATTCCCACGTTCGCCTCGACGAGCATGGCGGTGTCGTTAAACGAATCGCCGCCGGAGATGACGTGGTAATTCATCCGTTTGAAGGCGGCCACGGCCTCGCGCTTCTGCTCCCGGATGCGCAACTGGTAATCCACGATGCGGTCGTTTTCGACGACGAGCCGGTGACACAGGAGCACCGGCCACCCGAGCTGGCGGAGCAGGGGAGAGGCGAATTGCTCGAAGGTGTCGGAAAGAACAATGACTTGCACGAACGAGCGAAGTTCATCCAGGAATTGCCTGCCGCCGGGCAGCGGCTGCAGCGTGCCGATGACCTGCTGGATGTCGGAAAGCTTCAGGCCGTGCTGGTTGAGAATGGCAAGCCGCCCCAGCATGAGCTTGTCGTAATCCGGCTCATCGCGTGTGGTGCGGCGCAATTCCGGGATGCCGGTCTTTTCGGCGACCGCAATCCAGATTTCCGGCGTCAACACGCCTTCCATGTCCAAAGTGACGATTGATTGTTTCACGGGCGCGAAGTTTTTCAGAATGCCGGCAACATGTCCAGCATGGGTGCTGGAGCTATTGCGGGACGAGCATGAATTTGTCCGCGGCAATCGTGTAGGAACTCGACGCGACGTTTTTGCCCGCGACCGTCAACCGGACGGTGTGGTCGCCGGTTGACGCAAACGTGACCGGGCCGAAGTCCCAGAGCGGATAAATCGTGGTTGCCCAGTATTCATCAAGCGTGCCGCCCAGCGGATTGCCGTCCAGCTTGAGACCGAGCTGGCCGCGATTGCTGCCGGACGGGAAAACCAGTTTGAGATGATACGCGCCGGCCGGGACGTTGGTGAGGGTGAACTCGATGTAATCACCGGCGCCATCTCCGTTCAACGTCACAAAATATCCGCCGCTGGCGTTTGTATCGAGTGCAGACACCGTGGCGGTTGCGCCATTGGTCACGCGGGCGAGCGATTCCGCTTCAAAATTCAGCGGTGTTGGCGGATAACCCGGCGACGGGGAACTCAACCGGAAAAAGCGGTGATGGACGTTTGAATCCGTGACGATGCTTTGCCAGTTGGTGATGGCCGGGAGATTTGTCCAAATGTTCCAATCGATAAGATTCGTGGTCGCATGCAGATTGAAATTGCTCAAACCGCCGTTCCAGGAAATCACGGCTTGGTTTCCGTTTTTGACAATGCCCAGTTTGGGCGTAAGCAAGATTTCCGCACCAGCGAGCATGACCGGCCCGGGGCCGTGGCGGTCGTCGGTGGACGGCTGAAGTTTGGTCGTATAATAGGTAATGCTGTTGCTCAGGCTGGTGCCGGGACAGATATTGCTGACCACGCCGCTGGCGCTCACCTGCAACTGCGCGATGGCGGCAAAGGCCTTGCGCGCCACGGCCATGTTCGTGGGATCAATCCAGCCGCGATTCACCGCCCGGGCAATGCTGTAGGCGTACAGCGCGGTGCATGACGTTTCCTCCCACACTTCGGGATGATCCAGCACCTGATGCCACATGCCGTCCGACGCCTGTACCGCTTCCACGCCCGCAATGTGACGCCGCAGGATTGTCAACAGGTTTGTGCGGGCGGGATGATTTGTGGGCATGACGGAAAGAACCTCGGCCGTTGTTACCATCGCCCAGCCGTTGCCGCGACCCCACTTGACGCCGTTGACGTAGTGGTTGGTGCAATAATAACCGTGAAACCAAAGGCCGTCCGTGTCCTGCAAATAACCGGCCATGCTTATCACCTGGTTGGCGGCGTCATCGAGAAAATTGGTGTTGCCGGTGTATTGATACCAACGGATGAGGAACGGACAGCTCATGTAAAGATCATCCGCCCAGATGGTGGCGCCCCGTTCCGGCCGGTAAAGCGTGCCGTTGGTCCGGGCCTGGCCGCTGCTGACGTAATTGGCGGTAACCATCGCCATCTGCACCTGTTCGATGGTGGGGCCGCTGGCGTGACGCAGCGCGCCTTCCAACATTTGCGCGGTTATCGCGCCGCAATAATCCAGTTTACCAAGGGTGAAGAATGTGCCCAGCACGGCATTGTTGTCTTGAAAACTCATCAGGCCGGAGGTGCTGATGAGCGTGTTGGTCAGGCTTACCAGCCAGGCGTAATAACGCGCAATAATCAGATTATGATTCAGCGCGAAATTTTCGGCATTGGTGTTGCCGGTGGCGTCCTTCACGCGGAGCTGGCCGTAAAGATTCACACCCCAGGCGTATTCATTGGTGATACCCGTCGGCTTCGTGGCGTTTTGGGCGGTGGACAACACAGTCGCTGCCGGATAACTCCCGTCCGCCACCGTGTGTTGCCAGTGATTCGCCACCGTGACGATGACATTGCTGATGGAGATGTCGGAGATGTTGTTGGTAATGCCAAACGCGTCACGGACATGCCCGAGAAGCAGGAAGCCGGCAAGGGCACCCGGGAAAAATTTCGAACGGAATGTGTGTGTCATGAATTTACTTCTGGTTCGGATGATTGTGTGGTGAAGAAACTTATCACAGCAATCCCCCCGTGTCCATTGTCCGGTTGGTTCGGTATTCAAGGCCCGGTTTTCAGGTTTGGATTGGTGGCAAGGATTTGGTCGAGCGCGGCTTTCGCTTCGGGGAATTCCGGCTTGAGCCGCAACGCCTCGCGGTAATGAAAAATGGCTTCCTTGGATTTGTGTTGTTGGGACAAAGCCTGCGCCAGGCGGTAATGCGCCGCCGCGAAGTCCGGCCTTTCAACGAGAGCAGCGACGAAATGCCCCGCGGCTTCATCCGGTTTGTTGTGCAGCAACAAAAACAGGCCAAGGTTGTATTGAATCTCGGAATTGTGAGGGGCCAGCCGCCCGGCGGCGTCAAGATGCGCGAGGGCTTCGTCAAGCTTGTTGTTCTGCAACAAAGCCATGCCGAAATTAAATTGCGCCACCGGGCTGTTCGGTGAAATTTTCACCGCTTCACCGCAAAAATCCATGGCCTCCTTTTTCATGCCCAGGTCGGTGAGTGTCTCGCCCAGGCAGGTGTAGGCGACGAAGTTATCGGTTGTTACCTCAATGGCATGGCGGAAGAGTTTGATGCTGTTCTGCCAGTAGCTCAGTTGAATTTCGGTGCAAACCAGACAACCTGCCAGCGTCACGCCCCCGGCAAACGCCGTAATTCGCCGCCAGTGAGGACGCCAGTTCAAAAAATCGTTAATGCCCCACGCAACCAGAATGAACAGGCCGATGCCGGGAATATACATGTAACGGTCGGCCATGGATTGCGAGCCGACCTGCACCAAGCCGATGGTGGGAATGAGCGTTCCCAAAAACCAGAACCAGCCGACGAGCAAATACGGATTTGGGCGCGCGCGCCAGATGACCAATCCCGACCAGATGACCAGCAGCAGCGCCGCGCTCATTGTCAGAGCCGTTGGCCAATGATACGGGTGCGGATAAAAAATACAGAGATCCACCGGCCAGAAGGTTTTGGAGATGTAACGCTCGTAGGACCACAGGGCGTTTGCCAACCGATCCGAAAAAGATAGTACTCCCGGCGACCAAAGTGCCCGGCCCGAAGTTTGCACAAAAAATGTCACCACGCTTGCCGCCAGTGCGAGCGCGAAGAAAGGCAGTTTTTCAACGGTTAACTTGCCGGCGGAACGCGCGAAAATTCCCGGCTCAAAACGGTTTAAGGGCCACCAATCCAGCAGCAGCAAAACGAAAGGCAGCGTCACCACCATCGGCTTGGACATCAATCCGCAGGCGAAGAAAAACAGTGCGAGGAAGTAGTGGGGTAACGAGTGGCGGGGGCCGGGGAACGAAGCCGGGTCGGAGCGTGTCACCAGCCACATGTCGCCCGTCACATATCGGGCGTACGCCATCAACGTCAGCATCCAGAAAAATGCACTCAGCACATCCTTGCGTTCCGCCGCCCAAGCCACCGATTCGACGTGCAACGGATGCCAGGCGAACAACGCCGCCACCAGCGCGCTGCGCCACATGGCGCCGGTGAGTTGCCTCAACAAAAGGAACAGCAGCAAGGTATTGGCGACATGGAAAATCAGATTGGTCGAGTGATGGCCGCCAGGATACAAACCATACAACTGACAATCCAGCATGTGCGAAAGCCACGTCACCGGATGCCAGTTGGCGGCGGCTCCGGTTTGGAAAGCCCAGATTACCCCGGTCCTGGTCAGCCCGGCCTGAACGTGAGAATTGTTGGTAATGTAATCGTCGTCATCGAAGTTGACAAAATTGTGGTTGGAAATCGGCCAGTAGAGCGCGGTTGTGACCAGGGCAAGCACGAGGCAGATGAGGGCCGTGAGCTGGTTTTTTGTCAATTTGGCCGTGAACATAACCCGAAGGGTCTGAAATCAAAATTTAACCATTCGACGTTTTCGCTGTGTGAACCGGCAGCCTTCCTGGTAGCCGACAGAGCGTGCAAGCTGGATGGCTTCGGCAAAATTCATCCCGACTTCCTCCGGCGCGTGGGCATCCGAGCCAAACGTTATCGGCACGCCTTTTTGAAACGCAAGCTCAAGAATTTGGCGACTGGGGTAAATTTCCCCGCAATCCTTCCGCAAACCGGCGGTGTTGAGTTCGATGGCGCAATTGTTCTTTTTGGCCGCGTTGAGAAACTTTTCGTAGAGCGGCGTGCAACTCGCCTCGGCGAAGCCTCCGGCGCAGCCCGGGTCGTGATTCGGGCGGTGGCCGAATTTTTTCGGCAAGTCGGCATGGCCGATGATTTCAAAGCAGCCGGTCTCCGCCGCCTGGGTCAGCCGTTCGAAGTAGGCCGACCATACCTCGAAGGCGTCGCGTTTTTCCCATTCGGAAGTTTTCTGCGGATTGTCTATGGCCCAGTCGTCGGAGACGTAATGCACCGAACCGATGAAATAATCCCACGGATGCCGCGCTGCAAGTCCGCGAATCCAGTTCTCGGACCCGGGCAGATAATCCACTTCCAGCGCGAGGCGGATGGTCAGGTTCGGAAAATCCTTTTGCGCCTGGCGAACTTGGGCGACATATTCGTCGAGTTGATGGGCGTACATCCGCCAGTCGTCGAAATCGTCGCGCGGCATCGGCGAATGGTCGGAGAAGCCAATTTCCGTGAGACCGATTTTCAGTGCGCGATTGGCATAATCGCCCGGCTCGCCGGTCGCGTGGCGGCAGAGCGGCGTGTGCAGGTGATAATCAGCGGGCAATGACATTGCGTGAGTTTCAAGTTTCAAGTTTCAAGTTTCAAGTGTTGAATGGGGCTGATGACGAACGAGAATGTAACCGCGCCGCTACGACTGTTTGTGGCGATTTCCATCCCGGAGCCGGTCCGGGATGAAATCATCCGCGTTCAGCGGGAATTGCAGCCGCTCGTGCCGCGCGACGTGGCCCGCTGGGCCCGGTCGGATCAATTTCATCTCACGCTCCGGTTCCTGGGCGATGTTCCAGCGGATGGCGTCGAAGATTTGAAGAAATCGGTCGGTGCCGTTTGCCAGGCCGCCCGGCCCTTGTCTTTGTGCGCCGAGGGCGTCGGTTTTTTTCCGAACCCCCGCTCGCCCCGGGTCATCTGGGTGGGCATCAATGACCGGGAAGGGCGGCTGGTGGATTTGCAGAAGCAGATTGAAACCGCTGTCGGCCCGTTCAGTCCCGAACCAGGCGAGAAGAATTTCACGGGCCATGTCACGTTGGGCCGCCTGAAAAATCCGAGGCCAGCCGATACCCGGGATCTGGCCGCCCGGGCGCAGTCACTCGAAAAGCGGCTGTTCGGCGATTGGACAGCGCATGAAATTGAAATAATCCGAAGCGAATTGTCCCCGGTCGGGGCGCGCCACACTTCGCTCGCGGCGTTCCGGCTGGGAGCGGTTTGAAATGCCGCCAAACGTCTCGACGCATCGTAGCGGCGTCTCGGCAGAGCGCCGCATTCTTCCAGAAAATTATCCGGCTTCCTGCCGAAAGCCGCTACGCCGGTTTTGCATTCGCGCCGGTTTTCGGCGGCGCAGTGCTCTTGCGCTCGATGAGTTCGGCGGACAAACGTTTCGTTTCAACGCGCTGGCCCTTCAGCAAATTCACCATCGCGTCCACGGCGGCCATGCCGAGCCGGTACTTTGGCTGGCGGATGGTCGTCAGCGGCACGCGAAAATATTCCGCCGTCAGGATATTGCCGAAACCCACGAGCGAAATATCCTCCGGAATCCGCAAACCTTTCGATAACAACGCGTCCGCGCAGCCAATGGCGACGAGGTCGTTGACGGTTTGAACGGCGGTTGCACCACACGATTCATTCAGCATTTGCAGCGCGGCTTTGGTGCCATCTTCAATGGTGCTGCCGGCCTGAAAAACCAGCTTGTCGTCCACATCCAATCCGGCTTCGCGCAATGCGCGGCGGTAGCCTTCAAACCGCTCGTGTACCCACGGCGCCGTGGGTGAGCCGGTGAGATAGGCGATGCGTTTGTGGCCGAGCTTCAGCAAATGTTGCGTCGCGGTGTAGCTGGCAACCTGTTCATCAATTTCCACGCTGACGAATGATTTGCAAAATGGCGCGGGCGGCCCGATTAAAACCGTCGGGATTTGGCGGGCCAGCACCTCCTGATAAATTCGCGCTTCGGCTTCAAAGCGATACACCGGCGAAATGAACAGCCCGTCCACGCGCCGCGACAACAGCCGCCGGATGCAAACCTCTTCACGGGCCGGCAGGTTGTGCGTATGCGTGAGCAAAATGTCGTAGCCCAGTTCGTGTGCGCGTTCCTCGATGGCGAAAACGACGCGCGCAAAGATCGGATTCGTGCTCGACGGAATGACGAGGCCGAATAATTTGGTCGTCCGGTTGCGCAGCCCTTGCGCGGACGAGTCGGGAACGTAACCCATTTGTTGCGCCAGCGACTTGATGCGCGATTTTGTGGCCGATGAAACATCCGGCTCGTCGCGCAACGCCTTCGAGACCGTCATCACCGAGACGCCCGCATGCCGGGCTATGTCTTTAAGTCGGACCATGGTTATAAAATGCCAAATGCTGAATGCTCCCGCCGTCGCCAGGGCCATGGCGGGCAGGAAAGGCTAAAGGAAGGAAATTCACTGGCTCAAATTCCGGTTTCTTTTTCATTCAGCCTTCAGCCTTTGGCCTTTCATACGTAGGCTCCGCGCCAGTGCAGCTTGCGGCGCAACGCCTCCAAAAACGAACTGTCCGCCAGATGCATCAGCCGGACCGTGCCCCGGCTGCGGCGAATCGTCACCTCGTCGCCGGCGCCAAGCTCGGCGATAAACTGTCCGTCCGCGCTCAAAATCGTCGCCGGTGGCGAACTGATGGCTTTGACGCGAATGGTTGAAGCCAGCGGTAAAATGAGCGGACGATTTGACAGCGTGTGCGGGCAAACCGGCGTGAGCGCAAACACTTCGGCAGTGGGCAAAACAATGGCGCCACCCGCCGCCAGCGAATATGCCGTTGAACCCGTGGGCGAGCTGATGATTAATCCGTCGCCGTTATAGCGCGTGACCGGTTCGCCGTCCACGCTGACATCGAGTTTGATGAGTCGTGAGACCGCGCCGCGGCTGACCACGATGTCATTGAGCGCGGTTTCATGAATCCGCCGTCCCTGGCAGCGGCCGCTGACTTCGATCAAAACGCGGGATTCGTATTTGAATTCACCGCGCCAGACGCGCGCCAGAGCGCGGGTCATCTCGTCCGACGGCACGGCGGTGAGAAAGCCAAGGCCGCCGATATTGACGCCGAGCATGGGCGTGGCCGAGCCGGCGATTTCGCGGGCGACGTGCAGCATTGTGCCGTCGCCGCCAAACACCAGCAGCAAATCCACTTCACGCGCCAGCTCGGCGGCGTCGCTGCACACGGAATTTTTCAATCCGGCCAGCCGGGCGGTCCCGGCGTCGCACAACACCTTTCGTCCGGCGCGTTGAATGAGTCGCGCGGCTTTGCGAACGCTGTCGACGCAGGCGGCTTTATCGGAATTGCCGATGAGTCCGACGCGTTTGATTTTGTCAGCTTGTTTTTTCAATCAGCGCCAAAAATTCCTTGTTACCCGCCGGTCCGAGCAACGGTGATTCCACCACGCCCTGCCAGCGCAACCCGGGTTGCGCGCGGACGAATTCCCGCAGTTCATCGAGCACGCGCTCATGCACCGACGGGTCGCTGATGACGCCCCGACCCTTGTCGGCTTCGGCTTTGCCGGCTTCAAACTGCGGTTTGATGAGCGCGACAATTCTGCCATTGGGCCGCAATAATGCAATGGCGGCGGGCAAAATATTTCGCAACGAAATAAACGAACAGTCAATCACGGCCAGATCGGCAGGGGTGAAAGGCTGGGGGAATTGCGCCGCGGTCAGATGCCGCGCGTTGGTCTTCTCCATGACGACGACGCGGGGGTCGTGCCGGAGCTTCCAGGCGAATTGCCCCCGGCCAACGTCCACGGCAAAAACCTTGGCCGCGCCGTGTTGCAACAAACAATCGGTGAATCCGCCGGTGGACGCGCCCAGGTCGAGTGCGGTCAGTCCGGCGACATCCAATTGAAAATGGCGCAGGGCGTGTTCCAGTTTGTGGCCGCCGCGGCTGACATATTTTTCGTCTGCGTCCAGAGTAAGCCGGTCATCGGGTTTGACGGAGTCGCTGGGTTTGTGCGCGGACTGGGCGTTAATGCGGACTTGTCCGGTGAGGATGGCGCGTTTGGCGCGTTCGCGGCTTTCACAAAGGCCGCGTTCAACCAGAGCCTGGTCGAGGCGAGTCATGTCAAAATATGTTTAGCTTTTTTGTCTCTCGCACATCCTTCCAATGCTATCCACAAAATCGAGGCAAGGCCAGTCCCTAATGTGCTTGTTCCGTGACATGGAATGGGAGACCTGCCTGATAGAGCTTCAGTTGTGATTGAAGCGCCCCGGCCAGCGCGGTGTTGGATTGCGCCTCGGCCAGGTGCAAGGCGCGTTGCACTGTCTCAATCGCTTCAGGGAATCTTCCGGCCTCCGCATACGCTGCCGCCAGCGTGGCAAGAATCACTGGATTTTCCCCGCTGGTAAGCTGATTCGCCCGTTCGGCCAACCCCACCGCCTTAATCCCGTTTCGCAACGAAGCCTGCGGGCAGGTGGCCAGCACCCAGGCCATGTTATTCTGGGCTTCGGCGTAATCGGGCTTGATTGCCAGTGCCTTTTGGAAATGCGCGATGGCTTCCTCCACGTGTCCCTGTTGGAGAAAGGCGTTGCCAAGATTGTAGTGGGCTTCGGCGTAGTCAGGTTTGATTTCCAGTGCCTTTTGGAATTGCGAGATCGCCCCTTCTATCCGTCCCTGTTGGGTAAAGACGACGCCCAGGTTGTTGTGGACCTCGGCGTAATCGGGATTGATTGCCAGCGCCTTTTGGAAATGCGCGATGGCTTCCTCCAGCCGTCCCTGCTGGCGAAAGGCATTGCCAAGGTTGTTGTGGGCTTTGGCATGGTTGGGATTGATTTCCAGTGCCTTTTGGTAACATGAGATGGCTTCTTCCATCCTTCCTTGTTGGAGAAAGACATTGCCAAGGTTGTTGTGGACTTCTTCGTCGTCGGGCATAATCTCCAATGCCATTTGGTACTGCGCGATGGCTTCCTCCATCCGTCCCTGTTGGAGAAAAGCATTGCCAAGGTTATAATGGGCTTCAGCGTAGTCGGGATTGATTGCCAGTGCCTTTTGCAATTCCGCGATGGCTTCTTCCATCCGCCCCTGATCGCGAAAGGCACTGCCAAGGTTGTTGTGGGCGATGCTGTTACTCAAGGTGCATGCAAGTGTGTGAGTCCACAATAATTCACTATCGTGCCAGTATGCGGTTTGAGCCCGGGCACAAGTGATCAAGACGGCAAGAACAACCATCGCGCCACCGCCAAGCACCCAACGGCGGCTTCGCCAGGAGGCCGTCAACTCAACCACCGTCCAAGTCAGAAGAATATACACTCCAATCTGCGCCAGATATGTGAACCGATCAGCCCGCGCGACGCTGCCGACATGAACCACACCGATCATCGGCACCAGCATTCCCAAATACCACAACCAGCCAACAGCCAAATAAGGACGCCGCCGTCGTAACGCCAGCACTCCCACGGAAATGCCGGCCAACAGAGCCAGCGCCAGAACAACTTCCGGCAACGGCAGACCCTTCTGTGGAAAAGGATATACGACAGCCAAGCCTCCGGGATAAAACATCTGACCCAGGTAGACGACATAGGAAACTGCGGCATAGCCCGTCCGAAAGAAAAGAGGCAATTTCCCGACCGGCGCCAGCATGTGTTGTTGAGTAAAAATGGTCGCCACGCATGACGCGGCAGAAAGCACAAACAACGGAATCTTTTCAATGATGAGCGGACGCAAAACCTCGAAGGTGGAGCGTGGAGCGGCAGGTTGCATTCGGTCGAGCGGCCAGTAATCCAGGAGCAACAGCAGGAACGGCAGCGTCACCAAAGACGGTTTGGACAGAAGACCCAGTGCGAACAGAAATATTACCGTCAGATGACGGACCAGCGAGAATGGGCTGCGGGTGTAACGGACATACGCCCCGAGCGTCAGCACGAAGAACAGTCCGCTGAGCACGTCCTTGCGCTCGGTCACCCACGCCACCGATTCCACCCGCAAGGGATGGATGGCAAACACCGCCGCCACAAACGCGCTGGGCCACAGTGCGCCCGCCTGCGTCGCCGCAGCTCCAACGCTTTTATCGGCGCCAAGGTCCACCTGTGGGGCCGTAGCTCCAATGCTTTTATTGGAGCGAAGCCCCATCATCCGCCACAGCACCAGAAACAGCAGAAGGGCCGTCATTCCATGGAGTAAAATATTCGTCAGGTGATAGCCGCCGGGGTTCAACCCGTAAACCTGATAGTCCAGCATCAGGGACACCATGGTGAGCGGGTGATAGAAATCACACATCCGGTGGGTGAACACATGGCTGACCCCTTGGAAGGTCAGCCCTTTTACAACCACCGGATTTTGATACACATATACGTCATCATCAAAATTGACGAATTCATGCCCGAGCGTCTGGCCGAACACCAGCCAGATGGTGCCCACGAGAAACACGCAAATGCCAAAAACAGCCCAGTAATTGCCTGACCCAACCGGGAGGGTTGGTTGAGTTGCGTCATTGGACGGAGCAGGCTGAAGAATTTTTTGTTTTAGGCTCATGCCTTCAAAAGTATTGCCTGCTCATTGATTTCATGGGGCGGATAAAACATGATTAAGAAATTCCACCCTGAATAACGAGCAATAAATACAACCACATCCGCACCGCCTGAGGTCATAGATTGGTATCGGGCAACCGCTTTGCTTTACCAAGGCACCGGTGGCGGAATTTGTTGAGGACTTATACGTGTCAAAGATGATGCAGCCCGGGCAACCTTTATCCGTGAGTCAATACGGGGTATTACAAGCGATTGCCGCTGGTAAAGACGCGGGTTTGGACTTCACGAAAGCTGTGCAGGAACAGTTCGTTGTCGGCCACGGCCTTTTCAACCAGTTGCTTGAGCAAAAACATTTCCGAACTGCTGATGACGGCATGGACGCTGTGCTGGAAGGCTTCCATGGGCGTGAAGGTTTGGAACGAATCGCCAAGCAAAATGATCGTGGCATGACGGCGCTGGTTGACGGGCATGGCTTGCAGCGCCTTGAGCGTGAGATTTTCGTCAAGGGTGTTCGCGCCGAACAGTTCCTCGACGATGACAACCTGATAGTGGGCCTGGCCGAAGCGCACGAGAAAATCGCTGTGCGTGGCGGCGGTGTGGACTTTGTAACCGAGTTCGCCCAGGGCGGCTTTGGCGGTCTCCAGCCATTCGGGCGTGGAGAAGGCGATCAAGGCGGGCTTGTCCTCGGTGCTGACGAAATCGAATGAGCCATTCATGGTTACTTGATTTTGAGGATGGGCGGCGCGGCCCCACCCTCCGAGGACGACGTTTTCATGCGCAATGAGCCGCTGGCGGTGGTCATTTCGCCGCGCGATTTTTTGATGTTGTCAATGGCGCGGGAAATGACGCTGCGTTTGGTGCAGTAGAGCAGGGCGGTTTCCTCCGAGATGATGCCTTGTTCGAAAGCTTCCATGCAGGCATGGTCGAACGTCCGCCAGCCGAAGGGATAACTGGCCTCAATAATTTCATAAAATGTTTTGCCTTCGCTTTCACCCAGCCGGATGGCCTCCTGGGTGCGGAGATTTGAGCCCATGATTTCGAGCAGCGCAAATCGCGCCGCGCCGCCGACTTTGGTCACCAACCGCTGGCTGACCACCCAGCGCAACGAGTCCGCCAGGCGCACGCGGATTTGTTCCTGCTCATCCGGCTCAAACATGCCCAGAATGCGGTTGATCGTTTCGCCCGCATTGATCGTGTGCAGGGTGCTGAGGACCAGGTGGCCGGTTTCCGCCGCGCTCAAGGCGATCTTTACCGTTTCCTGATCGCGCATTTCGCCGACGAGAATGACCTTTGGCGCTTGGCGCAGCGCTGCGCGCAAGCCGTTGACGTAAGAATCAAAATCAATGCCCAATTCACGCTGGTTGAAAGTCGCGTGGTTGTGCGTATGGACGTATTCAACCGGGTCTTCCAAAGTGACGATGTGGACGGGTTTGTATCCGTTGATTTCGTTTAGAATGGCGGCCAGTGTGGTGGATTTGCCGGACCCGGTGGCGCCGGTGACCAGCACCAGGCCGGTTTTTTCCTTTGGGATTTCCTTGAAAATCTCCGGAAACTTCAATTGATCCAAAGTTGGGATGGTCGCATTAAGCTGGCGGCAGACGACGGAATAATTTCCGCGTTGCGCGAATACGTTGACACGGAAGCGGGCCTTGTCTGAAAGCGCGTAGGAAGCGTCGCACGACCCGTGCCGCAACAGGTCTTCAATCTGCCAAAGATTGTCGCCAATGATGTTCAGCGCGATGGTTTCGGTTTGAAACGGAGTAAGCTTTTCGATGGGTGGATCGAGAGTCACCGGTTTGAGTTCACCGTAAGCCTCGACTTGCGGCGGGCGATCCACCGTGAACAAAAGATCGGAAATCTCCGGCTGTGAAGCCAGCATCGTCGTCAGAACTTGATCCAGTTCGGGTCGCCGCATAAATCAGATGGCGTCGTCGTCTTCCGGCGGATGGGCAAGCAAGGAGCGGAATTTCTTCTTATCCAGCGCCTTTTCGTAAGCGTCTTCCGGCAAAATGCGTTTCATGCGCACGTGCTCCATGATATGATCATCCATTGGTTGATTGCCGATTTTCTTGCCGACTTGAATCATGCCGGGAAGCTGGTGCGTTTTGCCTTCACGCACGAGATTGGAGACGGCGGTGTTGAAGACCAAAATTTCAAACGCCGCGATGCGCCCTTTCTTGTCCGTGCGCCTGAACAAGGTTTGCGCCACAACGCCTTTCAACGCTTCAGAAAGCGTCTGGCGGATTTTGTTTTGCTGGTCCGCCGGGAAGACGTCAATGATGCGGTCAACCGTTTTGGAGGCGCTTTGGGTGTGCAATGTGCCGAAGACCAGGTGGCCGGTGGCGGCAGCGGTGATGGCCAACTCGATGGTCTCAAGGTCACGCATTTCACCGACGAGGATGATGTCCGGATCTTCGCGCAACGCGCCGCGAAGTCCCGCGGAAAATGATTTGGTGTGGACTCCAACTTCCCGATGGTTCACCAGGCTGCATTTGCTTTCATGGACAAATTCAATCGGGTCTTCCAGGGTGATGATGTGGTCTTTGCGATTTCTGTTCGCGTAATCTATCATCGCCGCCAGCGTCGTGGATTTGCCGGAGCCGGTCGGCCCGGTGACCAGAACCAGGCCCTGCCGGATCATGGTAAATTTTTTAAGCACCGGCGGCAGCGGCGCTTCCAGCTTTTCAAAATCTTCAAACGAAAGGACGCGACTGGGAATCTGCCGGAACGCCGCGCCAATTCCGTTTCTGTGATTGTAAAAATTGACGCGGAAACGCGAGATGTTCGGAATTTCGTAGCCAAAATCCACGTCACCCGTCTCTTCAAATTGTTTGATTTTGTAATCCGGCGCGGTTTCGTAGAGCATGGTCTTGAGCGAGTCATTTTCAAGCGGCGGATAATCCACACGCTGAAGCTCGCCGTTGATGCGCAACATGGGCGGATTGCCGGAGGTCATGTGCAAGTCAGACGCCTTTTGTTCAAACATCAGGTTGAAAAATGCATCAATTTTGGCCATAGGTTCTTTTTTTGAAAAATGTAGCTAGCGCCGCGCCAAATACAAAGGCATGAGCCCGTTGTCTGAAATCATTCGCCGCGAAATCGCCCAGCGCGGAGTTTTGTCATTCACGCGTTTCATGGAACTCGCCCTCTACTGTCCTGTTCATGGATATTATGAAACGAAAAAAGACAATCCCGGCCGGCGCGGCGACTTCTACACCAGCGTCGGCGTCGGTGAATTGTTCGGCCAGCTTCTCGCGTTTCAATTCGCCGAATGGATGGAACAATTGCGGATTGCAGATTGCGAATTGTGGATTGTGGAGGCCGGCGCCCATGATGGCAGGCTGGCCAAAGACATCCTGGCTTGGTTGCGATCCAACCGTCCGGAACTGCTTGACCAGATCGAATACTGGATCATTGAGCCTTCGGCCCGCCGACAGGAATGGCAGGGTGAAACTTTGCGTGAGTTCGCACCGCGGGTCCGCTGGTTTGCCGGCTTTCAATCGCTGCTTCAGGAGCGAACGTGTCACTCGTCACCTGCCACCCGCCACCCGCCGGTGCGCGGCATCATTTTCTCCAACGAACTCCTCGACGCCATGCCCGTCCACCGGTTTGGGTGGGACGCCGCAAAAAAGACTTGGTTCGAATGGGGCATAACTATCGAAGGAGAAAAATTCGTCTGGGCAAAAATCCCTAATCCGCAATCCGCAATCCGCAATCCGCGATTGGAAGCCGTGCTTCCCGACGGTTACACCATCGAAACCTGTCCCGCCGCCGAAAGCTGGTGGCGCGAGGCGGCCGGCATTTTGGAGTGCGGAAAACTGATGACAATTGATTACGGCCTGACCGCCGACGAACTATTTTCGCCCAGCCGCACGCGCGGCACACTCCGCGCTTATTTTCGTCATCATGCCAGCGACGACATTCTGGCCAACGTCGGCGAGCAGGACCTCACCGCGCACGTCAATTTTCCCGCCATCCAGGCCGCCGGCGAATCTGTGGGATTGAGAACGGAAATATTTTCGACGCAGTCACAATTCCTGACGCGAATTTTGGAAAAGGCATCGAAGGACAATTCCCTTGGCAAATGGACTCCCACCCAGGCGCGCCAGTTCCAAACCCTCACGCATCCGGAACATCTGGGCCGCGCTTTCCGCGTGCTGGTGCAATCGAGGTAAGGGAAGATTGACGATTTCTGAAGACAAAGGCGGTGGAACAACGCGTTGCAGCAAGCATCAATGTTTTTGCGCCTTTTGTGCATTTTTGCGGCAATTTAAACTGCGGAATAGTCTTGGTTTAACGCGTGGGAGTTGAAATTCAGGCTTCAGCTTGTTTGCGGTGGCAGGCTAAAGCTTGGACTCCAGCACGGAATTCAACTCGTAGGTCAAAATGGAAAGACAATAAATGACTGCGGTCTCGACGCGCAAAACCAGACGGCCAAGGGAAACCGGCAGCGCGCCCGACGCCTGGATGGCTTCCAGTTCCTCGGGCGTAAAATCGCCTTCCGGCCCGATCCAAACGCCGACGCTTTGCGGCAGACGTTTGTGTTGGGTTTGAAATTCCCGAAAGCATTCACGCGGATGACGGCGTTCCTTTTGCAACGAACCGACGAGTGACAAATCAAATTTGTCCCTGTGCTTGAGAAATTCTCCAAGGGTGGTTGGGGGTTCAATTTCCGGCAACCACGCCGCGCCGCATTGTTTGATGGCTTCAATGGCGACCTGCTGCCATTTCGTGCGTTTATCGGCGGCATCCTCGTCGTCGAGCTGCGTCACCACACGTTCCGTCAGCAGCGGCACAATTCGTCGCGCGCCGAGTTCGACGGCTTTTTGGATGATGGACTCGATGATTTTCCCCTTGGGCACGGCCTGCAGCAGCGTGATGGAGCAGGGCAGGGGCGGCGTGAAATTTTTCAACGACACGGAAAGCGTGACGGCAGAGCGCGAACTGTTTTCGACCGCACAAAGGAATTCATTTCCGACGCCGTCCAAAACGGTGACGAGTTCGCCGCGCTTCAAACGCAAAACGTGTAGCGCGTGATGCGCCTCGCGTCCGTCGAGCCGGAGCGAATCGCCGGCGCAACGTTCGGGTGGCAGATAAAAGCGGTGCATGGCAAAAATGTTGGTAGGGACGTGCGGCCCGCGCGTCCGAACGGACGGCTCGGCGAGTCGTCCCTACCCGTTTTCATCTAAACAAATTTCTGGCCTTTTCAAAGAAACTCTTTGACAGGGGATTCACGTTCTCGTCGCAAAGCCCCGCGAATTCCTGCAATTTGGCTTTTTGTTCGTGGTTCAAGCGCGTCGGAACCTCGACCTGGACGCGGACGTGCAAATCTCCGTGGCCGTAGCCCTGCAGATTTTTCACGCCCTTGCCTTTGACACGAAAGGTCGTGCCGGGTTGCGTGCCGGCGGGAATCTTGATGGTGGCCCGGCCATCGAGCGTGGGCACTTCAATTTCCGCACCGAGAGTTGCCTGGACAAAACTGACCGGCACTTCGCAGAGCAGGTCGTCGCCGTCGCGCTGGAAAATTTCATGCGCTTTGACATGCAACACCACGTAGAGATCGCCCGGGGGCCCGCCGCGAAAGCCGGCTTCGCCGTTGCCGGAGGAACGCAGGCGCGAACCCGCGTCCACACCCGGCGGAATGCGAAGTTTGATTTTGGAACTGTGTTCGCGCTTTCCCTCGCCGTGGCATGATTTGCACGGTTTTTCCAAAATGCGTCCCGCGCCTCTGCAGTGCGGGCACGTTTGCGCGATGCTAAAGATACCGCGCGACGTGAGCACCTGCCCGCGCCCGCCGCAGGTTGAGCACGTCCGGATTTTTGAGCCGTGCTCCATGCCGGAGCCGTTGCACGCATCACAACGGTCGAGTTTCGACACGGAAATTTCCTTCTCGCAGCCGAGCGCAGCCTCTTCCAGTGTGATTTCCAAATCGTAGCGCAGGTCGCCGCCACGTTGCGGTTGCGACGGGTCCTGGCCGCCGCCGAAGAAACTTTCGAAGATGCTTCCGCCGCCGAAAACTTCGCGGAAAATCTCAAACGGGTCGTGAAAGCCGCCGCCGGCGCCGCCGAACCCGCGGCCGGCCCGCGCACGCGGATCGAACGCCGCGTGGCCGTATTGATCGTAGGCGGCGCGTCTTTGCGGATCACTCAACGCCTCGTAAGCCTCGCCAATTTCCTTGAATTTTTCCTCAGCGGTTTTGTCGCCCGGATTTTTGTCCGGATGAAACTTGACGGCCAGCCGGCGATAAGCCTTTTTGATTTCTTCATCGTCGGCGTTGCGACTGATGCCGAGCACTTCGTAATAATCGCGCTTGGGCATGGCTCAGGCTGCGGGGGGCGCAGAAGGTTTTTTGGCGACAACGACCGCCGCCGGCCGCAGCAGGCGGTCGCGCAATTTGTAACCCTTGCGAATTTGTTGGACAACCTGCCCTTCGGGTGCGTCGTCGGTTTCCAATTGCGAAACGGCCTCGTGCAGCGCCGGATCGAACGGTTTGCCGCTGGCGTCAATTTCTTCAAGACCAGCCTCACCAAGAACGCCTTTGAGTTGCTGCTGAATCATGGCGATGCCGGCCTGCAAGGATGCAATCCCGTTTTGCGGGACTTCCACGGTTGGCGTGGTGGCCTGCGCCATTTCAAAATGGTCGAGCACGGGCAGCAGTTTTAGCAGAAGCGCGGCGTTGGCATATTGAGCGGCCTCGATGCGTTCGCGCGCGGCGCGTTTTTTGAAATTTTCGAGGTCGGCGGCGGTGCGCAGGAGGCGGTCCCAATACTCGTCCGCCTTGGCGGCGCGAGTTTTTATTTCTTCGAGTTGCTCCGGTGTGAGTTCGGCCACAACGGGAACATTGGCCGGCGCCGGCTGGGCCGCAGCGGCCCTGGCCTCCGAGCTTTTTTTGTCTGACTCTGATTTCTTCATGCGATGATCCCGACGTAAATGTTGCCGGGTTGTCAAATTAGCGGATTAGCCGTCCTTCGGCAACTGAGACGTAGCCGCAACGCGGAATTGGGGATTTCAAACTTGAGATTTGAAATTGGTCAATGGGGCGGAACAATTTTTTGAAATTCAGGCCGGTTCCGCACTGAATCAAAGCGTGGGTCTTTCCGCGCCTCGGCCAGGAGGTCGTGTGCGGCGGGGTTGCCCTTGATCCGCTGGGCGCTGAGGTCAAGCGATTTGCGCAGGTTTTGAAGGCCTTGGTCTGGCTTGCCCAGCACGACATTGAGCGCGGCGAGATCATACCAGGGTTCGGGCTGGTCGGGAACGAGGGCGGCGATTTTTTGAAGGACTTCTTCGAGTTTGGTCAGGTTGCCCATTTCAACATATTTCTGGGCAATAAAACCGGCTTCGCTGGCAGTAATATGCTGGTTGACCAACGCACGGTCAAAAAGTTCAATGGCGCGGTTGGTTTGTTGCATTTGAATGTAGAAGCCGGCGAGGGACAGTAGGTTTTTAAGATTGCCCGGGTTCGTCCGCGCTTCATTTTCCATGTGCTGCACCTGGGTTTCGACCTGGGCGCGGTTTGTGGATTGGTCTTTGATATCCCCCAGCTGTTTCATGAGTCCATTCACCTGACCATTGTACGGGTCAAGTTTTTGACAGGTCTGGCCGACGAGAATCGCGTCGTCTATGCGGCCATACTCAAGCAAAAAATTGATGTAACGAAAGACGGCTTCCGGGCTGTAGGGGCAAAAGGCGAACGCTTGTTTGAATGCGAAATCAGCCTCGCGGATCAGCAACTGCGTTCCGATGGTGGTTTTTTGGCGATACTCGTTCGGGCATTGCGGACTCAAACGCCAGGCGTAAACGCCAGAGATGGAACTGCGGAGCTTGGAAAACGCCTTTTGCGCCGAATCATCCCGGGCAAATCTGAGGTCGCCTTTGAAGCCCCTGTAATCGTGCTGCAAATAGACCTTTTCAATAAAATCCACGATTTGCTTGACCGAGGTATCATAGGTGATCCAGTTACCGATGAGCCGTTCGGAAAATGCGCTCCAAAATGCGTGATCCCGTTTTAAGACCTCGTCCGGAAGTTCCGGCAGAGGGTTGCGATTGATTTTCATAATAATGCCGAAGGGCGTTTCATAGGGATACATCCACGGCAACGGGAAACTTTCCTCGATGAAAAATTCGCTGTTCGGATTGTGATCGAAAATGACTTTGCACAAGAATCCATTGATCATCATCACGGCAACCTGGCCGCTAACCTGCATTTTTCCATTCGGATCAACATGCACATCCTCGCCGGGCATCATCTGGCCAAGCTGCATCCGGCGTTGTACATCTTCCATATAATCTTGAAAGCATCGTTGGGAATCCTCAAGACTCGGAATGTAAATTTCGCGATCCGGATAAACCCCTCCGGGGCTTTTGGCAAATTCGTCCGGATAAGCAGCTTCGAGCAACAGCCGGTTCAGGCGGATGCGGGTGTCGCCTTGGGGATTTTGAGCAATAAATTGTTGAAGATAATCGGAAATTTTCACCTGGGCGAACCGGTTTTTGTCATAGATCGGGCCGGCCTCAAGCAGGCGGTTCAAATCGGCAGTCAGCGCGGTACGCAGATTTTGTTCGTCACCCTTGCTGGTGATGAGATCCCGGGCCGGTTTGCTGAGGTTCTGAAAGAGCCATTTGGAGAGCGGGTCTTGTTTGTCACTGGGGCGCAATTTAGCCGCGAAGACTGGCAGGTTCGTAAAGTCCTTGCCGGTGAACCACGATGTGGAGACGCGCCAGCGTTTTTCTATGCGGGCGCCGCGAGCTTCAAAAATCCAATCCAGCGGTGACACAATGCGGGCCAACAGATTTGTTTGGTATGGCTCGTCCTTCAGGAACGTGCGAGCGAGTTCGCTAAAAAAGGGCGGGTCTTTTTGCCGGCTGCGGAAGTATTGTGCGCGGAGGTAATCGAGATAGGTGCTGTCAGCCAGGGCATTTTGAGTTATGAGATAAACATCCCGCCGGTCAAAGTTCTGGTCCTGGGCGGGCTGGCAATCGTGCGGAATGAAACTGTCACAAAAGATCGCGTAAGTGGGACAAAAACGGCCGGGGTCGGTACCGCCAAAAAGGATCGTATCCTTGGTCATCTCAGGATAAACCAGATCACCGTTGGGACCTTTCATCGCCTGTTCGCGCAACTTGGCGTCGTAGGTGAGTTTGCCATCCGGTCCGGGGAACGGGGGTGAGAACATGTCATGTCCAAACCAGTAACCGAACCAGTGGTTCCGTTGTTCGCTATGGGCCCAGTGGGACAAACCGGAGGCCAGCGGTATGAGGACGAAAAGTCCCAGGGTGATCGCCAGCGGGGCGCGCTGACGGTAAACCAGCAAACTGCCAAGGAAGGTCACGGCGACACCTACAATCAACAATCCCGCCATGGCCGGGAGGCTGTATTGATTCGGAGCAAAGACCCGGCCCAAGGCCGTATAAAATTGCACGAAACTCAAGCTGTCGCTTCGGAAGAAAACCATAACGATGGCCGTGGCTAGGAAAACCGCCGCCGCGGTGATAAAGATCAGAAAATACGACCGGTCGCTTTCCTGAGGGAGAACGGAAGTGTTACGTATTCTGACCAGGCATTGTCCCGCCAGGGCAGCAAGAACGAAGGCGGCAGCCAGGCAGAAGTACAGGAGCAGGACGAGTATGTATGATAACAAGCCGACGTTGCCGTAGAACGTGTGGCACACGCTATCGTAAAGTGTAATAAGCGCAGGCACGATGGTCACCACTCCCAGCAGGATCCCGATGACGCGGAACCGCACGAAATGAGTTGCCATGTAAGCGGCGGTAAGTGCCATGCCGTAGCCGATCATAATTGCGATAATCCCGTGGGAGCTGAGAAAGAACACCTTGTTCAACTCCGCCGACTGGCGTTCGGGCGACGTGTTCATGAGAACCGTCAGCAGCACGCCGACACAAAGATAGATCGCGACAAGACCGGTGATCCAGGAGCGTTCGCGTTTTTGCATTTTGAAGAAAAACAACAACGGTACCAGCGCAACGAACGCCAAAACCCAATTGAATTCGGTGGCGATATCGCTCACCAGAATGCCGAGCTGCACGACGAAACGACCCGGATCGTTGATAAGGTCCGACGGACTGGCTTTCTCGTACTGACCGCGGCTTAACGCGTGGAAGAATCCTTCAACCGTGCGCGGATAACCCCATTGCATCGGCGGATCGGTCATGCCAGCAATCGGCTCGTAGAAGAAGAATGATGCGCCCGCCAGCCACAACAGCCCCATCAAAAGAACCACCTTCCATTCGGTGCCGAGACCCTTGGTCTTGAGCCCCAGCCAAATCCAAGCTGCGATCGAGGCGATTCCCACGGTGTGGTAAATAACCAACACCATCATGGCCGTGTCGAGCATGTTGGTGAAGTGTGTGTGATTTGCAATCAACCCCAGCAGATAAACGATGCTATTGCCGAGAAAGAGGTCACGACCCAGCCGGAGTTGGGTGGCAGCGACAGCGACCTCAATGCCCACTGCCGCGCAAAGCAGGGTCTGGTGAATGGTAGCGCAGATGCCAAAGAAAAACATGCCGCAATAGAGGTAGTGTCGCTGGTGCGGAGCGTAAATCCACCTCAGGAGACAGAGCAAAACGATCATCATCCAAGGCACTCCGAAGGGAGAAATTCGATTGATGACGACCGACTCGCTCCACATGACGCCTCCAAGGCCAAGCAGCAGGCCCGCAACAGTTCCTGAAACCACACAGATGATGTTTTCCCATTTTCCCGTCATGTTCCGCAAATCTTCGATTCCTTCCATGAGCATGCTGCTGCCTCGTGAAACCATGAAAGCCACCAGACCACAGGCCATGGCGGCGGCGGTGGCTTCGCCCACTTCCACGCGCCACGCCACATTACCCACCACCACCAATTTCGTCCAAAGCCAGGCATAAATCGTCCAAAAGGGATAACCCGGCGGGTGGGGAATGCCCGCGTAGAAGGCACCGGTGCACAATTCACCGGAGTCCTCCAGAGTTTGTTCCGGCGCCAGCGTCAGAAAATAAACGACCCAAATCACCGCAAAGGTGATGACCAGTGCCAACCAGTCTATTTTACGGAAGAGCGGAGGCACACGCATGGGTGCTGGTGGAGCCATCCTGGCGGCAGACGACGGCTTCACAGCCTGGCCTTTGGCGTTCTTCGGTTTTTGCTTTCCCATTTTTGACGTCAGTCGTTTGGTTTCGTAAACGGCGTAAAACGCATAGTAGAAGTGGAATCGCTGCGGTTTGTCCATTCAAAAGTAGCGGGTAAAATATTGTGCTCGATTTGCGACGAGCGTCTGGCCAGGTAAGCGACGAAGCTTTGATTGCTCAACATCATGGCGACCGCAGGATCATGCCGGGGTGAGGTGGCAGATATGTTGTTTTCCTGTTTGAAGACCGCCAGGGCCAGCAGCATGCAAACGGTTACGGGGGCAAGCCAGTTGAAGGCCATGGCCACTTCGTGCCTGGTGGGCGGTGTTGGGAAAAGCCGCCGTTTAATTCTCGCCGAGGGACGGCGCGGTTCCCAGGAATTTAATTGGCTGTCCAGCCAGTTCATCTCTTTCATACGTTGTCCTTTCCAAACAGAGTTTGATCTTTTGCAAACCGTAGCGGTATCGGCCGGCGGCGGTGTTGGGCGAAATGTCCAGCACATCGCCAATTTCGTCGAACGTACACCGATGCCAGATTTTCAACACAATCACTTCGCGCTGTTCCATTGGCAGTTTGGCGAGGCAATGCATTGCGGCGCGCTCCGCCGGACTTTCCGCCGGGCCTTTCTCAAACCACCGGCGCGCCTCCAGTTCGCGCGTCAACCGCCGCCACAAAGAGCGCCGGTAATTCCGCGCGCGATTTCTGAAGCTGCGCACGCAATAATGTTCAAGCGTGACGGGAGGTTCTGGCCTTTGCAGAAGCGCGAGGAAGGTTTCCTGCAAAACATCCTCCGCTTCGCCGTGGCTAAGGCCCAGCGCGCGGCCATAGAGAATCAACTCCGCCGCTTTCTTCGTGTACAGATTTTCGCGCCAATCGCTCACGATTTCATTACATAGACACCGCCAGCGGAGAATTTGTATAAAAAAAGTTTAAATTGGAAAACATCGAACATTCAACGTTCAACGCTCAACATCCAATATTGGCCCCGGCCAGGCTTTCACTTCATTGGATGTTTGATGTTGGTTGTTGAGCAGTCGTTCTCAGCCCCAGCCCAGCCAACGCCCGCCGTGCCAGGTGATGAATGCCAGAATCCATGCCAGAGCGCCCATGTAAAGCCACTGGAACACCGGCCATTTCCAGGAATTGGTCTCCCGCCGCACCACCGCCACCGTGCTCGCGCATTGCAGCGCAAAGACGTAAAACACCATCAGCGTGACGGCCAATAGCGGTGTGTAAAGCGGCGACCCGTCCGGCCGAGTTTGCATCCGCAATGTCTGGGCCAGCGCATGCTTGCCGGACTCGGATTCGTCCGCACCGCCGACGTTATAGACAGTGGACATTGTACTCACGAACACCTCGCGCGCGGCGAACGACGAAATGATGCCGATGCCCATTTTCCAATCAAAACCCAGTGGCGCGATGGCCGGTTCGATGGAATGCCCCATCCGGCCGGCGAAACTGTGGCGGAGTTTTTCGCCCGCGAGTTCAGCCGAAGATAGGGGGTTGGAGTGTTGTAGTGTTGGAGTGTTGGAGTCGTACCCGGTTTGTTTCCCCGTCACCCCATTTTCGGTTCTCGGATATGTCGCCAGGAACCAGAGGAGAATATTGATGCCCAAAATTACCGTGCCCGCGCGCCGCAGGAACAGCCGCGAGCGATCCCACATGTGCCGCGCCACCACGCGCAGCAGCGGGCGTTTGTAAGGCGGCAATTCCATGATGAGCATTGGTGTTTCGCCTTTGAGCAGGGTTTTTTTGAACAGCCAGGCCATCAACAGCGCCACTACCGTGCCCAGCAGATACATCGCCAGCATCGTCAAACCTTGCAGCTTCAACCAGCCAAGGATTTTTATGTCGGGAATGCACGCCGCAATCAGCAGCGTATAGACCGGCAATCGCGCCGAACAACTCATCAAGGGCGCGACCAGAATCGTCACCAGCCGGTCCTTCGGCGTTTCAATCGTGCGCGTGGCCATGATGCCGGGAATTGCGCACGCGTACGAACTCAGCATCGGGATGAAACTTTTGCCGTGCAAACCAACCTTGCTCATCAACCGGTCCATCAAAAACGCCGCGCGCGCCATGTAACCCGTGTCTTCCAGAAAACCGATGAACAAAAACAGCAGCAGGATTTGCGGCAGAAAAACAATCACCGCGCCGACGCCCGCAATCACACCGTTCACCAGCAATGAATTCAAATCGCCGGGTGGAATCAATTTGCCGACCGCACCGCCCAGCCAATCCACTGCCGTCTGCAATGCGTCCATCGGAATGTGCGCAAACGTGAAAATGCTCTGAAACATCAGTGTCATGATGCCGATGAAAATCAACGTGCCCCAAACTTTGTGCGTGAGAACGCAATCCAGTTTGTCGCTGAACGTTTCCCCCGGCGGCGCGAGTTCGGCAGTAACGGCCTGCTGGATTTCCGCGATGCGCTCGTATCGCCACACAATGGGGGCCCCGCGCCAGTCTATGCCGTGCGTTTCGAGCCGCTTTCGGGCAGCGGCAACGGCATCCTGAATTTTTTGCGGATAATGCTCCTTGCTCGATGCCAGCGCTTTTTCATTGCTGAGCAGCAGCAGCGCCTCCGCCGTGGCCTGCAATCGCCGTTCCTGAAAAGTTTCGGCCAGCAGGCTGGCCAGCCCGGTGGCTTCAATCCGAAACAATCCGGGCAACTGGCAAAATCCAACCTGGGAGGGACGGCGTGCCGCCGTCCCTGAATTTTTTGTGTTGGCAACCGGTCGTCCCTCCCAATCGGAATTGAGCGTCGAAATGATTTTACTCTTGAGTTCGGGAACTCCCCGGCCAGTGCTGGCCACGACGGGCTGGACGGGAACGCTGAGTTCCGCGGCGAGTTTTTCGGCATCAATGCGGTGGCCGTTGACTTCGGCCACGTCCACCATGTTCAGTGCAATGAGCGTGGGATGGCCCAGCTCAACGACTTGTGTGGCGTAATAAAGATTCCGCTGAAGGTTCGAGGCGTCCACAACCACCACAATCAGAGCCGGTGGTGGCAATTCAGGGAGGCGATTGAGCAGCACATCGCGCGAAATCTGCTCGTCAAGCGAATTAGGACTGAGGCTGTACGTGCCGGGCAAATCGAGAACACGGATATTCACCTTCGCGGGAGCGCCGAGTAATTTACCCTCCTTGCGCTCGACGGTGACCCCGGCGTAATTGCCAACCTTGGCGCGCAGACCGGTGAGCGCATTGAACAAGGTCGTCTTGCCGCTATTCGGATTGCCCGTCAGGATGACGTAGGGGTGACGAGTGACAGGTGACGGGTGACAGGGTTCAGAATGCGGCGGATCGTCCAGCTTTTTCTCCGGCGGGGTGCTGGTTGGTTGGGGTAATTCCATTTTGGACAAAGGCTTGGCAACCAGGACTTGTCACCTGTCACCTGTCACTCGTCACTTTATTGCCACCCGTCACCCTTACAAGGATTTGTTCGGCCTCATGCTTGCGCAAAGTGAGGTTGTAGCCGCGGACTTTGATTTCGACCGGATCACCCAGCGGCGCAAAACGAACGAGTTGAACGGCGCTGCCGACCAGCAACCCCATTTCCATGAGGCGCGGACGGTTTTCGGGCGGGAGTTTGATTTCAGCGACCGTTGCCGTCGTGCCCACGGCAACCGAACTCAGCGGCTGGGGAGCGTCAGACATATATGGTTCATGCGTCAGCAGGAACGGGTTCAACCAAAATGGCTTTGGCCAGTTTTTCACTCAGGGCCAGCCGGGCGTTGCAAACCTGACAGATGACATTGGCTTCGCTGCTCAAAAGTTTGATACGTTGCTCCTCGCCGAGGCCGAGTTCGCGCAATCGGTCGCGCAGTTCGGGCGATGCGGCCAGTTCCTTGATGCAAACGGTAGTGCCGGCGGCGACATAGCTCAAGGGACAAACCAAAGGCCCGGCACAATGGCCTTCGAGCACTTGATAGGGTGGCACCCGTTTTTTCACAGCGGGACAACGTAGGCCAACTGCGACATTGGGGCAAGCAGGTTCTTGCCACGGTCTTGGCAATTTTTGGCTTCCAAGACTGATTCGAGTTTGTCCAAGCCACATGCGTACATGATAAAATCCAAGGTTTCACCGCAGGCAGCTTCTTCCGCCGTACCGTAACTGTTATTTCAGATTTGGCTTCAAGATTTGGAAACATTCAGGCAGGATGAGCCAAAATTTCGGAAGACCATGTATTTCGGGAAAAAAATTGCCGTGGTGATGCCGGCTTACAATGCGGCGCAAACGTTGCGTCAAACATACAACGAAGTGCGTGAGCAGGACATCGTGGATGAAATCATTCTGGTGGATGACCGCAGCCACGACGACACGGTGGCCGTGGCGAAGTCGCTTCCGGGCATGCACGTGCATGTGCACGAGCGCAACACGGGTTACGGCGGCAATCAAAAAACCTGCTACCGGCTCGCGCTCGCCGCGGGCGCCGATATCGTCATCATGCTTCATCCCGATTATCAATACACGCCGAAGCTGATTCCAGCGATGGCCTCAATCATCGCCAACGGCCTGCATCCGTGCGTGCTGGGCAGCCGTATTTTGGGCGGATATTCACTCAGAGGCGGAATGCCGGTCTGGAAATACGTGGCGAACCGTTTCCTGACGCTGACGGAGAATATTTTGCTGGGCGCGAAACTTTCGGAATATCACACCGGTTACCGGGCGTTCTCGCGGGAGATCTTGGAGCGGCTCGACTGGGCCAGCAACTCCGACGACTTCGTTTTTGACAACCAGATGCTCGCGCAAATCCTCTGGCACGGCTTCACGATTGGCGAGGTGAGCTGCCCGACGAAATATTTCAAGGAGGCGTCATCCATCAATTTCCGGCGCAGCGTGAAATACGGCTTCGGCTGCCTCGCCATCGGCCTGAGCTACCGGCTGGCCAAAATGGGCCTGCGCCGACCGCGGCTGTTCAGTTCAACGCCGCGGCGAGGCGCGATTTCTTCCGGTTGACGGTGGCGCGCGGGAGCACGCCGGATTTGACGGCTTTGTCAAATGCGGAATGGATCCCGGGCAGAAAATTGACCGCTTCGTCCTTTTTACCGGCGGTGAGCAGCGTGCGATAATCTTTTTCCAGACGGCGCAAGCACGATTTGACACTGCGATTGTGCTGGTGTTTGCGCTCGTTGCTGCGCGCCCGGCGTTCGGCTGATTTCGTATTCGGCATAAATTATAATTTCGCTTAAAAGGGCGGTGAATTTAGTCGAATGCAAGTGAATGTCAACGGTGAAAGCTGACTCATCGCGCTTTACTTTCGGGACGTTTGGATGTTTGCTGTTCCGAACATTGGGTGGTGATGGTGGTTCTGCAATGGATGAATAGAAAGCTGCAAATTTTACATCTGGAAGACGACCCGGATTTCGCCGAACTGGTCCATTCGCTTTTCGTGCAGGACGGTTTGGACGTCGAATTGAAGTGCGTGGGCGATCGCGCGGCGTTTGAGGCCGCATTGGATGCCGGTGCGTTTGACGTCATTATTTCGGACTATCACCTGCCGTCGTTCTCCGGCTTGGATGCGCTGGCCGTGGTACGGAAAAAAAATCTGCATATTCCGTTCATTCTTGTTTCCGGCACCATCGGCGAACAGGCGGCGATTGAAAGCTTGAAGGCTGGCGCGACCGATTATTTGCTCAAGCAGCAACCGGATCGGCTGCCGTCCGCCGTCCGCCGGGCCGTGCAGGAAGCCGAAGAACGGGCCAGGCTCCGTGCGGCGGAAACGGAATTGATTCGCCGTGAAAAATATTTCCGCACTCTCACGGAAAATTCACTCGATGTGCTCTGCATTTTGAACCGCGACGGAAACTTTCTCTACACCAGCCCTTCGATCGAGCATGCACTGGGTTACAAACCGGAGGAGTTGCGCGGACAAAATTACCTGGCCCGCGTGCATCCCGATGATTTGCGACTAGTGCAGGAGGCGTTTCAACTCGCGCTCGATCACCCGGAACGCACGGTAAAAATACAATTTCGCCACCAAAACAAAAACGGTGAATGGCGGCATCTGGAACTGGTCGGCCAGAATCGTCTGCAAGACTCGGAAATAGGCGGCCTTGTGGCCGATTGCCGCGACGTAACGGACCGCTGGCGCGCAGAAGAAGAATTGCGCAATAGCGAAGAACAGTATCGCCTTCTCTTTCATGGCAATCCGAATCTGATGTGGGTGTTCGATCTTGAAACACTGGCCTTTTTGGAAGTTAACGAAGCGGCCATTCAACATTACGGTTATTCACGCGAAGAATTTCTGACCAAGACCCTTATGGACATCCGTCTTACGGAAAAAGACGGCCAACCAAAAACCTTCTCACTCGACACGGCTGACCGCAGCATTGTTTGGCGTCATCGCCGCAAAGACGGCAGCCTCATTGACGTGGAGGTTGTTTGGAGTCCGATTGTTTTTGGCGAGCGCCTTGCCGCATTGACCATGGCCACCGACGTGACCGAACGCCTGCGCACCGAACACCGCAACGCGGTTTTCTCCAAACTCGGCCACCGGCTCAGTTCGGCCACCACCAATTCCGAGGCGGCCATGATCATTTGTGAAGCCGCTGACGCACTTTTCAAGTGGAATGATTTCGCGCTTGATTTGTATTTCGCCGAAAGCGATGAAGTTTTTTCGCTGCTTACCATCACCACGGTTGAAGGGCAGCGGGTGGAAATTCCATCATCGCCCCAGCCCAAGACCGCCAATGCCCTCGTCCAACGCGTCATCAAAAAAGGCGCGGAATTAGTGTCTTCCGTGGAAGTTAAACACTATTCCGCCGTCTCCATGCTGGCGCCCATCCGCAAGGGTGACCGGGTTATCGGCGTGCTTTTCGTCCAAAACAACACCCCCGGCGCCTACACCAATCGCGATTTGGAAGTGCTCCAGACTTTGGCCGACCAGTGCAGCGGCGCGCTTGAACGTGTCCGTGCCGAGCAGGATTTGCGCGAGAGCCGGCAGCGTTTTCGCGATTTGTTTGAGAATTCACCCGATGCCATTTTTGTCGAGGACCTGGATGGCACGGTGCTGGACGTAAATTTTGCCGCGTGTGTGCTGCATGGCCTGACGCGCGAACAATTAATTGGCAAAAATGCCCTGAATGATCTCATTCCGCCGTCGCGCCGGGAAAACGCCCGCCGCGATTTCCAAAAGCTGGCGAGCGGCAAATTGTCCTGGGTTGAGGGAGAAAGCCTGACCGCCGACGGCAACAGCATCCCTGTCGAAGTGCGCGCCGGCCGCGTGGAATATAACGGGAAACCCGCCCTGCTGTTGCATGTGCGCGACATCACCGAACGTCGCGCCGCGGCGGCGGCGGTGCAAAGTTCCGAAATGCTTTTCCGTTCCGTTTGGGAAAATTCCGTGGATGGAATGCGCCTGACGGATGAAAACGGCGTCATTATCGCCGTCAACAAGGCCTACTGCAAATTGGTTGGTATGGAAGCGGAACAGTTGGAAGGCAAACTTTTCACCATCGTCTACGCCGAATCCAAAAATCCGCGGGCAATGCTCGAAAGGCATCGTGAACATTTCCGCGCCCGCGCCGCGAACCGTAAAATTCAACGGCAATACACCCTTCACAATGGTCAGGTAATGGCATTGGAAATCACCGATTCATTTATTGAATTGCACGGGCGGCCGCTGCTGTTATTCAGTTTGTTTCGTGACGTCACGACGCAACGGCGATTGGAAGAACAGTTGCGCCAGTCTCAGAAAATGGAAGCCATCGGCCAGCTCGCCGGGGGTGTGGCGCATGATTTCAACAACATCCTCACCGTCATTCATGGCCATGCCTCGCTGTTGCTGTCTTCCGAGCTCGAGGAATCAGCGTCGCGATCGGCGCAGCAAATCAGCCAGGCTGCTGAGCGCGCCGCCGCATTGACGCGGCAATTGCTCACGTTCAGCCGCCGCCAGCTCATTCAGCCCAAGAAATTGGACATGAACAAAATTGTCGGCAACATGACCGATCTGCTGGGACGGCTTTTGGGTGAGGACGTGTCATTGCAATTAAATTACTGCCAGTCACCGGCGATGGTGAAAGCTGATGTGGGCATGATGGAGCAGGTATTGCTCAATCTGGCCGTCAATGCGCGCGATGCCATGCCCAAAGGCGGAAGACTCGCTGTGCGCATTTCCATCGTGGACTTGGACGAAGCTCACGTTCAACACCATCCCGAAGCGCGTGTCGGGCGCTTCGTTTGTGTCAGCAAGACGGACACTGGCTGCGGCATTCCGCCGGAAAATCTCCAGCGCATCTTTGAGCCATTTTTTACCACAAAGGAAGTTGGCAAAGGCACTGGCTTGGGTTTGGCAACAGTTTATGGCATTGTCAAGCAGCACCAGGGCTGGATTGAGGTCGAAAGCACCGTCGGCAAAGGCACGACATTCTGTATTTACATTCCCTATGTAGGCTCGGCACAAGCCGAAACGGAAAAGCCGACAACACAAATCAGCATTCGCGGTGGCACTGAAACCATTTTGCTAGTTGAAGACGAGAGGTCAGTGCGGGAACTCGTTACGCGTGTCCTCCAGAAATACGGCTACAAAATTTTGCCAGCTGGCAACGGCGTTGAAGCCCTTGAGATTTGGAACCAGCACAAGAAAGAAATCTCCATGTTATTCACCGACCTCGTGATGCCCGATAATATGAACGGCCGGGAACTGGCGGAAAAACTCTGGGCCGAACGGCCCGGGTTGAAAGTTATTTTTACCAGCGGCTACAGCACCGACATTGTGGGCAAGGATTTCAAGTTGGAGCCGGAGTTGAATTACTTGCAGAAACCTTACCAGCCACAGGCGCTCGCGCTGGCCGTGCGCCGTTGCCTTGATGATAAACATGCTGGATAACGCGGCTTCCTCTGCCGCACATTCCAACTTTTCTTCACCTGCGGTCTTCGGTTAAACTCAGCGCATGATTATCGCGCCATCGCTGCTTGCCTCCAACCCCACCCGCTTCGGCAAGGAAGTCGGCCGCGCCGACCGTTCCGGCGCGGACTGGCTGCACCTCGACATCATGGACGGGCACTTCGTCCCAAACATTTCCTTTGGGCCGGAAGTCGTGCGCGCCATTCGGCCTTTGACTAAAATGTTTTTCGACGTTCACCTCATGTGCTCGCGGCCGCAAATTTTGATCGAACCTTTTGCCAAGGCCGGCGCGGACGGAATTACCATCCATGTCGAGCTTCACCAGCAGGTCACTCCGCTCATTTGGAAGATCAAGTCGTTCGGAAAAAAAGTCGGCTTGGCCATCAACCCCCCCACCACCATCACCGAAGTCCAGCCGTATCTCGACCAGGTTGACTTGCTGCTTGTCATGACCGTCAATCCGGGCTTCGGCGGACAGGGATTCATTCACGAAACGCTGCCCAAAATCCAGCAGGCCGAGGCTTGGCGGCGCGAGCGGAAACTTCCCTATCGCATCGAGGTGGACGGCGGCATCAATTTACAGACCGTCGCCGAATGCGCCCGCGCCGGCGCCGACACGTTTGTCGCCGGCACGGCACTGTTCCGCCAGCACAACATGCGCGCCGCCGTCAAAAAAATGCGCCAGATTGCCAACGCCCACGACCCGGCGCTGGCGGATTTGAAGGTTTAAATTCACCCATGTCACAAATCAAATTCGGCACGGACGGCTGGCGCGCGGTCATCGCGGAAGATTTCACGTTTGCCAATGTCGCGCGCGTCGCCCAAGCGGCGGCGGATTTCTGGAGCACCAACCCCGAACCCGGCACGGAACGAAAAATCATCGTTGGGTTTGACCGCCGGTTTTTCTCCGACCGCTTTGCGCAAATCGCCGCCGAGGTCCTAGCCGCGAACAATTTTGCGGTTGTTCTCACTCCGGAACCGTCGCCCACACCTTCAATTTCGTTCGCTGTCAAGGCGCAGCGTGCCATCGGCGGTGTGATGATCACCGCCAGTCACAATCCAGCCATCTTCAATGGCTTCAAACTCAAGTCGCACTACGGCGGTTCCAGTGATTCGGAAACATGCCGGTCCGTCGAAAGTTTTCTTGACCGCAATCCGGTCAAAACCTTTCCGCTGGCCGAGGCCGTCAAAGCCGGCCGGATCCAAGTTGCCGATGTCCGCCCCGCGCATTATGCCGCGCTCAAAAAGCTGGTGGATTTCAAACTCATCGCGAAATCTAGACTGCGTTTTGCCCACGACGCCTTGTTCGGCGTAGGCGCGGGCTGTTTCGAACAATTGCTGGCCGGCACAACGTGCAAAGTTACCACGCTCAATGGCAATCACGACCCTTTTTTCGGCGGCATCAATCCCGAACCAGTCGTGCAAAATTATGCCGCCAGCCAGGCGTTCCTGAAACGGCACCCCCACGACATCTGCTTGGTGACCGATGGCGATGCCGACCGCGTGGGCGGCATGGACGGCCGCGGCGGTTATTTGACGACCCACCAGATCATCGGCCTGCTGCTGCATCATTTGATCGTGAATCGCAAAGGCAGGGGACGCGTCGTCAAGGCACTGACGACGACTTCGATGGTGGACAAAATGTGCGCGGCGTACGGCCTGCCGCTGGTCGAGACCGGTGTCGGGTTCAAATATATTTGCGCCGAGATGCTCAAGGGCGACGTGCTGCTCGGCGCGGAAGAAAGTGGCGGCATCGGGTTTCCCGGCCATATTCCCGAACGCGACGGCATTGCCGCTGGATTGATGTTGCTTGAAATGCTGGCGACCGAAAAAGTTTCCGTGAACAGGCTGCTGGCGAAACTCGAAAAACAATTCGGTCCGCATTGTTACGGGCGGATAGACACGCATTATCCGATGGAGAAACGCGCGTCGCTGATGGATTTTTTGGAGAACAATCCGCCGCCAAAATTGCTGCGCTCGCCGATCGCCGGGGTGAAAACTTTCGACGGCGTGAAATTCGTCGCGCAGGACACGTCGTGGCTCATGCTGCGCGGTTCCGGCACGGAACCCGTCCTGCGGATTTACGCGGAGGCGAAGTCCGATGCCGGCGTGCAGAAGCTGCTCGAACTCGGGGTTTCATTGACGCGGCACTGAAATTTCCGCAATGCGCGCATGATTAATCCACAGGAAATCCTCCGACTCTGCCGGAGGACTCCCGAAGTTTGACAGCTCCGGGAATGTGTGGCTTTGACGTGACTGGCGCGGAAGAGGCGAGGCGATACTCCCTCTCCTCCGTGAAGTGGAGGAGAGGGGCGGGGAGAGGAGGCGCTGGATTTTTTTGCGAAAGCCCCTCTCTCCGGCTCTCTCCCCGGTCGTGCCTCGCGGGGAGAGAGAGCGGAAGTGTGGCGCTCGACGACAATGGTGCGAACGGACGCTCGAAGGGCGATGCGGCTTCGAGCCGCTCTACCTCCGTCAAGCCTCCGGCTGTGCTGGAGGTCGCTGACTGAAGAACGAGTCTATAAAACCGTTTTGAAATTTATCTGGCTGCGAGTCTGCAAATCACGCCCAAGGATTTGAAGTGGCTGTTGTTGTCCGCCCAAATGTGACCCACGATTTCAAATCCGCTTGGTTTTTAATCAGCAACAATTCAAATTCGAGGCGAAAGTCGGCACTGGCTTAAAATCATACACGGTTGCACAAGAATAAGACGCATGTGCACAAATTGGACGCAGTTAGCATCAAATCAACGATGGCATCGCTATTGCTAAGAGCAACGCATGCATAAAACATGGTTGCACACTTTTGCGCTGAGTTTGTTGTTTGGTGGCATTATTGCAAAGTTGCGCAGTGCAATCGCAAATCATGTGCCTGTGGGTTATCAGGACGAATCCGGGTTTCATCTTGGCGTTAAACAGACACAAGATAAATGGCCGGCAGTCTGGTAAATTCAGGGAAGCTGTTGATGACTTGCGATTGGGGATTGCAGGGTTGAGTTAGGAACTTGGCTGTCTCGTTCTTCCGAGGCAGTGTAATTTAATTTAAAGTCTGTCTTCTTTTTGTCCCATTTTTTGTCAAATTTTGCCCCTCTACAACCTAGGAACGCGCAAATTTTTTGCCTGATCTATTCGTAGTGCGTTAATTATCAATTAATTACGCACCAAACGAAATAAGTTGCATCTTTTTCTGGGAATTTTATAATATACACAAGCATGTTTAACCTTCTAAGCTAATGGAGGTTCAGAAAGACGCTGGATTTAAATGACACTGGATATTAAAAACATTATTTTTATTTGTCTGAGGATTCAACCCAGCAACAAGGGCGAAGTGATTTTTTGCGCTTATCCGCCAGTAGGTCTGATTTTATTACAACGTTTTTCCGCTTTGAAAGCTGGCGATCACAAAATGGCATGATGTGCGTATTTAATGCCGTTCAACTTTAAGATGAAAATCGAATCTCCAGCTTGGTATTGTGCCCGGACGAAACCCAAGCACGAGCATATAGCTGCAGCAAATTTGCGGAAGAATTTGAATTTGGAGGTGTTTCATCCCCGGTTGCAGATTGAGCGGGCAACGCGGCGCGGTGTGATGCGCGTGAGTGAGCCACTTTTCCCATGTTATATTTTTTTCCGATGTATAATTGAGGAAAAATTGGTTGAAATTCAACGCACGAATGGGGTAAACACCGTCGTGCATTTTGCACGCCGGATCCCGAAGATAGCTGATGCGGTGATTGAAGAGTTAAAAGAATGCTTCGATGGAGAAGAGACAATGACCGTTGAAGATCGCCTTTCACCAGGCGATGAGGTGGTTGTCGTTGACGGAGCTTTCCGCGGAATGCGTGCCTTTGTCTTACGTGTCATGCCGGCAAGGAAGCGCGTTCAGGTGTTGCTTGATGTTTTGGGGCGTCCTACTCCGGCGGAAGTTGATGAAAATTTAGTCGTTAATGAAACAAATACTGTAGCGACCCTGGTGCCGGTTTTAGCGGCACCCACCGCGAAAAATCTTGCAGTTATTGGTGTTGGTTGAAGTTGGAGTTAAAAGTTTCCAACTATGGAGCCTGGGGTGAAGGAAAACAGGGAAAGGTTGGAGTTGGTCGGAATTATTTCCGGCGAACAAATGCGGAGCTTTACTTCAAAATAAAACTGTCTAAAACTGTCGGGGTTGTCCTCATTCTCAATTTTTAATTCTTTTTTTCGGCTTCTTTCCCTTTATGGATTTTCTAATCGAAGCACATCAGTTGCAGAGTTCTGTTTCTCCTAAAGCAGGTCGGGATTTACGCTGGAAACGGACACTGGATATACTTCTCATCTTATTGGCCTTGCCATTCCTGATCCCGCTGGCGCTATTCACAGCCCTGTTGATTCGAAGTGTTTCCACGGGGCCGGTTTTATTCAGGCAAGAGCGGGTTGGTTACCTGGGCAGGCGCTTTATGTGTTTCAAGTTTCGGACCATGTTTGTTGATGCGGACACGACAACACACCAGGGGCACTTGCATCATTTGATGAATTCGAATAAACCGATGATGAAAATGGACTCGCGGGGTGATCCTCGGATTATTCCGTTTGGCCTGTTCCTCCGCGCGTCCGGCCTGGATGAGTTGCCCCAATTAATCAACGTGCTGCGCGGCGAAATGAGTCTGGTGGGCCCCCGCCCGTGCCTGCCTTACGAATATGAAAAATATCTGCCCTGGCAGAAGGAACGGTTAGGAACCGTGCCGGGCCTGACCGGCCTCTGGCAAGTGAGCGGAAAAAACAAGACCACCTTCGTGGAAATGATTCAAATGGATATCAAGTATGCGAAAAATAAAACCCTCTGGTTGGATTTGAAAATTATCCTGATGACTATTCCGGCCTTGATAATTCAAATGCTGGAAACACGTCGGGCCAGGGAAATGTCCCATGGTCCAGTTCGCCCGAAAACCAACTATTCCAATCGTGTCACAGAGCAGTATTCCTTAACGAAAGCAACTCTTGTTGGTGCAGTTCATGCTGCGGATGGCGATGGCGAGGATGTCTGGATACGGAAAGAAACCAAATTGAATTTATAATATGACAAAACCAATAAAAGTTGGGGTCGTGGGTTGTGGTTATTGGGGGCCAAATTTGATTCGAAATTTCAGATCGCTTCCCGATTGCAGCTTGAAAATGATGTGTGATATCAGCGAGAACCGTCTCGCACATCTCAAGTCGCTTTATCCTGAAGTCGAAGGGGAGATGAATTACAATTACATGCTTAACGGCGCCGGTCTTGATGCGGTAATCATAGCCACGCCAGTCAAATCGCATTACCCCATGGCCAGAGCGAGCTTGTTGTCCGGCAAGCACACCTTTATCGAGAAACCGATGGCTTTTTCATCCCAGGAATGTGAGGAGTTGATTGACATTGCACGGAAAAAGGGGTTGGTGTTGATGGTGGGACATACATTCCTCTATTCGCCTGCGGTTAAAAAAATCAAGGAAATTGTTCGACAAGGTGACATCGGAGAAATCCGTTATATTTGTGCGCGACGGTTAAACTTGGGCCTTTTTCAGAAGGACATCAACGTTGCCTGGGACCTGGCTCCGCATGATATTTCCATTATTTTACACATTATGGAAAAAGAAGCGGTCACCATCAACTGCCAGGGCAGCGCGCACATCACGCCCAGTGTGGAAGATGTGACAACCATATGGCTCAATTTCCCGGGAGATCGCTCGGCCATCATTCAAAGCAGTTGGCTCGATCCAAGAAAAATCAGGGAAATGACCATTGTGGGCAGCAAAAAAATGATCGTTTACGACGACGTTTCACAACTCGAGAAAATCCGGGTCTTCGACGCGCGAGTTGAAAGACCGCCTCACTACGACACCTTCGCTGAATTTCATTATGCTTACCACTATGGGGATGTTCACGTTCCTTACATCAAACAGGAGGAACCGTTAAAAACTGAATGCCAGCATTTTTTGGATTGCATCAATCAGGGGACAACCCCCTTGACGGGGGGCAAGCAAGGTCTTGAATTGGTCCGTATTTTGGAAGCGTCTTCCAAATCGTTGAAACGGGGCGGAGCCTCAATCAATCTTTCAGGCCAGGAAACTGGCAACGGTTGGATGCCATCAATTCCCGAATCCGCCATACGCATATCAACCTTGGGAATCGGAAAGAAGAAAACTTCCCGTCCGGCCGGCAGAAAGCTGCGGTTGAAGCTTCAGGCTCGCACGCGACGAGCTGCTTCAAATTCGATCTTATGAGTTCTTCGCAGCAACCGTTCCAACGGATTGCTCCAGATGTCAAGTTGGGTAGTAACGTTCGGCTCCATGGGTTTGTCAATCTGTATGGTTGTGAGATTGGCGACGACGTAAAAATCGGCACGTTTGTCGAAATACAAAAGGGGGCCAAAATCGGGAACCGTTGCAAAATCTCGAGCCACACCTTTATTTGCGAAGGGGTGACGCTCGAAGAGGAGGTTTTTATCGGCCACAATGTCACCTTTACCAACGATCTCCATCCCCGCGCCACGAATCCTAATGGCCAGTTGCAGACCGATGTAGATTGGGTTTGCATCCCGACATTGGTAAAAAAGCGTGCCTCAATCGGTTCCGGGGTCACATTGCTCTGCGGAATCACGATCGGGGAGGACGCCATGATTGGCGCCGGCAGCGTGGTAACAAAGGATGTGCCTGCCGGGGTAGTTGTGGCAGGCAATCCAGCCAGAGTTATCAAATCACTTCCGCTGAAAAGTTGAAGCGAGCCCGCTCGGTCTTCTTCGGCATGAATTCAAAACAACAAGACGAACAATCAGGTGGAATGTCTTTGGGAGACATTTACTTCACGCTTTTCCGGCACAAGTGGAAAATTTTGTTGTTTTCCGCTTCCGGCATTCTAGCGGCGTTGACACTTCTTCTTTTGAACCCACCATTATACGAGTCCAAAACCAAATTGGACATTCTCTATGTGGTGCAAAGCAAATCTTTCAACCCGCCTGGCGAGGATGCCAACACCGTGTCACCGAGCGGACAAGGCTACGGCATCATTCAAACCGAGATGGAAATTTTGCAGAGCCTGGATGTAGCAATGGACGCGGTGCAAACAGTGGGGGCAGAAAAAATTCTGGCCAAGACCGGTGGCGGCAACAACACCAACGCGGCGGCTGGTTTGGTAGCCCAGAATTTGACCGTCGAATCCTCCCCCGGTAGCAGCGTAATTGACGTTACCTTGCAACACGCCGACCCGGCAATGGTGCAGCCCATTCTCAGTGAGATTATTGCCTGCTATTTCAAGAAACATACCCAAGTGCATTTGGGAAGTGTGATGTCCGGCGATTATTCAATTCAGGAAACCAACCGGCTTTACAAGGCACTCGCCCAAACCAAGGAGGAACTCAAGAATGCAAAGAACATCGCGGGTGTTTTTTCCATTGATGCCGCTGACAGGAGTTACGAGGAACAGCTGTCGCAAATTCGCACCAAACTGTTCGCCGCCGAGGCCGAACTGGTGGAGCGCAAGGAAATGTTGAAAGCCATCTCCAATACCGCGTCCCCGGCAGATCAATCAACCAATGCGGCCACCTCCACCATTTCCCCCGACAAGGTGGATGAGTACAGAAATGTTTGCATGCGACTCGATTTGCTCCGGAAAAAAGAGCAGGACCTTTTACTCCAGTACACCGACCAGAGCGTGCCGATCAAGGATTTGCGGGCGCAGATCGCGGGGAATGAAACGCTCAAGAAAAAACTGGAGACCGAGGAGCCCCGGCTGGCAAGTCTCGGGGTGCCTTCGGGACAGACTGACCGTGCCATTATCAGTTTAACCGACAATGAGGCCCAAATCACGATGCTCGAAACCAAGGTCAGAATCCTTAATTCCCAGCTTAACAAGCTTCAGGGCAATGTTGCCAAGATTGACGAATCAAAGACGACGATTGCGGAATTGGAACAAAGACAACGTCGGCAAGAAGCCGAGCTGGAGTATTTTTTACGCAATCTGGAGCAGGCTCGCATTGACGACATGATCGGTGCCGGAAAAGCCCCGAACATCGGAATCATTCAATCCCCGTCACCTCCGGTCAAACATTGGCCAAAGAAACTCAGAAAAAAGGCGGCCATTTTGGCTGTCGGCGGCATTGTCTTTGGACTGGCGCTGGCGTTCTTGATTGAAATGTTTTTGGATCGTTCCATCAAACGCCCTGTGGAAGTCGAGACAAAGTTGCAGTTGCCTCTGTTTATTTCAATTCCGGATTTCACCCAAAATGGTTATCCTCTTGCGAAAATAAAAGGCAAAGATCCTTTGCTTCTGACAGAGACCGCCGGAAAAGGTGCATCTGAAGATTCCGCCCTTGCCCCATGGAATCGGCAACATCCATTGCGCCGATTTTGTGAGGGGTTGCGAGATCGGTTGATTGTGCATTTCGAAGTCAAGAATGTGATCCACAATCCCAAGCTCGTCGCCGTGACAAGCTGCGCCAAGGGAGCCGGCGTGACCAGTGTTGCCGCCGGTTTGGCGGCTTCACTCTCGGAGACCGGCGACGGAAACGTGCTTTTGGTGGACATGAACATCGAAGGCGGGGCGGCGCAACAATTCTATAAAGGGAAACCTGGATGCGGATTGGATGCCGCCTTGGAAGTTGAAGCAAGGAAAAGTGCGCTGGTTCAGGAAAACCTATATGTTGCTACTGAACCTGTGGGGGGTAGTGACAAGCTCCCAAGCGTTTTGCCGAAGTATTTAACAGGGTTAATCCCCAAACTTAGGGCCAGCGATTATGATTACATCATTTTTGACATGCCCACAGTAACTCAGACCAGCATGACGCCGCGTTTGGCAAGACTCATGGACATGGTGTTGCTCGTCATCGAATCGGAGAAAACCAATCAGGAGGTTGCCAAAAAGGTGATTTCATTGCTCGGCGAGTCGAAAGCCAACGTAACCACCGTTCTCAACAAAACGCGTTCCTACGTTCCGCATAAGTTGCATCAAGAATATCTGAATGATACTTGAGTGGCTGCGCCTGAAGCGGACGGCTCGCAAAGGCCGCAATTTGCGGAAGCGCTCAAAAAACTGCCCGGGGATCGATGTGGTGCGGCTCTTCCCCGACTTGAAAGAGAAGCCAGCCCATTATGAAGAAATCTGCTGGTAGAATTTTATGTTTATTTGGTTTGCCTGCCCCCATGTCGGGCGTCAGGAGCAGGGAGTTCGGCGCGGAGCGACGAAGGCAGGGAGCGAATGAAAATTACCAGCATTGTGGGCGCGCGGCCTCAGTTTATTAAAGCTGCGGCGCTAAGCCAGGAGCTGCGCAAGCGGCACAAGGAAATCCTGGTACATACAGGTCAGCATTATGACTATGCTATGTCCGGCGTCTTTTTCGAAGGTCTGGAAATTCCTCCGCCTGATGTAAACCTAGGCGTCGGGTCCGGCCTGCACGGGGAGCAAACCGGAGCCATGCTGCGGGCCATCGAAGCGGTGTTGGTATCGGAGCGACCGGATCGGGTTCTGGTTTACGGCGACACAAATTCCACGCTCGCCGGCGCCTTGGCAGCCTCGAAGCTGCTCATCCCGGTCGTCCACGTCGAAGCCGGTTTGCGGAGTTTCAATCGCCGGATGCCGGAGGAAATTAACCGCGTGGTCACAGATCATCTTTCGGAACTGCTGCTTTGCCCCAGCAGCACCGCGGTGGCAAACCTTGCCGCGGAAGGCGTCACCCGGAACGTTTATCTCGTCGGCGATGTCATGCTGGACGTTCTGAACTGGGCGAAGCAACGCGCGGACGGTAAACCACCGGAAGTCTTGAGCCGGCTGGAACTCAAGAAGCGACAGTACCTGCTGGCCACCGTGCATCGCAGCGAAAATACGGATGACCCGGAACGATTGTCCGGCATCGTGAACGCATTGAATGCGCTCGACGAGGCCGTTATTTTCCCCGTTCACCCCCGTACCCGCAAAGCCATTACGGGCAGCGGGTGTCGGCTGCGATCGCATGTTCGCCTGATCGAACCTTTGGGTTATTTTGACATGGTGACCTTGACCCGGTCGGCACGCTCGATTCTGACGGACTCGGGGGGGTTGCAGAAGGAGGCCTATTGGCTCGGCGTGCCGTGCATCACGCTGCGAGAGGAGACGGAATGGGTGGAGACTGTGGAGGCCGGCTGGAATACTTTGGTGGGATCTGACTGTGAGAAGATTGTCCAGGCAGTGCGCTCGTTCGCGCCCCCCGCGTCCCGCGCGCCGTTGTACGGAGACGGATGTGTGGCGGCACGGTGCGTTGACCTGCTGGAATGAGGCGATCCGGGTTGCGCAGGAGCAGTAAGTGGGGTTTTCTGGACGGAGACGAGATGACAGGCTTGGCCGGGAGATCAGGGTTGCCGCATAATTGACGAAAGGAAAAGCGATGCAAAGTGGATCAAGCAGCATTTCGACTGTCAAAGTGGCGGTGGTGGGAATGGGATATTGGGGAAAAAATTTGGTTCGGAATTTCTCCGAACTCGGCGCTTTGTCCGCAATTTGTGATTCGAATGCGTCAGTCGAGGAAAACTGCATGCACGAATACGGAAACGTCAGGTTTTGCCGGGAATTCGGCTCAGTCCTTTCGGACCCCCAGATTGCTGCGGTTGCCTTGGCAACGCCGGCCGTAACACATTACGAGATGGCTAGGGCGGCGCTGGAAGCGGGGAAGGATGTTTTTGTTGAAAAGCCACTGGCGACTGATGTCAAACAAGGCCGGGAACTGGTGGAACTGGCGGAAAAGAAACATCGGATCCTGATGGTCGGGCACATTCTCAGGTATCATCCAGCCATCGTGAAGTTGCAGGAGTTGATTCGAAACGGAGGGCTCGGGAAAATCCAGTGCTTGTACTCCAACCGGCTGAACATCGGCAAAATACGCACGGAGGAGAACATCCTCTGGAGCTTTGCGCCGCATGACATCTCCGTGATCCTGGCATTGCTCAATGAGAACCCCAGCCGGGTTTCCTGCCAGGGTGGCGCTCACTTGAATCGAGACGTGTTCGACGTCACGCTCAGCCAGTTTGAATTCTCCAGCGGGGTCCATGCGCACATCTTCGTAAGCTGGCTCCATCCGTTCAAGGAGCAGCGGCTCGTGGTCGTCGGCTCGGAAAAGATGGCGGTTTTTGATGATACCACCGAACACAAGCTGGTGTTGTATCCGCACAAAGTAGAATGGAAAAACCGGGTCCCCATGGCCGTCAAAGCAAAAGGTGACAATGTCACCCTGGATAACCGGGAGCCATTAAAGGCCGAGTGTCAGCATTTTCTAGACAGTGTGGCGTCGCGGACCGTTCCTTTGACCGATGGCCGCGAAGGTCTGAGGGTCTTGAGTGTTTTAGACGCTTGTCAGCGTTCGCTCATGAATCAAGGAATGGTGATTGATACCGGTAAAACTAACCCCGAAAAAAAAGCGCTGCCATGTTTCGTCCATGAATCGGCCTATCTGGACGATGGTGCCAGTGTTGGTGCCGGTACGAAAATCTGGCATTTTTCCCATGTCATGAAAGGAGCGCGCATTGGCGAAAAATGTGTCATCGGGCAGAATGTTAATGTGGCTGGTGGAACGGTGATCGGAAACAACGTCAAGATACAGAACAATGTGTCGGTTTATACGGGAGCGGTCATTGAAGATGATGTGTTTCTTGGGCCGTCCTGTGTGCTGACAAATGTTACCAATCCGCGTTCGCAAGTGAACCGGCATTCTCTCTACGAGCAATCCACCTTGAAACGCGGCTGCACGATCGGCGCCAACGCAACCATCCTCTGCGGTGTGAAGGTGGGACGCTATGCTTTCGTCGCCGCCGGCGCAGTCGTGACCAAAGACGTACCCGACTATGCCTTGGTCATGGGGAATCCGGCTCGGCAGGCGGGTTGGATGAGTCGTCATGGGCATCGGCTGGTCGCCCCTGACTCTGATGGTGTGATGCGGTGTCCGGAGAACGGACATCGGTACAAAGAAATTGAGCCCGGGGTGCTTCGCTGTCTGGATCTGGATGAAGAAGCCGCTCTACCGGTGGAGCTGGCGAAGGGCACCCGATCATACAAAGAATTGAAGCGACAAAAGATGAATTCATGAAGGTTCCGTTGTTGGATCTCAAGGCGCAGTACTCGGCGATCAAACCCGAGATAGATCGCGTGGTTGCGGAAGTAATGGAGTCACAGCACTTCATCCTCGGGCCGCAGGTGCAGGAGTGCGAAAAGGCCATTGCCGAATACTCCCGATGTTCACACGCGATCGGTGTTTCTTCCGGCACCGACGCACTGCTCATGTGTCTCATGGCGGAAGGGATCGGGCTTGGTGACGAAGTAATCACAACCCCGTATACGTTTTTTGCGACGGTCGGTGCCATCGCGCGCGTGGGGGCGAGACCGGTGTTTGTGGATATTGACCCGGCGACTTACAACCTAAATCCTGCGCAGATCGCAGCAAAGATTACTGCAAACACCCGCGCCATCATTCCGGTCCATCTTTACGGGCAGATGGCGGATATGGATGCCGTGATGGAAGTGGCTGGGAAACACGGGTTGGTCGTGATCGAGGACGCGGCCCAGGCGATTGGCGCTGAGCACAAGGGCCGGCGCGCCGGGTCCATCGGCCATTACGGGTGCTTTTCTTTTTTCCCTTCAAAAAATCTTGGCGCTGCAGGCGATGGCGGGATGATCGTCACCAACGACGGCAAGCGTGCCGAAAACCTAATGCGGCTACGCGCACATGGATCGAAACCCAAGTATTACCACAAGGTGGTGGGCGGTAATTTTCGCCTCGATACCCTCCAGGCGGCAGTGGTCACTGCCAAACTCAAACACCTGGACGACTGGACGCTTGGCCGCCAGCACAACGCCGAACGTTACGACCGCTTTTTCCAGAATTCCGGACTGCAGGTTGCTGACAGTTCCCGGTACTCCTCGAACGGCTCATCTTACCCCGGGCCGGCGGGGGACAAACATTCCCGAAACGGAGCGGCGCACGTCTTCCTGCCCAAAGTGGTGGCCGATCGCCACATCTTCAACCAATACGTCATTCGCACGGCGCGACGGGATCCGCTGAAAACCGCGCTTCAGGATAATGGTGTGGGCACGGAGATTTACTATCCGGTGCCAATGCACCTCCAAGAATGTTTTTTATCCCTCGGTCACAAGCTTGGCGCGTTTCCCGAAAGCGAAAACGCGGCACGGGAAACCTTGGCGCTTCCCATCTACCCGGAACTTACGGAGTTTCAGGCACAGTACGTCGTCCAGTGCGTTCGTGATTTCTTCCTCGGTTGATGCCCTGTGAACCGGCACCTAGCTGCGAGCCAATGTCGAACCTGTTATGATTGGAGTCATTCCCAAGAAAGATGAAATCGGAGTGGTTGGGGAGTTCTTTCAACTCTTCAAGACCCCGTGGGAAATGTATCGCGCCGGCATGTCGTACGACGTCGTCCTCGCTACCAGCGACGCAATCCCCGAAGTAGATGCGCAATTGGTTCTCATTTACGGGTCTGAAATCAGAAAAGGTGACAAGAAGGCGAATCTCATGCCGCGCGCCCGCCGGAAAAACGTTCGTGTCGATTACCGCGAGAGGCAGTTTCCTCTGTACGGCGAAGTGCTGACGTTCGAGAAGGCTGGCCAGCGCGTGATCTGCGCGACCGCCGACTCCGAGGCGGCCGGAATCGAGATCCAGGCAGCGGGTCCGAGGGTGGTGCGGATGGGGTACGACTTGTTTCAAGAGGTCGCATTTCTTCTGACGGCCGGCCAGCCGGTCGAGAACGCCCACCTCCCGACACTGGAGCTTCATATCGGAGTGCTAAGGGATCTCATCCTGGACACCGGAATCTGCGTGCTGGAAATTCCTCCGTCACCGGCAGGGTATGATTTTGCGGTTTGCCTCACCCACGACATTGATTTTGTCGGAATAAGGCGCCACAAGTTTGACCACACGATGTGGGGGTTTCTCTACCGCTCCACCCTCAGCGCGACGCGTGATTTCGTCCGGCGCAAACTCTCCTTTGCCCGCCTAGTCAAGCGCTGGAAGGCCGCTGCCTCGCTTCCCTTTGTCTATTTGGGATGGATAAAGGATTTTTGGATGCCGTTCGATTGGTATCTCAAGGTCGAGAAGAATTTGTCCCCCACCTATTTCTTCATTCCGTTCAAACACCGGCGCGGTGAAAACGTCTCTGTCAGCCACCCGGAACGCCGTGCCTCGGCCTACGACATTGCCGATATTCCTAGGTGGCCCGCCCGGTTGATGGCCGAAGGCTGTGAAATCGGAGTCCACGGAATCGACGCCTGGTACAGCGTGGCCAAAGGACGTGAAGAATTGAAAAGGGTGGCGGCGGTGACGGGGCGGCCAGAGATGGGTATTCGGATGCATTGGTTGCTGCGCGATGAAAACACGTATGGGGTGCTAGAGGACGCGGGGTATGCGTATGACTCGAGTGCAGGATACAATGAGACCCCTGGATACCGTTGCGGGACCACTCAAACTTTCCGGCCCTTAAGCACGCAAACTCTCCTCGAATTGCCTCTGCATATTCAGGATGGCGCCCTGTTTTTCCCCAACCGGCTTAGCCTTTCCGAGCGTGAAGCCTGGTCTTGTTGCGAGACTTTCATCGACAACGCTCGGACGTTCGGTGGTGTACTGACCGTTCTCTGGCATGACCGCAGTCCGGGGCCTGAACGGTTCTGGGGCGATTTTTATGTCAGGCTCGTGGAAAGATTGAAGTCAATGGATGTGTGGTTTGGCACGGCTGGAGAAGTGGTCTCTTGGTTTCGGAAACGGCGCGAGGTCATGTTCGAACGCGTGGAAGCTGAAGACGGAGCCAGCCGGATAAAGCTATGTGGCTGCAGCAAACAGATCAAGCCTCCTTTAAAGGTAAGAATTCTTTCGGCTCGCGGTGCCGGCGCGGGCGGGATGCCAAAGGTCGCTGACTTTGCGTGGGACGGCGAGACGGACATTGAACCCGGTCTCTCCGATGCAGCTTCCGCAGATGCTCCAATGGAAGTCTTGTCTGTTTCCGCGCGGCAATGAGTTCGACGATCACTCGAGAGCTTTAAAACCATTTCTCCGATGAAATCTGTTTGTATATTGGTCCAGAACTACTACGAGATCGATATCCGGGTGAGGCGAAAGGCGGAGGCCCTAGTCGCGGCAGGTTATACCGTCGATGTATTAGCTCTGGCATCCTTCTATTCCAAATCGAAAAGTTACACTCTGAACGGAGTAAACGTTTATACCCTGTCCTTGGGCAAGAAGAGAGGATCCTTGGGGCGTTATGCGTTTGAATATCTGGCGTTCTTTCTCTGGTCCTTTGTTAAGCTCTCTGTCCGGATGGGGGAAAGGCGCTACTCGGTTATCGACGTAAACAATCTCCCGGATTTCCTGGTCTTCGCCGGCGCGTATGCGAAGCTCCGAGGGGCAAAAATCGTTTTCGACATGCACGAGATTACGCCGGAGTTTTATATCTCGAAGTTCGGAATCAAGGAGAATTCACGGCTCGTCCGGCTCCTGAAATGGGTCGAGAAAGCGAGTTTCAATTTTGCGGATCACGTGATCACCATTAACGAACCAATCAACAAACTCCTGGAGAGCCGGGGGCTTTCCGTATCCAAAACCACGGTCGTCATAAATGCAGTGGATGAATCCATGTTTGCCTCCGCTGCCAGCGCTCCTGCGGCTTCTGATGCCACGATTGCTCAGGAGAAGTTCATCATGATGTATCACGGGACGTTGACTCACATGTACGGGCTCGATATTGCGATTGAGGCCTTTGGGAAGGTCCACAAGGAAATGCCGGGGGCGGACCTCTGGATTCTGGGAAACGGACCGGAAAAGGCTTCCTTGGAGTGTCTTTCCAAGAAGCTGGGGCTTGACGGGAAAGTGAAGTTCATCGGGAACGTGCTTCCGCAGGAGGTTCCCCAGTGGTTGAAACGGTGCGACGTCGGCGTTCTCGCCACGCGCCGCGACATTTTCTTGGAGTTCTCCTTTTCAAACAAACTTTCCGAGTACATCATCATGGGCAAGCCTGTGATTTCTTCCCGCCTGAGGACGATCAGGCATTATTTCGACGACGAAGCCCTGGCCTTTTTCGAGCCTGATAATCCGTCAGATCTGGCAAAACAAATGGTGCGCATGTTCAGCAATCCCGGGTTGCGCGCTCGGCTGGCTGAGAGGGCAAAACAAGAGTATTCGCCTATAAACTGGAAGGTGATGAAACAGCGGTATCTCAAACTGATGGCAGCCATCATCGGCACAGAGGCCAGAGCGGCAGCGCGATCTCATCCACCCGTGGCGGATGTCGTGTCTCGACCCGCGGACGTCGTTAACAGCAGGTAATCTTTCCCCACTCCTGCGTCGTGGGGAGAGGAAGAAGAAGCGCGTTACAGAAATTTTGCCCTGACAACAAAACTTTCGGCCATTGTGGTATGGAAAGCGCGGTTACCCTCCTTTACTGGGAACATTTGGGTCCCTCGGAACTTAATCTGACGAAAATCGTCAAGTTCCTGGGGGGAACGATCAAGCTGATGAAACTGACCACAGAAGTGGCCGAGCACCCGGAGCGGCTTAAGAGTGCGATCCCGACCGTTGGGTGCTTGATCACCAGCGCCCAAACCCTTGCCAAACTGGGCGGCGACAACTGGCGGGGCGTGGGACGGCAGCGATTGCTAATAGGTCTGGCGGCAAATGTTCTGGTCTATGGTTTTCAGCCAACGCCGGGCGAGAGCCAAGTCCTTCGAGAATTAACTTCGGATTCGCTAGTCGGTGTTGAACCGTTGCCGACCGGGGGCCGCAAAATCAGTGTGGCCCAGGACTCCCGTAAAGTATGCCGACAATTCTCAGGTCTCAGTTTCGACACGATCGAACCCAACACACAATTCACTTTCATCCAAGGCACGGGGCAGGGTGCTTGCTCCCCGCTTATCTCGATCGGGCAAAGACCATTCTTCGTTCGTCGGGAAGTTCAGGGTTGCCAATGGCTGCTGCTGGCAAGCCAGCAAATAGCAGACCTCGATGCCAGAGTGCCTCGAAGCGCCTCGATTTTGCAGTTCTTTTCCAGCTTGGTACCTGTATTGATGTTCCTTCGATGTTCTTCAAACAATCAGTTTTGGCATAACGATTCACCGACTGCCTGCTTCATTATTGATGATCCTTTGTTAACAAGGCATTATGGCTTTTTGGATTATCAAAGGCTATTGGAACTGATGGAACGCGAAAGATTCTGCACATCCATAGCGTTTATTCCGTGGAATTTCAGCCGGTCAGACCGGGGGACAGCGAAATTATTCTCTGCCTACCCGCACAGATATTCTTTGTGCGTCCACGGTTGTGACCACACCGGCAGGGAATTCGGAACCACAAACCATCTCCTGCTTGGAGAAAAGGCTCAGCAGGCTCTCGATCGGATGACCATGCATCGGAAATTGTCCGGTATTGGCTTTGACGACGTCATGGTTTTCCCGCAGGGTTTTTTTTCAACAGCCGCAATGAAGGCGCTCAAGTCTTGCGGTTATCTTGCGGCAGTGAACAGCACTCCATATCCGGTTGATGCGACTGAGGACCTTACTTTGCGTGACCTCTTAGGGGTCGCGGTCACAGAATTCTCAAACTTTCCACTCTTCACGCGGCACTACCCGCGGAGCGTGGCGGAATTGGCTTTCGACCTCTTCCTGGGAAAGCCGGCTCTGGTGGTTGAGCACCACGGCTTTTTTCGAGATGGTTATAAGTCTTTGGCGGAGACTATTGCGAAGTTATACAGTCTGGACGAGCGATTGCAGTGGTCCAATTTGGGGATGATTTGTTCTCGCGCATGCTTGAAAAAGGTCGCTGACAACGGCGACATTTACGTTTTGTTTTTCACAGACCGATTTTGCCTGAGAAATGAGACTAATCGTCCGCAACACTACGTTCTGATTCGGCAAGCGTCGCCCGGGCAGGATGTGAGGATTGCGATAAATGGCCGTCATGTGGACACGGCCCAAGAAACTGACGGCATTAAAGCACAGTTGTCGTTGGAGGCTGGACAGGCGGCAGAAATCAGGGTCGAACACGACCAACGCGAGTCAATGACTGTGCCTCGCAGGAAAGACCGATTGTATCAAACCAAGGTTTTCATTCGTCGGAGTCTCTCTGAGTTTCGGGACAATTATTTGGACAAAAGCCGTTTCCTGAGCACAGCAACGCACAACCGTCTCACCTTGAAAAGTAAATAGAAACGTCCATGCAAACGAACCAAGCCAAGCTGTTTGATTACGTGTTAATCACACCGGCGCGGGATGAGGCTGCTCACATCAGAAAAACCTTGGAATCACTGGTTGCCCAAACGGTCCTGCCTCTCAAGTGGGTGATTGTTAGTGATGGTTCCACCGACGGCACCGACGACGTCGTAAAAGAGTATGCTGCCAAGCACGACTGGATTAAATTGCTACGGATGCCTGAGCGCAGAGAACGTCACTTCGGCGGAAAGGTTCATGCCTTCAACGCGGGATACGCGCAAGTGAGACACTTAGAGTTTGATGTCGTTGGCAACCTCGATGGCGATGCTTCGTTTGAGTGTGATTATGTGGAATACCTGCTCGGCAAGTTTGCGGAGAATCCCCGGCTGGGAGTTGCGGGAACAAACTACTGGGAAAGTTCATGGGAGAAATCTCTTAAGTATGATTATCGGTTTACCAACAGGGATGATGTTTCAGGATTATGCCAGTTGTTTCGGCGTGAGTGCTTTGAGGCCATCGGAGGCTACAAACCGAGCAAGAACGGTGGTGTGGATTTGATCGCATCCATAACAGCGCGGATGCACGGCTGGGAAAGCAGGACCTTCACCGACAGGTTCGCAATCCATCATCGGCAGCAGGGCACGGCGGACGCTCATAAATTCCTGGTCGAGCTTCATAACGGTCGGAAGGACTTTATGTTTGGCGGACACCCGCTTTGGGAAATCTTACGTGTAGTGTACCGCCTGACAAAAAAACCCTATATTATTGGTGGTTGCCTTATTTTCGTCGGTTTCTTCTGGGCGATGTTGACTGGAACAGAGAAAACTGTTTCCAGGGATGTTGCACAGTTTAGAAGAAAGGAACAGATGAACAGATTGGCAAGGGTGTTTCGCAGGCTGTTTGTCCTCCGGAGAACGCCGCAACAAGATGTTGATCCTGTTGGCGTTGATTCAAGGTTATGATACGTGAACTTCCCCTCAACCCCTTCGCGGTATGACAGCAAAAATAACGCGCCTAACGAGGTCTGCAAGGGGACGGTATTTGTAACTTGTTCTGGCCTCATGGAAACTAGATTTGCTCAAATATCGGTCAGCGGAAAATCACTTAAAGTTCCGGGGATGCGGATTGAGGATCGCACGATTGTCGTCACCGGTAAGTGGATCAAAATGGCTGCAATACACGACGAAAATTGGCAAGCTGGAAACGTTGAACATCCCGAATCAATCATCGCTAAACTAAAAACCCAGCCGACAGTCGCCGACATCTTTAACTTTGCGCAGAAACTGCCGGACATCAAGCCGCGATTCAATTATCCGTTGGAATGGGAAAACGTTGCTGCCATTCCGATCACGAGTTTTGAGGAGTGGTGGGAAAAACGGCTACCACAGGAAACAAGGAAAAATGTCAGGAAGGCTGGCCGGCGAGGTGTTGTTGTCCGTACTGTGGAGCTCAATGACGTCCTTGTCCAGGGCATCAAAGCCATTTATGACGAAACCCCAATTCGGCAGGGGAGACGCTTTTGGCACTACGGGAAAGACCTCGAGACGATAAAGCGGGAGAATTCGTCATACTTGGACAGGTGCGAGTTCATCGGTGCTTTTCATCAGGAAGAATTGATCGGTTTTATCAAGATGGTGTATGTGGGGAAGGTCAGCAACATAATGCAGATAATCTCCAAAAAGTCGCACTATGACAAAAGGCCTGCGAATGCCCTGTTGGCGAAGGCGGTTGAAATTTGTGGAAAAAAAGGAATGTCCTATTTTGTTTATGGGCAGTACGTTTATGGTAATAACAACGATGGAGCACTGACCGAATTCAAACGGCGCAACGGTTTCGAACAGATCCTTTTTCCCAGATATTACATCCCGTTGACAGCCAAGGGGCGTATGTGCATGAGTTGCAGACTTCATCTTGGTATGAGGCGATTGATCCCCAAGGGAATTGAAAGCTTCCTATTGCGCATGCGGTCTCGATTTTATGAACGAAGATATCTTCCCCGCGACAATGCAAAGGCAGGAAGCACTCAGTCGGAAGAAGGCCTAAAAGACCAGCAAGGCTAGAATGGGACTTTGTGTTTGGTTCGCCATGCGGACGAAAGGCTCGATGCAACCACTGTTTTTCGACAGAATGACTCTGTTAAGCCGGTGTAGCTCAACGTTAGAGCGGCTGATCTGTAATCAGCAGGTGGAGTGTTCAATTCCTCCCGCCGGCTCCAAATCATTCAGTCACCTCTGCGGAACTGGAGTTCAGAGTTCCCACTAGCTGAAACATTTAGGAGCGTTGGATAATGCCTGGCATTGCCGGAATAATTGCAGATCCTTCCCGCGGCGAAAACAGGGATGCGCTTGATGTAATGGTCAAGCGCATGGTGCATGAGCAATTCCATAATTCAGGGAAATACATCAATGAGCGGTTGGGGCTTGGGGTCGGGTGGGTTTGTCACGCCGGATCTTTCTCGGATTGTTTGCCGGCGTGGAACGAAAAGAAAAATATCTGTTTGATCTTTTCGGGCGAGAACTTTGCGGATCAGACGGAAATCGATGAGTTGAAGGCTAAGGGGCATGTGTTCGAGTCAGGAAACGCGAGCTGTCTGGTCCATCTCTACGAGGAACTTGGCTCCCGGTTCTTTGATAAACTCGATGGCTGGTTCAGCGGCGTTCTGGTGGATCTCCGGGAACAGAAAGTTGTTCTTTTCAATGATCGGTATGGCCTAGGTCGGATTTACTACCACGAGAACACAGACGGATTCTTTTTTTCATCCGAAGCAAAATCACTTTTGAGCGTGTTACCCGTCACCCGTCAACCGGACCTGACGAGTTTGGCCGAGTTTTGTTCTTGTGGCTGCGCACTTCAGAATCGAACGCTCTTTTCCGGGATCTCATTGCTACCGCCGGCTTCCCGATGGACCTTCTTCCGGACTCAATTTGCAAAGAAAGAGATCTATTTCCGTAAAGAGACATGGGAGAATCAAGCGGCGCTGAGTGGTTCGGAATACTACGAGGGAATGAAAAAGACCTTTGCTCGGATACTCCCGCGTTATTTTCGGGGCCAACAGAAAATAGGCATGTCGCTCACCGGCGGGTTGGACGGCAGGATGATCATGGCGTGGGCAAGGTGTGCTCCGGGAACTCTACCGTGCTACACCTTTGGGAGCACCTATCGCGATAATACTGACGTCATTGCCGCGCTACAGGTGGCAAAAGTCTGCGGGCAACCGCACCAAGTCATTACCGTGGACGGCGAATTCCTTCGTCGGTTTCCCGCATTTGCTGAAAAGGCGGTTTACGTTTCCGACGGTGCCATGGACGTCACCGGTTCAGTGGAGCTGTACGTCAATAAAATTGCCCGTGAGATTGCACCGGTTCGTCTGACAGGCAATTACGGTTCCGAGATTCTGAGAGGCAATGTGGCCTTTAAGCCGCATCCCCTGAATGAGATGCTTTACGATCCCGAATTCATGCGGCTCAGCCAGACAGCCGCAGAGACTTATCAAGCGGAGGTGCACGGCCACCCGCTTTCATTCATTGCTTTCAAACAAGTGCCGTGGCACCATCGTTCACGGCTTAGTGTGGAGCAGTCCCAGACCACCCTGCGCTCACCTTATCTGGACAATGATCTTGTAGCCCTTGCGTACCAAACCCCACGCCATCTTGCCATGAGCAAGGTTCCTTCACTTCGCCTCATTGCAGATGGGAATCCAGCGTTAGGTAGAATTCCAACGGACCGAGGCCTTCTTTGCCGTCCAATTCCCGTAGTTACCAAGGCACAACACCTCTACGAAGAGTTCACAGTTCGCGCGGAATACGCCTATGACAATGGCATGCCTCAGTGGCTGGCCTGGATTGACCATTTGTTTGCACCAGTCCGTTTGGAAAAACTGTTCCTTGGCCGACACAAGTTTTCCCACTTTCGCGTCTGGTATCGCGATTACTTGTCACAATACCTAAAAAATGTTTTGCTCGACCCGGCCACACGAAGCAGGGCGTATCTTCAAGGAACCGCTTTGGAGGAAATGGTTCAGAGTCATATCAGCGGTGAGCGGAACTATACCTCGGAGATACACAAGGTTCTGAGTTGCGAACTCATACAGAGACAACTGATTGAAAAGCGATGGGCTGACATACCATGATCCGCCAATCCCAACATATCAGCGTGTGCATTTGCACCTACAAAAGACAATACTACCTAAAACGGTTGTTGGAAAAGCTTGACCGTCAGGACACCGGAGACGAGTTTAGCTATTCGATCGTGGTGGCTGACAATGATCGTCTGAAATCTGCAAGACAGGTGGTTCTGGAGTTTTCGAGGACATCGTCTGTTCCGATCGAATATTGTGTAGAACCGGAACAGAATATCGCCTTGGTACGAAACCGGGCTCTGGGAAATGCTAATGGTGACTTTATTGCGTTTATTGATGATGACGAGTTCCCGGTGAGCGATTGGTTGCTGACGCTGTTCAGAGCGTGCAAGCAGAGCGATGCAGATGGCGTATTAGGTCCGGTGAAACCGTTTTTTGAACAACAACCGCCAAGATGGCTCGTTCGGGGCAGGTTTTGTGAAAGGCCTGAACATAATACCGGCTTGGTGCTTGATTGGCAGCAAACACGCACCGGAAATGTTCTATTCAAGAGGGAAATTTTGGAGGACATGGAGAAACCTTTCCGGCAGGGGTTTGGCAGTGGTGCGGAGGACAAAGACTTTTTTAAGAGGTTGATCGAATCAGGGCACATCTTTACGTGGTGCAATGAGGCGGTGGTTTATGAAGTCGTGCCACCAGAGCGTTGGAAACGTAGGTATCTCCTCAAAAGGGCGCTGCTGCAGGGGCAGAACCAGAAATACTTGGCTGATTTTCGCAGTATTGCCAAATCTATTATCGCCGTACCGCTATACACATTTCTACTTCCTTTTCTGTTACTTATCGGGCATCGGATGTTCATGAGGTATTTGCTCAAACTCGTGGATCATGTTGGCAAACTCGTCGCGGTCGTTGGTTTCAAGCCGTTGGGAGATAAATACCTCACCGGATAGCAATCGCATTCGCTGCGGCTTTACGCAGACTTCAGCAAGACTTCATGATTCCACAATTGGCACTGTATGCTTGTATCCTCGTCATTTTATGCCTATTCCTGCAGGATACGCGTCACCGGAAGGGCATCTCTGCTGCTTTATGGCTTGTTGTAGCATGGGTGGCTATTCTTGCATCAAGACCTGTTTCAGCTTGGCTTGGCATGGGAGGCGGGAACGAGGTGATCGGGAACGAATCCGAGGGAAACTCTATCGATCGGAACGTTTTTCTGTTCCTAATGGTGGCCGGACTCTTTATTCTGAAAAAAAGAAAAGTGAGATGGAGGGCGCTGATATTGAGCAACCGTTGGCTTTTTCTATTTTACCTTTTTTTTGGTTTTAGCATGCTGTGGTCAGACTATCCTTTTGTTGCGCTCAAACGATGGTTCAAGGACTTCGGCAATGTCGTGATGGTTCTGGTCATTCTCACTGAAGAAGACCCCATCAAGGCGGTTTGTGCGGTCTTTGTCCGGTGTGCGTATGTGCTGATTCCTCTGTCTGTTCTCTTTATAAAATTTTTCCCTGATCTGGGAATATCATACGGTCGTTGGATCGGCCAGCCGGTTTATCGAGGTGTGACTGAGGGGAAGAATTTGCTCGGAGCCACGGTGTTAGTACTCACTCTGTTTCTGGTTTCAGATCTCATCCAGATACTCAACAACAGATCCAGTGCCGGCCGCAAAACCGAGATTTTCAATCATCTCTTGTTGCTAGTTATGGCGATGTGGCTCTTACGCATGGCAAATAGCGCGACGTCGCTTGCTTGCGCGGTTCTTGGCTCCTTTGGCCTTGTCGCATTGACGTTACCATTTGTCCGAAACAGGCTCAAAAATCTCGTGGCTTACAGTGTTTTGGGCGCGCTGTTGCTCTTGGTTTTGTCCACGGTGGTCGATCTCGGAGCGCATGCTGCGGGATTGCTCGGACGCGACTCCACTCTCACTGGGAGAAACGAAATTTGGAAGGCGGTTCTCGCGGAGAAAACAAACCCATTGATCGGCACTGGATTCTACAGTTTTTGGCTTGGAGGGAGATCTGAGAAATTGTCCGAAAAGAATCATTACCATTTTCAACTGAATCAGGCGCACAATGGATACTTGGAAATGTACCTGAATGGAGGAGCGATTGGCGTTTGTTTGCTCATCGGGATGCTTGTTGCAGTTGGTAAGAGCATCAAGCAACAATTATTGGTTGATACTAACTGGGCTGGCTTGAGGCTCATTTTCTGGCTCATTGTCATAATGCATAATTGGTCTGAGGCAACTTTTTGCAGGGCTAGTCCTTTGTGGTTCGTTTTGTTGGTGGTGATCGTGCAATACCCTCGATCTATGCGAGCTGAGGCGAAGAGCACGAACACGAGTGGTGTCCCGGATAATGACCGGCCTACAAGCAAGCCAAGATTTGGCTGGGACAAATACTATGGTTCTGCCTTCGACGTGCATCGTAGCGGTCGTCATTTGGTGGTATCGCGTGCATGTTGTTAAAAGCAGTAGTTGAGAGTTGGTTGAGTGTGTGTGTCTATTTTGGGGGCAGTCTTGACTCGTGGCACTAGACAGAAAAAGTTGAGTGACTGCTTCCGGTTGATGTCCGGAGGCCAAGGAATTTTCTAGCTGGCGGGTTGGCGGGATTCCTGCTATTTTACAGAGTGATGAAAAATCATATACTCAGTGACTTGATTGGAAAGCGGGGCCCTTTTGTCGTGGCTTTCTGGCTTTTGATTTCTCAAACCGGATTCTGCGACATCATCCCAAGCAGCCGCCGCATAAATTGGGATCCGGGGATTCCCGGTGGCATACCGCTGCGCACAACGGTTTTTACGAACCTCCCGTCCGGGGCTTCGATGGCGCAGATTCAAGCTGCACTCAACGCCTGCCCGTCGAATCTTGTGGTTGCGCTCCCAGCGGGCACAAACACAATTTCCGGCACGATCACAATCCCTTCTTATGTCACATTGCGTGGCGCGGGGCAGGGTCAGACGGTGTTGAACCTGACCGGAAGCGCGTCGGCGGCCATCCAGTTCGGGCCGAGTGGAGATCCGAATCTGAACGCCCATACCACAATCAGCAGTGGCGCAAACGCCGGTTCGACCAATGTTGTTGTTGGCAGTGCCAGCGGATTCACGGTTGGTCAATACATGATGGTCAGCGAACTCAACGATGATTTTGTGACCTCGACCGGCAGTTCCGGTGCATGTGGGTGGTGCGATTGTGTGGATGGCACTCGTGTTCTGGGTCAAACAGTTGAAATCACTTCCATCAACGGCAACACCATCGGATTCAATCCACCGCTTTACATCACCTACAAAAGCGCATTAACACCGTGGGCGTATCCTTTGGGCATGGGTTGCAAGTATGGCGGCGTGGAATCGCTATCCCTCCGGGCGAACAATTCCGGTTACACTGCCAATGTGCTTATGAATGCCACGGCCTATTGCTGGCTCAAGAACGTGGAGGGCGATTTTGCCGACGGCGACCATGTGCGGATTTACTACAGTTATCGGTGCGAAGTGCGGGACAGTTATTTCCACGACGGATTCAAGCATGGGCCAGGCGGGACGGATGACGATTTGGTTATGGCCAAGCGGACAAGTGCGTGCCTAGTTGAGAACAACATTTTCTGGAGATTGCACGCCTCGGTGATGCTGGAATGGGGTGCAGCGGGCAACGTGATCGCCTACAATTTTTCGACCAACAACTATCACGAAAACTGGCTGGCGTGGTGCATCAATGATTTCGTGATGCACGGAGCGCACCCGATGTTCAATTTGTTTGAGGGCAACATCGGCATCATGTTCCGGCCCGATTCGACGTGGGGATCGTCCAGTCACGCAACGCTGTTGCGGAACATGTTTGCCGGGGCTGATTACTATGCGCCGCCGCTGGACGCCAGAGGTGCGATTCAGTGGGCTAACGGGCAATGGGAGAGCGCCGGGAACTACGCTATAACGTTGGATTATCTGACGAGAAGCAACAATCTGGTTGGTAACATTGCAGGTTCGACATGGTTGGTGAATAACGGTGCGGTTTACCTAAGAGTAGCCCCTTCTAATAACGCTGCCGCTTGTTTCCGGTTTGGATTTAATTCTGATACTGATGTACCTGTGGACACAGCCGCTTACGATTCCTCCATTTTTACGGGCAACTACGATCTTGTCACGCGAAGTCAGCACTGGGACGCCAATGGGGTTCAGACAATACCGAACAGTTACTATTTAAGCGGGAAACCTTCATGGTTCGGCAATCTGCCGTGGCCGCCATTTGACCCGGCCAATCCGGCGGCGGCGAGCGTGACGAATATCCCGGCCGGATACCGCTTCGTCTTCCAAGTCGGTCCGCCGTCAGGCGGGCCGGACACCAATGCGCCAACTATCAGCAATATCTCCGTGGGCCCAACGACTACCAATTCAGTAAAGGTCGCGTGGACTACGGACGAACCGGCCACAAGCATCGTGGATAAAGGCGCGACTGCCGCGTATGGAATCTCGGTGACAAACAGTTCGCTGGTCACATTGCACAGCCTGACGATTGTGGGTTTATCGCCGGGCAGCACCAACCACTTTCGAGTCCGCAGCATAGACAGCTCGGGCAACGTGGCCGCGAGTTCGGATGGCACCTTTGCTATTCCTCCTACTGGCCTGCGGGTGATAGGACCATAGGACGGAATTGGAAGGAGAAAGTACCGTTGTTCTAAACCAGGATGGCCAGAGCGTTGTATAAACGGCCGGACTAAAAGCACAACTCCAACCAGCCCCAGCAAAAGAAGATGGGATGAGATAAGACTTGTGGCGCAAGCGCAAGGTAGCCATGTGGAATTCATAGTCAGGGTTCCCTGAACTCTAACAGTTGGGATTGGGCATTCCCATTCTTGCTCAAACGAGCGCTGCTGCGAGGAAAGACTACCTGCCGGCATCGGAGGAACCTTCTGTTGAATATCGGAAAGTCACTCATTGCGGTTCCGTTGTATGGGATTGCGTTGCCTTTTCTGCTAATTCTGGGGCATCACCTCTTTATGAAGTGCTTGGTCCGATTGTTTGATCATCTTGGACGGCTTCTCGCGCTATTGAATCTGAACCCAATTAAGGAGCGATGTAATTGAATGCGTCCTCTCGTTTCGATTCTCATTCCGGCTTATAACGCCCAAGGGTGGATTGGCGACACGATCAAATCAGCGATTGGACAAACGTGGCCACGAAAGGAGATCGTCGTCGTGGACGATGGTTCGACCGACCAAACGTTGTCGGTTGCGCGACAGTTTGCGTCCAAGGAAGTATACGTCACCACCCAAACAAATCAGGGCGCCGCGGCGGCCAGAAACAAGGCCTTTTCCCTCTGTCAGGGGGATTACGTCCAGTGGCTCGATGCTGACGATCTGCTTGCCCCCGACAAAATCGAAAAACAGATGGAGGCGTTGGACCGCTGTGGAACCGAACGAACCCTTCTTTCTGCAGCATGGGGACGGTTCATTTACCGACCGTCGAGGGCCAGTTTTGTTCCGACACCACTGTGGTGTGATTTGTCTCCGGTTGAGTGGCTGCTGCGGAAGATGGGGCAAAACATCTTTATGCAGACCGGGGTGTGGCTCGTCAGTCGCGAACTGGCGGAAGCTGCCGGACCTTGGGATATTCGGCTGTTGGCAGACGATGATGGAGAATATTTCTGCCGCGTCCTCCTGGCGAGTGATGGAGTACGGTTTGTTCCTGAAGCCAAGGTTTTTTATCGCATTTCAGGTCCAAATCGTTTGAGTTACGTTGGCCAATCCGACAAAAAATTGGAAGCCCATCTGCTTTCCATGAAGTTGCACATTGGTTATCTTCGGTCTTTGGAGGATGGTGAAAGGACCCGTGCAGCCTGCTTGGAGTACTTGAAAACATTGTTGATCTACTTCTATCCAGGAAGGCCAGACCTCGTTAAACAGGTGGAACAGCTCGCCGCGACACTCGGCGGTCAATTGGAAACTCCCCGGCTATCATGGAAATACGCGTGGATACAAAAGACCCTTGGTTGGACAGCCGCCAAGCGAACCCAATTATACTACAACCAGTGCAAATCGGCCGCGCTGAGATCTTGGGACAAAATCCCGTTTCATCTGAAAAAGCGAAATGCTCCGGGCAGAAAAAGCGGCCCGTGAGCCATGGCAAACGCGCGGCCTGCGCTTTGGACATTGGCTATAGGTGGTGGCCGCGGGAAGGTGAGCGGCTTACATTTTTAACCAAAAAGCATGACATTGAACACCGGGGTGGAAACAAAATCTGATTTGTTGCGTACCGCGACTGTGCCTCAAGCAGGTGAAGGGGCGGAAGGCGCATCCGCCGGAAAATCGTATGGGCAGATACTGAAGTCCTCCACGATTATCGGAGGCTCGTCGGTGGTCAATGTGCTGATGGGGATTGTTCGGTCGAAGGTCAACGCGGTGTTGCTCGGACCCGGGGGCGTGGGATTGATGGGGCTCTACAGCTCGATTTCCCAGATCGTGGGCACATTGACCGGCATGGGCATCGGCAGCAGTGGTGTGCGCCAGATCGCCGAGGCAGCAGGGACAGGAGACCAGATACGAATCGCGCGCACTATCATGACGTTGAGGCGAGTGGCGCTGTTTCTCGGGTTAACAGGCGCATTGGCTTTGTTTCTGTTCCGAAAACCGATTTGTCAGATGACTTTTGGAAATATGGAACACGCCGGCGAAGTTGGCATCCTAGCAATTTTGATTTTTTTGGGAGAAGTTGCGGGAGGACAGGCGGCGTTGATTCAGGGGATGCGGCGGATTGGTGATCTGGCCCGCCGAAGCATCATCGGAGCTGTCCTGGGAACGATGGCAAGCGCGACGATCATCTACTTTTACCGGGAACGGGGCATCGTGGCCTCGTTCATCGCCATCGCAACCTTGGAACTTTTATCGTCGTGGTGGTTCGCTCGGAAAATTCAGGTGGAGCGAGTGACACTAAGATGGAAGGAACTATGGGGGGAGGCGCGGCCACTGCTCGCCCTGGGGCTGGTGCTCACGTCCAGTGGATTGATAGCGGCGGGGGGAGCTTATGTGACGCAGTTGATAATTGTCCGGCAGTTTAGCATGGACGCGGTCGGCCTTTACCGATCCGCCATGACGCTCTCCGTCGTGTATGCGGGTTTCATATTGCAGGCCATGGGAACGGACTTTTATCCGCGGCTGACGGCTGTGGCCAAAGACCATCCGACCTGTAATCGCCTGGTGAACGAACAGGCCGAGGTCGGATTACTACTGGCTGTGCCGGGCATCCTGGCTACGTTGACGTTTACGCCGCTGATCATCCATGCTTTTTACTCGGCCAAGTTTGTCCCGGCGGTGGATATTCTGCGCTGGCAGATTCTGGGCATTCTGCTGCGCGTGGGATCTTGGCCAATGGCGTTCATCCTGTTGGCAAAGGAACTCAAGAAGATGTTTTTTTGGACTGAACTGGCAAGCGGCGGTCTCTATGTGGGGCTGATCTATTTCTGTCTGAGGATGTGGGGATTGACCGGCGCTGGCATCGCTTTCTTCGGAGGTTATCTGGTTTATTGGTGGATGATTTTCTTTCTGGTGCGAAGGGTCACTGGATTTGCCTGGTCGAAGGCAAATTTACGCCTAGGCAAGGTGCTCTTGCCCACGGTGGTCTTGGTTTTTGCATCTTCCTTGTTGCTACCCGCCACTCCGGCGATAATTATTGGATCTCTGGTTACCTTGGCAGTGACTATTTACAATTTCAGGGTTTTACGAAGCGCTGTCGGCTCCGAAGGATTTGAGTTTCTGAGCAAAGGAATCCGCAGGCTTGTCGGCTGATCTTTGAGTGGTGATTTTACAAGAACCGACTAATCCGAGATCGTTATGCAGTACCCTTTAGTCTCTGCCATCGTGCTCTGCTATAACCATGCACGGTTTGTTATCGAGTGCCTGGAGAGTGTGAAGGCGCAGAATTATCCGAATCTGGAACTGATCGTGAACGATGACGCTTCACGGGATGATTCCGCTGTCGTGATTCAGGCATGGTTGTCCAAAAACAACATTCCGCATCGCTTCGTAAGACAAGAAACCAATCAGGGAATATGCCGCAGCGCAAATCAAACCATGTCCCTTGCTCGTGGGAAATACATTTCCGGAATTGCTGCTGATGATGTCTGGCTTCCCGGCAAACTGCTGACTCAAGTGGAATTGATGGAGCGGCTGCCGGAGAAGTACGGGGTGGTTTACAGCGATGCGTTGCAAATGGATGAGGAGGGGAAGATTCTCGAGCGAAAATTCATTGAAGTGCATCGGCATTTTGAAGTGAAGCCGGAGGGCAACATTCATACGATTTTATGGGAAGGTAATTTCATTCCAGCGATGACCACACTTGTCCGGAAAGCGTGCACTGACAAGGTCGGTGGCTATGATGAGAGCCTTTACGTTGAGGACTGGGACATGTGGCTTCGCATCTCGCGTTTTTTTGAATTCGCTTATTCGGACAAAATCTCGGCAAAATACCGTCTTGTTTCGACGTCAATGGTGCGGTCCAATTTGGGGACTGTACTCGATGCCATGTGCCAAGTCTGTTTGAAGCACCTCAAGGGAGGCAGTCTGGAAGGGGAAGCCAGGCGTGCGGCAGTATCGCAATTGCAAAGCAAGGCGATGCTTGGCTTTCAGTGCAGGTCGCCGGGACACAAACGAAATCTGCTGCAAGCTCTGCGCTACAGGGCGTCCGTGGGAACAGCGGCAGGGTGTATCTTTGCTTGGTGCGGTTTCCGCTACGGCAGGTATGAACGGGCGCGGGCGATCTTTCGAGGACGCCGCTCGACGTGAGTGGCGATCGCCTGCTGAAGATTCGACGTCGGACGGCGGATGAGGGAACACTGGCGTAATATTGGTGGATTGGTATGGAAGAATGTCCAAAGTGTGGTTGGAGGCGGCTGATACCTGAAATAGTCAGATCCTGTTATCGCTATCTGAGGGCGCGCGTGCTAAGTGTCGATCTTTGGCCTCGTGTTCCCTTTTCTTTGCAGGATGAGGAGAGACATGCTTCTGAGGCGATGTCAATCGTCGTTGCGGTTCACGACGCTCCGGAGGATACTCGACGCTGCCTGAACAGCTTGCAAGCTTTTGGCGGAAACGCGGAGGTTATTATTGTTGACGACGGGTCAAAACTTGAACCTGTCAAACGTATGCTCGACGACTTTTGTTCACGGAATGGCTGGAAACTGGTGAGACAGGATTCGGCTTTAGGTCATAGCAGAGCTTCAGAAGCCGGGGTATCCGTTTCAACGAGACCATACGTTTGCCTGCTGAACTCTGACACCGTCGTTACTCCACACAGTTGGCTGGGCATCGCTCGGGCTTTTAATGACTCTCCGCAAATTGCGGTGGTCGGCCCTTCGACAAGTTATACTCCAACATTGCAGTGTGCGTGGCGGGCTTACTACTGCTGTTCCTATTGGTCTGACGGGGAGGTTTGGCGTTTCGCAGAGAAGTATGTCGCGAGACATCAACAAGAACCAGTTGTTGATTTGCCGTGGGCGGGTGGTTTTGCCTTCTTCGTGCGCCGAACCGTTTGGGACAAGCTGGTCGGGTTCGACAAGAATTTGCCCGACTATGGCAACGAATTGGAATTCTGCGGGCGTTTGAAGCAATGTGGTCTGAGGGTCGTGTGGTCAAAGGCCAGCTACATTCACCATCTGGGTGCCGCATCTTATGGTCGGGTCTTGGGCTTTGCCGCAATTAGCGAGCGGCGTCAACAGGCGGACGCGTACATTCGAAAGCAATGCGGGCAACAAGGCCCTGTAGCAACCGGGAAAAGTTGATTCAAATTATTGGCTGCATTCGGGAAAAGTACGCAGAGAATCGTTGTTTTGGGATGAATTATTCACTTTATCGTTTGAATCGGCCATTGTAACATCTGTCACGTTTGGGAGGGTTTTCGCATCCATTTGCAGTGTTATAATGAGTTATTTTGAGTGTTTTTGGAGAGTATGCTATGATAATGAACGGGTTAAAAATGGCGTGGAACCCATGCGTCGGGCGTTTGCTCCCGATTATCTAGGCAGAATTAGTGCGTTCGGAGGAGTTGTGAACTCAGAAAATTTAATGAGATAGTATATTTAGCCATATAATTGATTGATTGATTGAAAATTATAGCAGGTATGAACATTCCGCCGCATCTACACGAACATCCAAGCAGAGGAGAATCTCTCTGGATGAAAGCCCTAATCATTGCTTCCTTCTGTGCAGTCTGCGTTGCGCGTGTCGCTCAAGGCCAGGGCACGCAGCCGGTCGTGGCTATTCATGATTCCGAATTGACACGGGCGCTGGAAACCATGCCGGCATCCGGCGCCACTCCCACCGGGCCCGGCACCACCAGCAACCAGTGGTGGATAACCCAGTGGCATTACTTTGTGATGCCGGATTCAGTCAAGGAAACGCTGCGCTCTGATGGAACAGCGTTCACGGTCATTGGCGATTCCAATATAGTGGCTGGAGTTTTGACCAATTCCGATGGCTCGCCCAAATATCCCATTGTCATCAGCCTGGCTTCCGAGGCGATCCAAGACACTGAAATCGCCCCGTTGACCAACTATGTTGCCGCCGGGGGATTTCTCTTTGTTGGTTCCTCGGCTTTCACCCGCAACCCCGATGGTACCACGCGCACCAATTTTGCCCTGGCCAGTGCGATGGGGGTAAATGTGGTGAATCCCGGCCTCACAAACTGGGGGCTCGATCTGACATTCACCAAACTTGCCAATCACCGGCTGGTTGCTCATTTCCCGGATGGTACACTCTTTTGGGAGATGCCATCATCGGCCGACGAGACGACCGTTCCGCAGTCCGATGCTCTGACGGGTGTGACACCTGATGAAACGCCGCCGGATGTTTTGCCGTATTTGACATGGCAAGTCCAGGCGAGTAGTGCCGCTGCAATTGCGGCGGGAGATTTATATCCGAACGTGCTCGTGAAGCAATTCGGCAAGGGATATTTTATTTATTATTCATCGATGCAGCCGCTCATTGGACATGGCGGCTGGGCGCCGTCCACTTACGCCTATAGCATTTTCCGTAACGCTATCGAATGGGCATTCCAATCAGACAACCTGCCGGTCGTCAAACTCAGCCCGTGGCCCTATCCCTACAAGGCAGCGGTGATGTTCCGCCACGATCTGGAGGCGATTCCGTCTCTGATTAATTCAGTGGAGAGCTCGGCGCAGTTTGAATCTACGAATGGCGCAAGAGGAGAGTACTACTTATGCACCGGCACACTACGGGAGGACTACGGAAGCATTGAACAATCCAATGAGATAGCCAGCTTGAAACGGGCGATTTCACTGTATGGCGCTACTATAAGTTCTCACAACGGCGGATTGACAAACATCAACGTGTATGTCCCACCTTTGCCTATAATTGAACTTCTTTTTGGTTCGGATCCTTATTGGTACACAAGTGTTGATCCATATTTCACTGACCAGGCTTATGGCTTTATAGGAACCGATTATTCTTACTGGCATTGGGGGCCGGATGAGATGCTGGAAGCCACCAATCTGCCCCCAGGTTATACCAACAGCGCCCAGTATGTATTTACTTCAATTTTGAATTCTTTTTCGGACTTAGAGAGATGGGGACTGACCAATAGCAGCGGTCTGCGGGCATGGGTGGCACCAAACTTTAACGCGACGCGCGAGCCTTCTTACCAGATCGAGCAGCAGTTGGGCATCAAAACAACCGGTGAAGAGAAACTCAGTCCTTTCCCAAGTTGGGTGTTGTCAACCCAGACGCCGGACAAACGCTACCCTTTCATAACCCTCCCTCCAAGCGATTGGTTCATAGGTTCTGAAATTGGACAGTCCATGGAAACCAGGCACACCATTACCAGCGTTCAAAATGTTGTGGACTACTTTTACAACTTGGGAGCACTAATCAATCTTTACGGACACAGCTCATCGGCCGGTAATGCCGGCGCCGCCGGGCCGCAGTATTCGGAGTACGTCACCTATAGTATGAACTCGAGCCTCCATCCGAGATTGTGGGCCGCGAACTCGGAAAGCATTTATAAATGGTGGTTGCAACGATCAAACGCGCAGATCACTGCCACCACCCTCACCACCAACGGCAGCCAATCCCAGGTCACGATTAACGTATCCGGGGTAACCGATACAAACACAGCCGTGGAAATCCTGACTCCCAGCGCTTCATTTAAGGTGGGACAAGTGTTGACCAACGGGGTTTCGGCCAGCAACAACATCTATTGGACAAATGGTCAGGTGATCAAACTTCTTGTCGGGACCTCTGTAACCAATGCGGTGATAAACTATACTATCTACCCATCCGTCCAGAGCGGTTTTTATATCACCCAGGAGGGGTCTTTATTGTCGGTAACGGCACCGGGTGTTCTGACCAACGCCACAGGCGGGAGCGGAACATTGACGGCAGTACTGACAAGCGGGCCGGCGAATGGCACGTTGGCGTTGAATACCAACGGCTCCTTCAGTTACACTCCCAGCAACAACTTTGCCGGGATTGACAGCTTCAATTATCAGGCGACGGACGGCTCGCTCACTTCCAGCGTTGCGACTGTGACGATTGACGTTACCCCACCCGGCGATTTGTTCTTCGATAATTTTGCGCGTTCAACGAATGCGCTCAACCCGTTTTCCCCGTGGATTATGGAGGCTGGCGCTTGGGCAATAACCAACAATGAATTACGGGGGATAGGGAACGGCCTTCCCAACTATTATGGCAATGTCTATATCAGAAACAATTGGACGGACTATTTGGTGCAAGGACAGATTCGGTTTTCTTCAACCAATATGTGGGCGGGAGGGGTGGGCGGGCGATTGGATGCGACAACGGGGGCACATTATGCGGCCTGGGTATTTCCGGAAGGATCGCAAGGGCCAAATTATCCTCCTACTCTGGGGACAACAGGAGTCCCGGTATTGAAACTGATGAAATTCCAAGTTTGGCAGGCCGCCAATGGCCAATTCACTGTGATGCAACGAGTCACTTTGCCTCCCGTGGGCACGAATGTGCACACAGTGGCACTGGAATTCCAAGGCACCAATATCAATGCGTATTTTGACGGCACGTTGGAGATTAGCACCAACGATTCAACTCCATTTACCAGCGGTGGAATCACCCTGGATGCGGCATCCTATCCGACACCGGAAACAATGAATGTTGAAAATGTGGCCGTGACCACATTGCCAATAGGGGCCAACAATGACAGTTACAGTGTGGCGCAGAACACAACCCTGACGGTCGAAGCACCCGGCGTGTTGGCCAACGATGTGGGAACGGGCTTAACGGCGGTATTGGTAAGCGCGGCGGCGCATGGCATTTTGACGTTGAATACCAACGGCTCCTTCAGTTACATGCCCAGCAACAACTTTGTCGGGCTTGACAGTTTCACCTACCGAGCCACCAACGGACAAACCAATTCAAACATTGCCACGGCGAGCATTACGGTGACGCAAGATCCACCAAATCCTGTGGTTGCCACCAATGACTATTACAGTGTGGTGGAGAACACAACATTGAATATCGCTGCACCGGGAGTGTTGGCCAACGACTCAGGAGGGAGTGGAAGCCTGACGGCGATACTGGCAAGCGGGCCGGCGAATGGCACGTTGACATTGAATACAAACGGCGCATTCAGTTACACCCCCAGCAATAACTTTGCCGGGTTTGACAGTTTCAATTACCAGGCGACGGACGGGGCGCTTACTTCCGGCGTTGCGACTGTGACCATTGACGTCACCCCGCCGGGCAGTCTGTTCTATGATAATTTCACGCGTTCGCTGAACAGTTCCAACTCACTATTCCCATGGATTTTGGAGGATGGCACTTGGACAATAACCAACAATGAATTACAGGGGATAGGGAATGGTCTGCCCAATTATTATGGGAATGTCTATATCAGCACCAATTGGACGGATTATTCGATCCAGGCGCAGATGCGATTTTTATCGACGAATATGTGGGCGGGAGGAGTGGGCGGACGATTGAATCCGACCACGGGAGCGCACTACGTGGCCTGGGTATTTCCAGAAGGATCGTTTGGTCCGAATTGGCCACCTACTTATGGACAAACAGGCACACCGGTATTAAAGCTGATGAAGTTCCAGGTCTGGCAAGCTGGAGAAGGCCAGTACACCGTGATGCAACAAGTCAATCTGCCTGCCGTGGGCACAAATGTGCACACGGTGATGCTGACAATGCAAGGCACCAACATCAGTGCGTATTTCGACGGTACGTTGGAGATCAGCACCAACGATTCGGCCCCATTTACCAGCGGTGGAATCACCCTCGATGCGGCATCGTATCCGACAGATGAAACCATGAGCGTTGGCAATGTGATCGTAACCACATTGCCAGTGGTGGCCAACAATGACAGTTACAGCGTAGCGCAGAATACAACCCTGACGGTTGGAACACCCGGGGTATTGGCCAACGATGTGGGAACGGGCTTAACGGCGGCATTGGTAAGCGCGGCGGCGCATGGCATTTTGACGTTGAATACCAACGGCTCTTTCAGTTACACGCCAACCAACAATTTTATTGGAGTTGACAGTTTCACCTACCAGGCCAGCAATGGACAGACCAATTCGAACACCGCCACAGTGAGTATTACTGTGACGCCTAATCCTGTGGTTGCCACCAACGACTATTATACTGTGGCGGAGAACACGACATTAAATGTCGCTGCTTCGGGAGTGCTGGCCAACGACTCAGGAGGGAGTGGAAGCCTGACGGCGATACTGGCAAGCGGGCCGGCGAATGGCACGTTGACATTAAATACAAACGGCGCATTCAGTTACACCCCCAGCAATAACTTTGCCGGGTTTGACAGTTTCAATTACCAGGCGACGGACGGGGCGCTTACTTCCGGCGTTGCGACTGTGACCATTGACGTCACCCCGC